>Ga0172380_10004148_pt1 | contig 18962 bp, 11 predicted proteins | sample Leawe162metaG_FD_119747 | JGI IMG/M metagenome (GOLD analysis project Ga0172380, IMG submission 119747) | Leachate microbial communities from a municipal landfill in Southern Ontario, Canada - Leachate well 162 metaG | ecosystem: Engineered > Solid waste > Landfill > Unclassified | place... | reverse complement strand
GATGGTGCATGGTTGTAAGTGCGGCACTTTCGCGCTTACAACCATGCAGACTGGGCTTGTTTTGAATATTTGCCATCACCGAACATGATTATCAGTCCATCAATTTAGCTGACCAGACTCAGTTTGTTCCCTGAGCACAAGAACCGTCAGGCTGTCGGGCAGGGTAAATTTGTTCTCAGCACGGAAAAAAACCTTTTTCACCGCAAAGGACGCGGAGGACACAGAGGAAGAGCATGAGGGGGTTTCCTCCGCGTCCTCTGCGGTGAAAAAGGTTTTGTCTTTATGGATTGCCGTCATAAGTTGAGCAGCGTTGCGCTCAGTTCGTAGATCAAGCACTGGAGCAGATTTCCGCAAGAAAACAATGACCGGATGCACAAGATTGGTTTTCTGTCCTGTTCATCCTGTAAATCCTGTCTAAACGTCTGTTTGGTTTCGGCTTGTCCGGCTGGTTGCTCTACGCCTTATTCCCAGCGCAATGCGAGCGGTTCAACGCCGACAGCAGGGCTTTCAGCGATGCGCTCACCGTGTCGTGATCCAGCGCGGCGCCCGAGACGCGTTGACCGTCGATATTGAGATGCACATAGGCTATCGCAAGCGCATCGGTGCCCGCGCCGATGGCGTGTTCGCTGTAATCCACCACGTTCACCCGCTGTCCGCGATAGTGCGACCAGGCATCGACGAAGGCCGAGAGCGCGCCTTCTCCCTTGCCGAGTAAACGCTGTTCGACGCCGTTCTCGACAATATGCGCGGTGATTGCGTCCTGGCCGCCGCTACGATCCAGGCGATAGCCTTTCAGCGCGAATGGCTCGCCGTCGGCGACGAAATGCTGCATGAACAGCGCATGGATGGTGGCGCTATCGATCTCGCCGCACCGCTCTTCACTGGCCTGCTGCACGATCTGCGCCAGTTCCACCTGCATCCAGCGCGGCAGATTCAAGCCGAAATCACGCGCCAGCACAAAGGCCACGCCGCCCTTGCCGGACTGGCTGTTGATGCGGATCACCGCCTGGTAATCGCGCCCAAGGTCCTTGGGGTCTATGGGCAGATAGGCCACCTGCCACGGCTCGTCCGGCTGCTGCCGTTGCAGGCATTTGTTGATCGCGTCCTGATGGCTGCCGGAAAAGGCCGTGTACACCATTTCGCCAATCCACGGATGGCGCGGGTGCAGCGGGATGCCGGTGCATTCGGTCACCACCTGGATGATTTCGTCGGGGTTGGAGAGATCAAGCTGCGGGGCTATTCCCTGGCTGTAGAGATTCATCGCCATGGTGACGACGTCCATATTGCCGGTGCGCTCGCCGTTGCCCAGCAATGTGCCCTCGACCCGCTCTGCGCCGGCCATCAGCGCCAGTTCCGCCGCGGCCACCGCGCAGCCCCGGTCGTTATGGGTATGCACCGAAATCACGATGCTATCGCGCCGGCTGATATGGGTGGCGAAATATTCCACCTGGTCGGCGAAAAAATTCGGCGAGGCGGCCTCCACCGTAGTCGGCAGATTGATGATGCAGGGGTGTTGCGGCGTTGGCCGCCAGATGTCCAGCACCGCCTCGCATACTGCCACTGCGTAATCCGGCTCGGTGCCGGAAAAGCTCTCCGGAGTGTATTCGAACACCCATTCGGTTTCCGGGTGTTTTGCGGCCTCGCGTTTGACCCACTCCGCGCCGCGCCGCGCGATGGCGGAGATGCCGTCGCGATCCAGGCCGAACACCCGTTCGCGCTGCACCGTGGAGGTGGAGTTATAGACATGCATCACGGCGCGTCGCGCGCCGCGCAATGCCTCGAAGGAGCGGACGATCAATTCTTCGCGCGCCTGCACCAGCACTTGCACGGTCACATCTTCGGGTATCTGGTTTTCCTCGATCAGCCAGCGCACAAAGTCGTAATCCGGCTTGCTGGCCGAGGGGAATCCCACCTCGATTTCCTTGAAGCCGAGCTTGACCAGCAACGCCCACATCCGCCGCTTTTGCCCGACGCTCATTGGTTCGAGCAGCGCCTGGTTGCCATCGCGCAAATCGACGCTGACCCAGCGCGGCGCTTGTATGAGGGTGCGATTCGGCCACTGGCGATGGCGCATCGGCGCCGCTGGGGCAGGGCGGTACTTGTTGTGGTTAAAGGCTTTCATGCTTCTCTCCTCGGTTGGTTCGTATGGGAGAAAGAATAAGGCAAATGCCGGGGCAGGTGTTTGCGTATTGCGCCTTACATTGGATAGATATGGAAATAATATTGCTCTTAAGCGTTAAATTTTGGCATAACCCGCCTATAATTCTAGGGCGAGCCTATTCTATATGCCGCGTTCTTTGCGGTGAAACGTTTTGTTAATGGGTAACAAGCAAATGGAACTCGACCGTTACGACCGGCGCATCCTCGAAGTGTTGCAGGCGGAGGGGCGCATCAGCAATCAAGAACTGGCCGACCGCATCGGTCTTTCCCCCTCGCCTTGCCTGCGCCGGGTGCGCACTCTGGAAGAATCCGGACTGATCACCGGCTACCATGCGGCGCTGGATGCAAAAAAACTGGGTTACTCGCTGATGGCGTTGATCCACATTTCCATGGATCGCCATACCCCGGAGCGCTTTACCAATTTTGAGGCACGCATAAACGAATTGCCGGAAGTGCTGGAGTGTCTGTTGATTACCGGACAGGATGCCGACTACCAGATAAAGGTCGTCGTGCGCGACATGGAGGCTTACCAGGAGCTGCTGCTCGACCGCATTACCCGCATAGAGGGTGTAACCGGTGTGCATTCCAGCTTCGTATTGCGTCGCGTGGTGGATAAAATCGCACTGCCGGTCGTTATGGATTGAAGTGGCGCTATTTGTGCTCAGGGGATAATTGCCCTACATGATGCCTATCATCGCATTGACATAGCGCTCAAATTTGAATACTATGAGTAGCACTAACATCTAATGAACCAACGGAAACAAACGCCGATTTATGGAGCGCCGAGCATGGATGGAACGGCACAAGTATTTGACCTATTTGACACAGGGAGTATATCGCTTGATCTTCAATTGAGCGAGTGTACAAGAAATCGATGCGATTTGCAGGTAGGTGACGCTCGTGGGCTTCTTTCTCAAATTCCTGATGGACACTTTGATTGCATTGTAACCTCACCGCCTTATTGGGGTCTGCGAGACTACGGCGTCGCCAACCAGATTGGAGCAGAATCCACTGTTGATGAATACATTGCCGATCTTGTGCGTCTGTTCGGTGATGCGCGCCGGACTCTTGCCGATAATGGCACGCTATGGCTAAATATCGGAGATAGTTACACATCAGGCGGTCGAACTTGGCGGGATGCCGATGCAAAGAATAAAGGTCGTGCCATGGACTATAGGGCGCCGACTCCAGAGGGGTTAAAACCAAAAGATCTGATTGGCGTTCCATGGAAGCTGGCTTTCGCACTTCAGGCCGACGGCTGGTATCTCCGCACGGATATTATATGGAACAAGCCTAACTGCCAGCCTGAAAGCGTGAAAGACCGCCCGACCCGCTCTCACGAATATTTGTTTCTTTTTTCGAAATCGGAAAAATATTATTACGATTGGCAGGCAATCATGGAGCCTGCATCCGATCCAAAACAGAAATCCAAGAATCGCCGTACTGTTTGGAACATTACGACCGAGCCTTATCCCGGCAGTCATTTCGCGGTGTATCCGCGTGCCCTTGTGCGCCTTTGCGTCGCGGCAGGCTCCCGTGAAAATGGCCGCGTCCTGGACCCATTCTTTGGTTCCGGGACGACAGGGGTGGTTTGCAATGAACTGGGCAGATATTGCGTCGGGATAGAGCTGAACGCCGAGTACGCTGAATTGGCACGCAAGCGATTATTAAGAGGTTGCTAACCCGAAAGCCCAAGTCGCATGAACTTTGCAAAGGTCTTTACGCAGGTTCTTGATCTGGAGTTTGCGTTCAGTTCCGCCGTCAAAGTAAAGGGCGTATTTCAGTTGTCCAGCAACATCTCTAACATAGCCGTAACCGGGTTTGGGATTTTGTCTGCTGTCTTCCCGCACTTCCAGTTGACAAGTGGACGCTTCGAGCATCAATGCCTTTGGTATCTCAACGAGTTCGTAGCGAACGTGTGCAGGGTCTGCATCAAGGCAGCGTAGCGTAAATATCCGCTCATAGCTTCGCATATGTTCAAGAAACATGTCCCGCAACAAAGGAAGTTTCCATTCGCCCTTGCCGAGCTCCATCCATTTACTTATGTGGATTAAATCTTCTTTGATATTTGCTGCTGCTTCGGTTTTCAGGCTGACAGGCGTACCGGCAATAGTAATGTCATGGCCCCGATTGGTGCGACTTTTCACAAGAAATGCAGGAATGCCCGAATCATTGAAGGCAGCTTCCAGAGCAAACTCAAAACGATCTTTGCTGAGTGCTTGACGACTCCCGGCGTGGTGACTCAAGAGCCGGTCGCCAAGATTACCCAGCACTGTTTCCGTGACGATATCCGAATCTGAGGCGCGCCAAAACTTTCGAGGAATTCCAAATCCTAGAACTGTTGCGTTAACTATTTGCTGCTGTGTCGGCGTGAGGCGATGCAAGGCATCAACTAACTCGCAAATTTCATTTTTCGTGGCACTCACATTGCTTCCCTCTTTATGCGAGTTATCCGATTGGTTTTCACGGTTGGTGAGCAATTCGGGAACAGTTATACCTAATGTTTCCGACAACACTTCAAGCGTACTGAGAGTGACATTTCGTTCGTGGCGCTCGACTGACCCAATGTATGTACGATGTAAGCCGCATTGTTCGGCCAATTCTTCTTGAGAGAACCCTATTTCCTTTCGAAACGTTTTTATGTTCTCGGCAAGCGTCGCGCGAAGAGAATCACTTGATTTTCTGACCATGCTCAAGCCCTAACTAATCAGGTTGAGATTGTCAGCAAAAGATGACCATAAGGCGACAGACTATAAGTAGCAATTGATTGCGTCACAGCCACGGAAAAGAGGGAGGCGCTCAACTTGGACTAGGAGACTATCGGACTTAAAAGTCAACTTCATTAGCATACGCGCAGGATAAATTTATTCTCGGTGCGGAAAAAACCGATTCACCGCAGAGGACGCAGAGGAAACCCTCTCATGCTTTTCCTCTGCGTCCTCTGCGGTGAAAAAAGGTTTTGTCTTTATGGGTTGCCGCCATGAGTCAAGTCGCGTCGCGCTAAGTTTTCCTGGGATTCATGAATGTCTCCCATCATTGATTTTCATCATGAATTTCTGAGAACAAATTTACCCTGGCATACGCGCGAAGCACAGTGTCAAACTTCCCCGTTCGTGGTAGAGCCTCTGTCGAACCATGAACGGGGAAGTTTGACCCTGTCCGTAAGTGATGCAGGTATTATCCAAACAAACCTCCGCCAGCCGTGTTCTCAAAACCCAATATGAGCCTATAAATAAGCCATTCTAATTCAAAGTGATTGAATTCTAGGCATCTTTGATTACTTTTTCAGCATTGCCTTGAGTTGTGCCAAACGCGCCGTGCCTTCCTGCTTTTGTTCTTCTGCGGAGCTTTCCTTGCCGCTGAAGCGTAAATCTTCCTGCGCCAATTCGCCGATGAAGCGGCTGGGTTCGCAGACTTGCCATTCACGCCCGCGCTTGCGTTTTTTGCTGTAAGTCAGTGTCAGGCTGCGTTGCGCGCGGGTGATGCCGACATACATTAAGCGGCGCTCTTCTTCTATCAGATCGTTCTCTATGCATTCGCGGTGCGGCAATATGCCTTCTTCCGCGCCTACCAGATAGACATGCGGATATTCCAGCCCCTTGGCGGCATGCAGGGTGGATAGGCGCACCGCGTCCAGTTCCGTATCCTCGCGGTTTTCCAGTATATTGAGCAGCGCGATGGTCTGGGTTAATGCGATGATGCTCTTGTCTTCTTCCTCGCCCTTCTTGGTCAGCCAGGCGACGAAATCCATTACGTTATTCCATTTGTTCTGTGCCGGCTTGGCGTCTTCCGTATCGAATAAATAGGTTTCGTAATTGATCGCCTTAAGCAAGTCCTGCAAGATGTCTCCCGCCGATACGCGCTCGGCGCGGTCTTGCAGGTTGTTGATGAAATTGCAGAAGGTCATCAATGCATGGTGCTGAACATCGCCTAGCTGGGTTTCCATGCCGGCTTCGAATGCGGCGGAAAACAGGCTTAAATGTCTCTGCGCGGCGTAGTTGCCGAGCTTTTCCAACGTTTGCGCGCCTACGCCTTTTTTGGGCGTGGTGACGGCGCGTATAAAGGCAGGATCGTCGTCGCTGTTGGCGAGCAGGCGCATGTAAGCAATGATGTCCTTGATTTCGGCGCGCTCGAAGAATGAGCTGCCGCCGCTTAATTGATAGGGTATGCGTTCGTTGCGCAAATATTGTTCAAATACCCGTGCCTGATGATTGCCGCGATACAGGATGGCGTAATCGGCATAGCGCGTTTGATGTTCAAATTTATGCGCCAGCAAGCGCATCACCACGGTTTCCGCTTCATGCTCTTCGTCGCGCGCTGCCAGCACCTGCACCGGATCGCCCAAACCGAGATCGCTCCATAATTTTTTTTCGAACAATCTGGGGTTATTCGCAATCAGGCTGTTAGCAAGGCGCAGAATACGAATGGTGGAGCGGTAATTCTGTTCCAGTTTTACGACATGCAGACGACTAAAATCCATGTTCAAGCCGCGCATGTTATCGGCGGATGCGCCGCGCCAGCCGTAAATTGCCTGATCGTCATCGCCCACGGCGGTAAAGGCGCCGGTTAACCCGCTGATTGCTTTGACCAGCCGGTATTGGCATACGTTGGTGTCCTGGTATTCGTCGATCAACAGGTAACGCAGTTTATTGCGCCATTTTTCCAGCACTTCCGGGGTGGATTCGAAAAGATTGACCGTAAGGCGAATCAAGTCGTCGAAATCCATGGCTTGGTAGGCATGAAGCGTGTCCTGATAGGCGCGGTAAGCACGCGCAGCGCGTTGCTCCAATTCGTCCTGCGCCGCATTCCAGGCGGCATCCGGGCTAAGCAGCGCGTTTTTCCATAGCGATATCCGTTGCTGTGTGCCGCGCAGTTCGCCCTTGTCGGTAGTTTTCAGAATTTCGCCAATGATATGCAGGCTATCGGCGGAATCGAGAATCGAAAACTTCGGTTTGTAGCCGATATGCACGGCTTCCTGGCGCAATATATTCAGGCCGAGCGAGTGAAAGGTAGTCACCGTCAGCCCACGCCCGTTTTTGCCTACGAGCAATTTGCCTACGCGCTCCTGCATTTCACGCGCGGCCTTGTTCGTGAAGGTGATCGCGGCTATGTTCCTGGGCGAATAGCCGCATTCCTGAATTAGATACGCGATCTTATGGGTAATCACGCGCGTTTTGCCGCTACCCGCTCCGGCCAGCACCAGCAACGGGCCGTCCAGGTATTTCACCGCTTCGCGCTGGGGAGAATTGAGCTGGGATAGCATGGATGTACCGGGAATCGGTAGAGAAAGAAACCATGGCATCTCGGTTAAACTTTGATGTCATGGTTTGAACGGCATTATGTAGCTATTGCACAAAGCGAGTTAAAACAATAGGTTACGCAACATGATAAATCTTCTATTATTTTCGTAACTGATTGATTAATTAGAAGCCAATTACTGGCTTTGTGCGGTTGCTACATAATACTGGGTTTGAATAGTTACTTGTTAACTCAGGAAAGTTTTCTCCAAAGAAAATGTAGGGTGGATAAGCGTAGCGCATCCACCTTCCTTTACTGTGTTGATTTGGTGGATGCGCTACGCCTATCCACCCTACGATTAAGTCAATATTCTAAAAATATTTACTAAACCTCCTCCCGCATGATGCAGTCCAGGTTAAACATCTATATTTCTTGCGCCCAATGCATTGGACTCGATGAATGCGCGTCGCGGTTCGACCTGGTCGCCCATTAACGTGGTAAAAATTTCGTCGGCGGCGATGATGTCTTCTATCTGGACTCTAAGTAAACGTCTTACTGCCGGGTCCATCGTGGTTTCCCATAATTGCGATGGATTCATTTCGCCCAGACCTTTGTAGCGCTGTATTCCCATCCCGCGTTTGACTTCTTCCAACAACCAATCCATCGCTTGCTTGAATTCCGTTATCGGTTGCTGACGATCTCCCCGTTTAATATATGCGCCTTCACCCAGCAATCCCCGCAACACTTCGGAAGTTTTGATCAATTGCGCGTAATCGCCGCTTTGCAGAAAATCCTGGTCTATGTATTGGGTTTGAATGTTGCCGTGGCTGTTTTTTTGAATGACCAGGCGGTAGTTTTCGTTACTCTCGTCATAGCGCACCGCAATTTCGAGTTTCTCGCCGCTCAACTGGGTTTTCAAATAGTTTGCACTGGTTTCAGCAGCACTCAGGCTGGTTAAATCCAGGCTGGGTATTTTCAATAGGGAATGCAGCACCGTCGGCGCTATGAAACGACTTAGACGCTCGATAATCGCTTCGGCCAGCAGGTAGCTTCTGGCAATATCTTCCAACGCTTCCAGCGATAGAGGTTGCTTTCCGGTCGAGGTCGTCAATTCGGCTTCATTGAGCGCTTGTTGAAGCAGGTATTGTTTCAATTCATGATCGTCTTTTATGTAGCGCTCCTGTTTACCATGTTTGACTTTATAAAGCGGCGGCTGGGCGATGTAGATGTGTCCGCGCTCGACTAGTTCCGGCATTTGTCGATAAAAGAACGTCAACAACAAGGTTCTGATATGTGAACCGTCCACATCCGCGTCGGTCATGATGATGATGCGGTGGTAACGCAATTTTTCCGGCGTGTATTCGTCTTTCCCTATGCCGGTTCCCAGCGCGGTGATTAATGTAACGATTTCTTGCGAGGATACCAGCTTGTCGAAACGCGCTTTTTCGACATTCAATATCTTGCCTTTAAGTGGAAGTATTGCCTGGAATTTACGGTCGCGCCCTTGTTTGGCGGAACCGCCGGCGGAGTCCCCCTCGACCAGGTAAATTTCGGATAAGGCCGGGTCTTTTTCCTGGCAATCCGCCAGTTTTCCGGGCAAGCCCATGCCGTCCAGCACCCCTTTGCGGCGTGTCATTTCACGCGCTTTGCGTGCGGCTTCGCGCGCCCTGGCGGCTTCTATTATTTTTCCGAGAATAATTTTGGCATCCAGCGGTTTTTCCAGCAGGTAATCCGCCAAGGTCTGGGCAACAACTTCTTCCACGATGGGACGCACTTCGGACGATACCAATTTATCCTTGGTTTGCGATGAAAATTTAGGGTCGGGCACCTTGACGGACAACACAGCGCTTAACCCCTCGCGCATATCGTCCCCGGCAGTTTCCACCTTGGCTTTTTTCGCCAGTTCATTGGCTTCGATATAGTGGTTCAGCGTTCGGGTCATTGCTGCGCGCAACCCCGTCAAGTGTGTTCCGCCGTCGCGTTGAGGAATATTGTTGGTGAAGCACAATACCGATTCCTGATAGGAATCGTTCCATTGCATCGCAACTTCAACGGTAACCCCGTCTTTTTCGCCGCTGGCGTGAAAAATATTGGGATGCAACGGCGATTTGCTGCGGTTCATGTATTCCACGAAACCTTTTACGCCGCCGGTAAATGCGAAGCTTTCTTCCTTTGCGTTGCGTTGGTCGGTCAGTGTGATATTGATGCCGTTATTAAGAAACGATAATTCGCGCAGGCGCTTGGCAAGAATATCGTAATGAAATTCTATATTGCCGAATATTTCCAGGCTCGGCATGAAATGGACTTCCGTACCGCGCCGTTCGGTCTGCCCGATAACTTTCAGCGGCTCCACCGGTTCTCCCAGGCGGAATTCCATGAAGTGGGTTTTTTCATCGCGCCGTATTGTCAGCCGCAGCCATTCGGATAAGGCGTTGACTACCGATACGCCGACGCCGTGCAAGCCACCGGAAATTTTATAGGAATTGTCGTCAAATTTTCCTCCGGCATGAAGTATGGTCATGATGACTTCTGCCGCAGATCGACCTTCCTCGCTGTGAATGTCGGTCGGAACGCCGCGTCCGTTATCCGTTACGCTCACCGAGTTATCGCTATGAATAGTTACTTTTATTTCATTGCAATGTCCCGCCAGTGCTTCGTCGATGGCATTGTCCAGCACTTCGAACACCATATGGTGCAGTCCGGTGCCGTCGCTGGTGTCGCCGATATACATGCCCGGACGCTTGCGAACCGCATCCAAACCCCGTAATACTTTTATGTTTTCTGAAGTGTAATCAGACATATAACTTTCTTTGTTTCACGTGAAACATTTATTTAAATGCGCATGGGCATGACGACGTATTTGAATTTTTCATTGCCTGGAACCGTGATCAGGCCACTGCTGTTTACGTCGCCAAATGAGCAGGTGATTTTTTCATCGTTGAGATTATTCAGAACATCCAGCAGGTATTTAATGTTGAACCCAATATCCAAGAGAATTCCGGCGTAGTCGATTTCCAGTTCTTCTTGCGCTTCTTCCTGTTCGTTATTGCTGCAAAGTATGCGCAGGCAGTTTTCCGTCAACACCAGGCGCACGCCGCTGAATTTTTCATTGGACAAGATGGCTGCGCGTTGCAAGGCTTGAAGCAGGATAATTCTTTCGATGGTGAAGTTGTTTTGATAGTTGGTTGGAATGACCTTGTTGTAATCCGGAAATTTTCCTTCCACGATTTTTGAAGACATGACGGTATTCGAAAATTCGAACCTGACCTGGTTTTGCCCGATTTCTATATTAACTTCATCGTCGCTGTCGGCAAGCAATTTCACCAATTCTATGATCGATTTACGTGGAAGTATCACTTCCTGAATATTCGTAACGTTGCTTAATTGCGGTAAATCATGCGCAACCATGGCTAGACGGTGTCCATCGGTTGCAACCAGCTTGATGGCGCCGGGTTCGATTATCAGCAACAGGCCGTTTAAATAATAGCGGATGTCCTGTACGGCCATTGCATACTGAATTTTATCCAGCAGTTCCTTGAAAATTTTTTGTGAAATGGCGATAGCACATTTGGTGTCGGTTAAAGCCGCCAGTTTTGGAAAATCCGCTGCAGGCAATGTTTGCAAGCTGAAGCGGCTTTTCCCGGCTTTCACCAGGATTTTACTATCATCCTTATCAAAGCTGATGGAAGTGTCTTCCGTAAAAGCACGACAAATGTCCTGTAATTTCTTGGCCGATACGGTTATTGAAAATTCATCGCTGGTTGCGTCACAGTTTACCCTGGTTAGAATCTGGATTTCCAAGTCGGTGGCTGTCAACGCCAGTTGATCCGTGGACTTTTCAATCAGCACATTGGAAAGAATGGGTAATGTATGGCGTCGTTCAACAATACCAATTACGGTTTGCAGGGGTTTCAGTAATTCATCCCGTTTAATCTTTAATAAAGACATTATATAAGTACCTTAATAGCTAATAGTTACTTGCCAAGTTTGTGGATAACTAAAAAAATTTAATTTAATCAAAATAGTTACGTTGCGTTTTCAGCTGTGCATAGATTGTGTTCAGGTGGTGCGCAGTTTGTGGCTTATTATTTCGTCCGTGTTCGAATTTGAAGTTATCCACAAAGCATCCTATTATTTCTGCAACATTTGCAGCAGAAAATCAAAGTCGTCGTTCATGCCGGCATCGGTGGTTTTTAATTCGGTAATGGCTTTAACTGCGTGTATTACGGTAGAGTGGTTTCTACCGCCGAAAGCTTTGCCTATATCCGGATAGCTGAGTTGAGTTAATTCTTTGGAAAGCGTCATGGCAATTTGTCGCGGTCGAGAGACGATGCGCGAACGCTTTTTTGAAGACATGTCATTCATTTTAATATTATAGTAGTCAGCCACTGTCTTTTGTATGGTTTCCAGGGAAATCTGGCGGTTTTGCACGGTAAGGATGTCTTTCAGCGCTTCTTTCGCCAAGTCTATGTTGATCGGATGATTGGTGAATAAAGAATAAGCGATCACCCTTTTCAAAGCGCCTTCCAATTCACGGACATTGGAGCGTATTTGTTCGGCGATGAACATTGCAACTTTTGTATTGAGGTTGATATTTTCCGTGGAGGCTTTTTTCAATAAAATCGCTACGCGCATTTCCAGTTCAGGCGGTTCGACTTCGACGGTCAATCCCCAACCGAATCGTGAAGTCAGTCTGTCTTCCATTCCGGAAATTTTCTTGGGCACCGTGTCGCAGGTTATGATTACTTGTTTGTGAGTTTCAGTCAATGCATTGAAGGCATAGAAAAATTCTTCCTGAGTCCGGTTTTTTCCGGAGAAAAACTGGATGTCGTCGATCAACAGCAGATCAAGCGAATGGTAATAGCGCTTGAATTCATCGAATGATTTATGGCGATAGGCATGTACCACATCGGAAACATAGCGTTCGGCATGGAGGTAACTGATTTTTGCCTTGTTGTCCTTTTCCTGCACTAAGTTGCCGATAGCCTGGATTAAATGTGTTTTACCGAGTCCAACACCTCCATATATAAACAATGGGTTATACGCTTTTCCGGGATTTTCGGCGACTTGCAACGCTGCCGCGCGCGCAAGTTGGTTGGCTTTACCAATAACGAAGCTATCGAAAGTGAATAGCGGATTCAGCCTGGAATTGGGGTTGAGCTTGGAGGAATTTGCTTGATTCGACGGGGATCGGGGCTGTGCGTTTGGGATTTCCGGTAATGCATTAGGCAAAACGTCACTGGGTGGCTGCGAATTAATTAATTCGACGGTAATAATTACCGGCGTGGGGAAGTATTCTTCGGCCAATTGTTCGATGCGGGACAGAAATTTTTCTTTAATCCATTGTTGCACAAAACGATTTGGTGCCATCAGTCGTATCGAGTCGATGGTCGAATCGAATTTGATGGGTTTGATCCAGGTGTTGAATTGCTGGGAAGATAGCTCTTGTTTAAAGCGGTCGAGACAGTCTTGCCAAAAATGTTCCATATTTCGATATACTTAATGTAAGACGTTATTTTATAAAGGGTAAATTTCGTTTGTTTGAATTCGGAGCGAATTTTAAGTTTAATTGTTTTGATCGAACTTATCCACAGGTTTCAAAGTTCGGGACAGATTAAATTGATTGACAGCAAGGGCTGAAATGCAGTCTAATTGCGTGTTTAGTTGATTGTATAGCTCATTGGAGTAGATAATGAAAAGGACTTTCCAGCCGTCAGTGGTAAAACGCAAGCGGACACATGGTTTTCTTGTCAGGATGCGCACTCGTGGCGGACGTGCGGTAATCAGGGCCAGGCGCGCTAAAGGCCGTAACAAGTTGAGCGTTTGAGGTCTCGGTTTAACACCCCTGCCATCCTTGACCGGCGATTCTCGTTTCAGAACATGCAAGAAATTGAAAACGGATGAAATATCATCCGTTTTCAATTTTAAGCAACAGGTTAATGGAGATTTTCTACGGATACTCTTCAAACCCAACCATGCGCAATTCGCAAGGTTAGCCATTGTCGTAAGTAAAAAAACCGTGCGCCATGCGGTTGCGCGCAATTATTGCAAAAGGGTGGCCAGGGAACTTTTTCGGACGCGTCAATGTCAACTTGGATGTCTGGATTTGGTTATTCAAATTCGCAAAAAATTCGAAAGCCCGCAGTTCGAAAAAGTAGCGCAGGAATTCGACTTGCTGCTATCCAAAATAACCCAGCGCAACCAGCGATTGGATTCAAGTTTAAGTACAAATAAATGATGTCTCGCATCCTGGTTTGGCTGATACGCGGTTATCAATATTTTATCAGTCCTTACCTTGGTCCGAGTTGTCGTTATACTCCCACCTGCTCTGAATATGCGAGCCAGGCTTTGACACGCTATGGCGTATTCAAGGGCGGCTGGATGAGCACCAAAAGGCTTTGTCGTTGCCATCCCTGGCGCCACGGCGGATATGATCCGCTTCCCTAATAAATTTCGAGGCATTGATGGATAATCAACGATTGATTTTTTTCATAATATTTTCGTTTTCCATTTTGCTGCTGTGGGATGCGTGGCAGAAGGAACATTATCCCGCGCAGCCTGTTCAGCAAACCAAAGCTGCTTCGCCTACCGTTGGCGCCGCAACGCCGCAACCTTCCGCCGTTGTGCCGGCGGGCGCCGGCGCGATAGCCGAAAACAAAGTGGAAACGCTGCAAAGCGGGAGCCGGATAAAGGTTCAGACGGATGTTTTCCTCGCTGAAATCGATACGGCAGGCGGCGACCTGCGTCATCTGGAATTGCTCAAGCACCACGACACGGACGACAGGAGCAAGAACCTGACGTTGTACGAGGACAAGGGATTACGCACCTATATCGCCCAATCCGGCCTTATTGGGCATGGTTTGCCCAACCATAAATCGACTTATACGGCAAATGCCGCAGCCTATAAAATTGCCGAAAATGAAAACCAGGTGCAGGTCAAGCTGAATTGGTCCGACCCAAACGGCTTAAGCGTCGAAAAAACTTATACTTTTCATAAGAACAGCTATCTGATCGAGGTAGGCTACGAAATTACCAACAATAGCCAAACCCGTTTGAATCCTCACGCTTATTATCAAATTTTGCGTGACGGCAAGCCTCCGCTGGGCGATCCAAAATTCATCACGACTTATACCGGTCCGGCGGTCTACACCGATAAGGAAAAATTCCAGAAAATCGATTTTTCCGATATCGATAAAGGCAAGGAAAAATATCTGAAACAAGCCGACGACGGATGGATCGCGATGTTGCAGCACTATTTTTTCAGTGCATGGCTACCGCAAGGAAACCAGCCGCGCGAATTTTACACCAAGAAAATCGGCGAACTTTACGCGGCGGGACTTATCGTTCCGGTAGCCGCTATCGAGCCGGGTGCGAAGTTAAGCACTAAAATGTCCTTATATGCCGGCCCTCAAGAGCAGGACAATATCAATAAGCTCGCGCCCGGTCTCGATTTGGTTGTCGATTACGGCATGTTGACGATAATTGCCACGCCCATATTTTGGGTGGTGCAGCTAATCAACAAATCCGTCCAGAACTGGGGTATTTCAATTATTCTGCTTACCGTGTTAATCAAATTGGCGTTTTACCCGCTTTCGGCAAAAAGCTATCATTCCATGGCGGCGATGCGCGTCGTGGCGCCAAAATTGCAGAAATTGAAGGATCAATACGGCGATGACCGGCAACGCCTGCATCAGGCGATGATGGAGCTGTATAAAACAGAAAAGATCAATCCGCTGGGCGGATGCCTGCCGATAGTCGTGCAGATGCCGGTGTTCATTGCGCTGTATTGGGTGCTGCTGTACAGCGTGGAAATGCGTCAGGCGCCTTTCATGGGGTGGATACAGGACTTGTCGGCGCCCGATCCCTATTATGTTTTGCCTATCATCATGGGCATCACGATGATCATCCAAACCAAGCTGAATCCTACGCCGACCGATCCTATACAGGCCAAGGTGATGATGATCATGCCGGTTGCGTTCAGCGTGTTCTTTTTCTTCTTCCCAGCGGGCTTGGTGCTGTATTGGCTGGTCAACAATATCCTTTCCATCGCGCAACAATGGCAAATAAACCGTAGCGTGGAACGCGCGAAAGCGACCAAGGGGCATGGCTGATACGATAGCCGCTATCGCCACGGCAATCGGTCGTGGCGGTATAGGCGTAGTCCGGCTTTCCGGGAAATGCCTGCAACCCTGGATACAAGGACTCTCCGGTAAAAGTTCGTTGCATGCGCGCGTTGCGACCTTGAGCAATTTCATCGGGACGAACGGCGAAGTTATCGATCAAGGCATCCTGCTGTTTTTTCCCGCACCACATTCGTACACCGGCGAGGAAGTTCTCGAACTTCAGGGTCATGGCGGCCCTGTTGTGCTGCGTTTGCTGTTGCAGCGCTGCCTGGAATTGGGCGCGCGCATTGCGGAGCCTGGGGAATTCACGCGTCGCGCCTATCTCAACGATAAAATCGATCTGGCTCAAGCCGAGGGCATAGCCGACCTGATAGATGCGGCTTCGACCGAAGCCGCGAAAAGCGCGCTACGCTCCCTGCGGGGGGAATTCTCTCAAACCATAAACGGATTGGTTAAAAGCTTAATCGATTTACGCATGTTGGTCGAAGCGACGCTGGATTTTCCCGATGAAGAAATCGATTTTCTGAACAACGCAGATGCTTTCGGAAAATTGGCAGCTTTGGAAACGCAATTGGAAACGGTTTTCGAACATGCCCGCCAAGGTAGCCTGTTGCGTGAAGGCATGCATGTCGTGCTTATCGGCCAACCCAATGTAGGAAAATCCAGCCTGCTTAACCGCCTGGCCGGCGAGGAAGTGGCGATAGTCACCCCAATCGCCGGCACCACGCGCGATGCCATCCGTCAGCATATTGAAATCGATGGCGTGGCAATGCATATCGTCGATACCGCCGGATTGCGTACAAGCCGGGATGAAGTGGAAATAATCGGCATGGAGCGCACCTGGGATGCAATAGCGCACGCCAATGTCGCAATACTGTTGATCGATTCGGAAATCGGTATAGCCCCCGCCGACCGGGAAATCATCGAAAAACTGCCGACAACGCTGCCGCTCATGCGCGTCTTCAATAAAATAGATTTGCATGGCGAAAAACCGCGCATCGAAAAATTGGCGCACTACACCGATATCTATCTTTCCGCAAAAACCGGGGAAGGGTTGGAATTGTTGCGCCGTCAATTACTTGATGTCATAGGCTGGAAACATGCGGGAGAAAGCGCATTTCTCGCTCGTGAACGCCATCTTCAATCTCTGCGCAAAGCGCGGGAACACCTGGAAAGCGCGCGAAACAACACCAACCGGACGGAACTCATGGCCGAAGAACTGCGCCTTGCCCAGGAAGCGCTTTCCGCAATTACCGGCGAATTTACTTCCGACGACTTGCTGGGAGAGATATTTTCCCGCTTTTGCATAGGTAAGTGATTGTTTTTATATCTTATCAAGCGTTTGTTTCACGTGAAACAATAGAACTTAATGTTGGGCTTTGAGATTGGATAAGGTATCATTGCGCCTCACTTTTAATCGACTTCCAGATGCTGCATCCCAAGGAATTTGACGTGATTGTAGTGGGCGGTGGACACGCCGGCGCGGAAGCGGCGCTGGCGGCTGCGCGCATGGGCAGGAAAACGTTGCTGCTCACCCACAATATTGAAACCCTGGGGCAAATGTCGTGCAACCCGGCCATTGGCGGCATCGGCAAAGGGCATTTGGTGAAGGAAGTCGATGCGCTCGACGGCGCGATGGCATCCGCCACCGACGAGGCGGGCATCCAATTCCGAATACTGAATTCCAGCAAGGGACCGGCGGTGCGCGCAACCCGCGCGCAGGCGGATCGCATCCTATATAAGCAGGCTATACGGCGGCGTCTGGAAAACCAGGAAAACCTGACGTTGTTCCAGCAGGCAGTGGACGATATTATCGTCGAAAACGATTGCGTCGGCGGCGTAGTCACCCAATTGGGGCTGCGTTTTTCAGGGCGTACAGTAGTGCTTACCGCCGGCACATTCCTGAGCGGCCTGGTGCATGTCGGGCAAGCCAACTACCAGGCCGGGCGCATGGGCGACCCGCCCTCGATCAGCTTGGCGCACCGTTTGCGGGAATTGAAATTGCCGGCTGGCCGCCTGAAAACCGGCACGCCGCCGCGCATAGACGGGCGCACGTTGGACTATTCGGCAATGCAGGAACAGCCTGGCGACGACCCGACACCGGTTTTTTCCTATCTGGGAAATGCCGCGCAACATCCCAGGCAAGTATCGTGCTGGATCGCCGCGACCAATTCGCATACCCACGACATCATACGCGGTGGGCTGGACCGCTCGCCGCTCTACACCGGAGTAATTGAAGGCGTAGGACCGCGCTATTGCCCATCCATCGAAGACAAAATCGTGCGATTCGCGGGCAAGGACACCCATCAAATCTTCGTCGAACCCGAGGGGCTGGATACGCACGAAATCTATCCCAACGGCATCTCCACCAGCCTGCCGTTCGATGTCCAGTTGGCGTTGGTGCGTTCCATGCGCGGTTTTGAACATGCTCATATAACCCGCCCCGGCTATGCGATAGAGTATGATTACTACGACCCGCGCGGGCTGAAAAGCTCGCTCGAAACCAAATCCATCCAGGGCTTGTTTTTCGCCGGGCAAATCAACGGCACCACCGGCTACGAAGAAGCGGCTGCGCAGGGTCTGCTGGCGGGCGTCAACGCGGCATTGCTGGCGCGCGAAGCCGCGCCCTGGCGTCCGGGGCGCGATGCAGCCTATCTGGGCGTGATGGTGGACGACCTGGTCACGCGCGGCATCACCGAGCCTTACCGCATGTTCACCAGTCGGGCGGAATACCGTTTGCAACTACGCGAAGACAACGCCGATCTGCGTCTCACGGAAGCCGGCAGAAAGCTGGGCGTGGTGGGCGAAGCGCGCTGGCGGGCATTCGATAAAAAACGCGAGGCGATAGCCTGCGAGCAAGAGCGTTTGAAAAGCACCTGGGTCAATCCCAGCCAACTATCCCCGTGCGAAGCCGAAAGAGTGCTGGGAAAAAATATAGAACGCGAGTATTCTCTGCTGGATTTGCTGCGCCGCCCGGATGTGACCTATTCCAGCCTGATGTCCTTGCCCGGCGCGGGAATCGGCGCGAATGACGCGCAAATTGCCGAACAGGTTGAAATCCAGGCCAAATACCAAGGCTACATAGCGCGGCAACAGGAAGAAATCGAGCGCCATCGCCACCACGAAACAATGCCTATCCCGGAAAGCCTGGATTATTGCGACGTGAAAGGGCTATCCTTCGAAGTTCAGCAGCGCCTGAACCAGCACCGCCCGGAAACGCTGGGGCAAGCGGCGCGCGTCTCCGGCATCACGCCCGCTGCGATTTCCGTATTGTTGGTGCATCTAAAACGTCATGGCGCCCGAGTCGATAACAATGAACCTAGAAACCTCCGTTGACCGCTTGCCAAGGTGTGTAACATGGCGGTTCTAAACAGCTTTGTCATGTATTTTGCGTGTACCCGTATGGTGAGAGCGCTACGGGCTGGATTGCACGGTTTTCCG
>Ga0172380_10004146_pt1 | contig 18964 bp, 13 predicted proteins | sample Leawe162metaG_FD_119747 | JGI IMG/M metagenome (GOLD analysis project Ga0172380, IMG submission 119747) | Leachate microbial communities from a municipal landfill in Southern Ontario, Canada - Leachate well 162 metaG | ecosystem: Engineered > Solid waste > Landfill > Unclassified | place... | reverse complement strand
GTCACCCAGGTCGGGGAGATTGCCACGGTCACCCTGAAGCTGGCCAACGGTGCGATGCCGACCGCTGCCGGTTTCACGCTGCCTCAGCTTGGTGTTACTGTGATCGATACGGATGGAAATTCGATAGGCGGGATGCAGGTGATTGTTTCAGGGGTGCTATTACAGTAGCTTCAATTTCAATTACCTGTTGTGATAAAGCCTCATTTTCACTCCGGAGAGGTGGGGCTTTTTTTTACTGCTGTACCGGGAGGGTGACGGTAAACTTCGTGCCTCCGCCGCTTCTGCTTGTTACCTCGATTTCCCCTCCCATGCTTTCCACCAGGCTTTTTGTTACGAACAGCCCCAGGCCGGTCCCCTCACCCGGTTTTTTCGTGGTGAAATAGCGGTCGAAGATCCGGTCGATCGCTTCGGCCGGGATCCCCGGGCCATTGTCGGTTATCGCGAAGCAGATGGCATCCGCTCCTCTGGCTGCCGTTTCGACAAGGAGTTTGCCGCCGCAATTTTCCAAGGCCTGCAGGGCGTTCATGATAATATTGAGTAGAATCTGCTTCAGCAGGTTGGCATCAAGCCGGATAACCGGCAGCGAGTAGTCGAACTGTTTCAGTACGACTACCGCTCGCCGTGCGGCTTCAAAGTTCAGGAAGTTGAGAATAAAATCGACCGTGAGATTGAGATCTACCTCACCGATTGTTTCGTCATGGCTGCTGAAGTTAAGCAAACCCTTGGTCAGGTGTGACAGCCGCTGCGCTTCCGAACTGATACGGGCGATCATTTCCTGCACGGCTTCCGGGACACCTTCTTCACGCATGATCATCTGGGAAGCCGAAATAATGACGGAGAGTGGAGCATTCAGTTCATGTACGACACCGGCGGAAATTTTGCCCAGTTCGGCCATTTTTTCATTGTAAGCCAACTGCCGCAGAAGATCCGACGTGATAATAGCTTCATTGCTATGCCTGGCAGCAGAATCGTTCATTAGATGCTCCGGGAAGAGAAAGAAGCCGCCCAGAATCGGGCGACTTCCTGTTGTGTGAAAAATTTCTGTGGCCTGTTACATGTTGTAGCCTGATTCGGAGTGCTGTGTCTGGTCGAGACCCATGATTTCATCTTCTTTGTCAACGCGCAGACCGATGGTTTTGTCGAGAACGAAGGAGATGATCAGCGTTACGATAAAGGCATAGGCACCTGCTGCCAGAACGGCGATCAGCTGGATCATCAACTGCTTGGCGTTGCCGGCCAGCAGTCCGGTGGCGCCGACAGTGGCAAAGACACCGGTAATGATGGCGCCGAAAGTGCCGCCGACTCCGTGGACGCCGAAGGCATCAAGTGAATCGTCATATTTCAGTTTTGCTTTGAGCAGGATGCCGCCGTAGCAGACGAGACCGGCAGCCAGACCCATCAGCAGTGCAGCGCCCGGCTGTACAAAACCGGCGGCAGGGGTGATGACAACCAGACCGGCAACAACGCCGGAACCGAAGCCGAGTGCGCTTGGCTTGCCGGAGTGGATCCACTCAGCAACCATCCAGGAGAGGCCGGCTGCAGCCGGAGCTATCGTTGTGGTGGCGAACGCCAGGCCGGCCAGGCCGCCTGCTGCGTCAGAAGTATTGACACCAACGATGGCAGAGCCCGCATTGAAACCGAACCAGCCGAACCAGAGCAGTCCGACACCCAGCAGGGTCAGCGGGAGGTTGTGGGGAGCCATACGCTCGGTCGGGTAGCCATGACGCTTGCCGAGGAAGATCAGGAAGGCCAGGGCCGAAATACCTGAAGAGAGGTGAACAACGGTACCGCCTGCGAAGTCGAGTGCACCTTTTTTGAACAGCCACCCTTCTGTCATCCAGACCCAGTGTGCCAGCGGATCATAAACCAGTGTCGTCCAGAGAAGAACAAAGATGCAGTAGGCGGAGAACTTGACACGCTCTGCCATGGCGCCCGAGATAAGGGCCACGGTGATGATGGCGAACATGCACTGATACATGGCGAAGACCAGCTCAGGAATTGCGCCCGGCTCCTTGGTGTAGTTCTGGAACAGCGCCCAGTCAACGGTGCCGGTGGCGGCGTCTTTCATGATAACCAGTCCGTTCAGCATAACCTTGCTGAAGTCGCCGATCAGGCCCATGTGGCCGACATCACCGCCAAAGGCCAGCGAATAGCCGACTACCGCCCACTGTACGCCGACAATACCCATGGCGACGAACGAGTGCATGAAGGTCGAGAGAACGTTTTTCTGGCGGACCATGCCGCCGTAGAACAGTGCCAGACCGGGAATCATCAACAGTACCAGTGCTGAAGAGACCAGCATCCAGGCGGTGTCCCCGGTGTTGAGCACCGGTTTGACATCCGGTGGCGTGGCGGGAGCAGCGGCAGGGGCTGCTGCATCAGCAGGTTTCGCTGCTTCCGCTGCGGGAGCTGCCGGTGTAGCAGCCGGTGCGGCTACTGCTGTTGCTGCCGTCGGCGCGGCATCTTTCTTTTCTTCGGCCATCGCGGCAATCGGTACCAGACCGGCCAGGATAACGAGCATTATTGAAGCAAGATATAGTTTTAATTTCATGGTATTCCTCCGTTGCAGGTCGTTTTCACGTCGTTATCAGATCGCGTCGGCGCCATTTTCGCCGGTCCTGATCCTGATTGCCTCTTCAAGTGGGATGATGAATATTTTGCCGTCGCCGATCCGGCCGGTTTTTGCCGTGTTTTGGATCGTTTCGACAACCTTGCCGACCAGATCGTCGCTAACGGCGATTTCCATCTTGATTTTGGGGATAAAGTCCACGACATATTCAGCGCCGCGATACAGCTCGGTATGACCTTTCTGACGGCCGAATCCTTTTACTTCACTGACGGTAATTCCTTCTATTCCGATCGCGTTGAGAGCATCTTTCACTTCATCAAGCTTGAACGGTTTGATTATTGCTTCGATAAGTTTCATTGTGCAGACCTCCTTGTATGCGTTTATGGTTAATCTCCTAAAAAGTCGGGAGCGGGAAGCACCCCACGCCGCTCCCGGATAACAGGAGGAACAGCTAGGGAATATTGATGTCGAGCTGGGTGGTGAAGGTGTTTTTGCCGGCAATTTTATCGTTGTTGTAGATGTCATACCCGACGATAAGTGAGACGTTCTTGGAGAATGCCCAGGCTACTCCGAAACTCAAAGCCCCCATGGCGCTGTTACCACCCTGGTAATCGACGGCAGCCCAGAGGTTGTCGGATATTTCGCTTATGGTGCGGTCCCAGGAAAGCAGGATACCGTCGTTTTCCTTTTTGCCGTTTTCATCAAGCAGAACCTTGTCATTGCCCGTGAAGTATCCCGCAGAGATGCGGCCAACCACCGGCAGAGTCTTGGCGGCCAGGGCATAGACGATATTCTGGTCGGTACGCAGGGCACTGTCGGAGCTGCTGTTGGTGCCTATGTTGTAGCCGCCGATTGCCAGCGCGGGCGAGTGTTTGAACAGTGAGTTCTCAGGAGTGCCCAGCTTGGCGTTGAAGTAAAGAGGGTAGTTGTCATAGGACGTGCCATTAACCAGGTAATCCACGCCAACTTCCAGCTGTGCTTTCTCAAACGGCAGAACCCCCGCGGTCAGACCAAGGTCATACACATTCGGGTCACGCGTGCCATCATTCCTGCGTTCAGCTCGCACATAGTTGTCGATGCCGAGATGCACTGTCTTGTATGCCTGCACATCCGTTGATGGAATCCAGATCTGTGTTGAAGGGGTTGCCATTGCCGAACCACATGCCAATGCCACGATCGCTGCCGCTGTTGCTGCCATTTTTACAATTTTCATCTTCTTCTCCTTTTCATCGTTGATTTTGAACGGTGATCAGATGAAAGCTTCTTTGGTTCCACTGCTGCACGTTCTGTTGAAGTTTATTCGTATTCAGCAGAGAACGTGCCAATAAGTCAATGTGTAGTATTTACGGATAGTTGGAGATTGCGGTTGTGTTTGATACCAATGAACAAGGAGAATTATACCGCGGATATGATTATTTTTTGTGCAACCATGCCGTAAAAATATTTTATTAAGGGAGGAGTCGTGGCAGGAGAGATTGACGGGGATGATAGTATTCAGGTAGGCTTGATTACAGGGATCATTAACAAGGAGGGAACATATGGAAATTGTTGCTAAATTAAGCGAAGTGCCCAATTTCGGCAAAAAGGTTGTTTCTGTCTCCGGCAGGGAGATTCTGCTGGTCAACATTAAGGGGCATGTTTATGCCGTTGAAAACGAGTGCCCGCATCAGGGCAGTCCGATGAATGCCGCTGTAGTGAAAGATGGCTATATCTCCTGCCCGCGTCACGGTTATCGTTTCAACCTGACGGACGGTACCTGTGCCGAGCACCCGGAATGCATACTGGCAACATTTCCGGTGCAATTGAATGGTGATGATATTCTGGTCGATTGCTCGGGGAGCAAAAAAGACTAAAAGAGTATTTTTATCTTGTTGACAGGCATATGATTGGCTGGTATTAGATTACAAGAAGCTTCACTTTAATTTCAAAGGAGAACCACCTATGTGCCTTACAACTCTTGTAACCCAGCAAGCACCTGATTTTACCGCCGAAGCAGTTATGCCAGACAACAGTTTTGGTTCGATAACCCTTTCTGCTTTGAAAGGCAAATATGTCGTGCTGTTTTTCTATCCGCTCGACTTTACTTTCGTCTGTCCTTCAGAAATTCTGGCATTCAACCAAAAAGTTGCTGAGTTCAAAGAGAAGAATTGCGAACTGATCGGCGTTTCGGTTGACTCGAAATTTACTCACCTGGCCTGGAAAAATACCGCAATCGAGAATGGCGGCATCGGCAAGATCCAGTATCCCCTCGTTCAGGACCTTAACAAGGAAATCGCCAAGTCATACGGCATTCTGTTCAATGGCTCGGTTGCTCTGCGCGGCCTGTTCCTGATTGACACAAAAGGTATCGTACGCCATTCATTGATCAATGACCTGCCGCTGGGGCGCAATGTTGAAGAAGCGCTTCGCATGGTTGATGCCCTTCAGTTCCATGAAACACATGGCGATGTGTGTCCAGCCAACTGGAAGCAGGGAGATGAAGCCATGAAGCCGACCGCAGAGGGCGTTGCTTCGTATCTTGCCAAACATTCAAAATAGAAGTTGATGTGTATTGGATTGGAGAGAAAGAGCAGCGTGCCGGCTGCTCTTTTTTATTGCTCCCGAATAGCCACTTTTTAAGTTAGTACAAAACCTCTTGACTTTAAGGGGTTAATTTTTCTACTATGAGCAGAATATGTAAAGGCAATGAAGAGGAGTAGTAACCATTTACATGCTTTTCAGAGAGCCGGTGGTTGGTGCGAACCGGTAAGCATCGTGGTGAACTCGCCTTGGAGCCGCTCTGGTGAACAGGTAGTCAGAGTCGTGAGCCTGCGTTAAAGGTGCATGAAGGCCCGGTATGGTATGGGCGAATTGGGTGGTACCGCGGATGGTTCAAGACCTCTGCCCCAAATTTGGGGTGGAGGTTTTTTTTATTCATGTGACGAGGATTATGCGAGAAACTGCGATACGTCGCAGGACACTGAAAGGAGTATCAACAATGGCAAAAGCAGCGAAGAAAGATGACCGGAAGATTATCAGAATTTTTGATACGACGCTGAGGGATGGAGAACAGGCACCCGGAAACAGCATGAACATTGCCGAAAAACTGCGGATTGCCAAGCAACTGCAGAAAATGAACGTCGATGTCATCGAAGCCGGTTTTCCGATCGCTTCCGATGGCGATTTCGAAGCGGTAAAAATGATTGCCCAGACGATCAAAGGGCCGGAAATCGCAGGGCTGTGCCGCTCCAGCGAAAAAGATATCGATCGTGCCTGGGAAGCCCTGAAATACGCCGGCGAGAAGGGGCGTATTCACACTTTTATCGCTACCTCCGATATCCATATGAAATACAAACTTCAGATGGAGCCTGCCAAGGTTCTTGCCGCAGCCGTCAAGGCGGTCAAGCGCGCAGCTTCGTATACCCCCAATGTTGAATTCTCCTGCGAGGATGCCGTCCGTACCCGTTTGCCGTTCCTGGCCGAAGTTGTCGAGGCGGTCATTGCCGCCGGTGCAACGACGGTCAATATCCCGGATACGGTCGGTTACACTATTCCGTTCGAGTACTTCAACATCATCAAGTTCCTCAAGGACACGGTGCCGAATATCGACAAGGCCATAATTTCGGTTCACTGCCATAACGATCTGGGGCTGTCGGTGGCCAACTCGATCGCGGCCATACAGGCGGGGGCCGGTCAGGTGGAGTGCACAATCAATGGCATAGGCGAACGAGCCGGAAACTGTTCGCTGGAAGAATTCGTCATGATCCTGAAGACCCGGCGCGATATACTCCCCTTTGCAACCAACGTGGTAACCGAGCAGCTTACTCCGGCCAGCCGTTTGTTATCTGCTGTTACCGGCATCGGGGTGCAGCCGAATAAATCCATCGTCGGTGCGAACGCCTTTGCCCACGAAGCGGGTATCCACCAGCACGGAATGCTGATGGAAAAGACTACCTACGAAATCATGACACCTGAGTCAGTCGGCCTGTCGGCAAGCGCAATAGTGCTTGGCAAGCACTCCGGGCATCATGCTCTTCGCAAACGTCTTGTAGAGCTGGGCCATGACCTGGATGACGAGAAGTTCCGTCGCACCTTTGACCGTTTCAAGGAACTTGCCGATCTGAAGAAGGAAATCTTTGACGAAGATCTGGATGCAATCGTCTCTGACGAGGTCCGGGAAGAAGACCAGTATAAACTGGATCATGTTACCGTGACGTGCGGTTCGTTTGCTGTTGCAACGGCAACTGTCCAGATGGAAATTAACGGTGTCATTGTGCGAACAGCGGAACTGGGAGACGGCCCGGTTGATTCAACCTTCAAGGCTATCAAGAAGCTGACCAAATCAAAGGCAAAACTGACGCAGTACAATGTCGGCTCCATTACCGGTGGTACTGATGCGCAGGGCGAGGTTACCGTGCGGGTAAGCGAAGGAAGCCATTCCGTTGTCGGCAAGGGGGCCTCGACCGATATTATCGTTGCTTCGGCTAAAGCGTATATCCATGCGCTGAATCGCTTGAACAACAAGCAGAAGCGTTTGACAGACGCAGTGTAGCGTTGATTATAATACGTCAAAAAGAAAAACCGGGTGAGCCCGGTTTTTCTTTTTGACGAAACAGGACATATACGACTTTAATTATCTTGTTGTAAATTTTCAAATACATTATAAAATAGCTTTCATTCAATGTGGTGCCTCAGCAAGCGTATGCAGCCAGCCGGAACAAAGCTGCAACTATTGTTGCTCGGTACTGATTGGTTGCAGCAGGTCAAGTCCACTAATTTCGGCTTCTTTGTGTCAAGCGGTTCATGTGCTCTGCAACATTTGTGGCTGTATTCTTGCCGGGATTATGCCGTGCCGTCGGCACAACATACCGATTTTTCGAGAGGAGCGTATTTTCAAGTACATGGCATAGATGCTGCTTTACAAATCGAAAGCTGGGTCTATGCTTCATATGTGAACGTCACGCCAATAGGTTACAAAGTTAAGCCCGTTCCGCTTCAGATATTACTTTTAATACAGGAGTAACCCTATGAAGAAAGCGTGTTGTACCCTGCTCTGCGCAGTGTCACTAGCGGCCACTTCGTCCGGCGTCATGGCCGCCGACGTGTCCGTTGACTCCAGCACCCTGCTCGGTTTTGCCAAGCGGGACATTTCCGGTGCTTCCAAGGAAACCCTTGTTCCCGCCACCGAATTTTTAGGTCTTACCGCAGACAAACTGGCCGACGGTAATCTGTCACTGCATTTCTATGGCTGGGGGCGGGCAGATCTGGCCGACAAGAGCTTTAACAATGACAAGGCTGACGGTAGTCTCACCTACGGATACCTCCAGTACCGTTTTAACCAGGCCAATGCCAATGTTCGCGCCGGACGACTCTTTGTCCATGAAGGCATCGCCAATGAGCAGATCGACGGCATCAGTGCCCGCACCGACCTGCCGTTGGGTTTCGGCCTGTCAGCCTTCGGCGGAGCAACAGTACATACCGCCCACTTGAACGGCGAAAACAGCGACGGCAAGGGGGACACCCTCTACGGCGGCCGTGCCAACTACCGCTACAAGGGTTTGTTTGAGATCGGACTTTCGGGAGTATACGAAAGTGCCGGGCCGAGACTCATCACCCATCCTTCCGGCGAATATCGCCGCATCGGTGGCGACCTCTGGGTCACCCCGCTCAAAACGGTCGATATCATCGGTCACAGCAGCTACAACCCGGTAACCGAAAAGTTTGCCGAACACTCATACCTGCTTAACATCAAACCGACCCAGCACCTGGTCCTGACCGGTGAATTCAACCAGCACCGCGAACAGAGCTACCTGTACGCCTGGACCATGTTTTCCGCAGCCGCCCTCAACCCCAACGACAAATCAAGTTCGCTTGGTGTGATAGCCTCCTACGAAGTCAGCAAGAACCTTGAAATTGCCGCTGACTACAAACACTACAGCCGCGAATTCGGCAGTGCCGATCGGTACGGCTTCGATGCGCGTTCCAGCAACAAGGACAACTCCATCCGGAGCGGTATTGGTTACCACTACCTGGATGCCGGACAAGGGTTTGCCATCGGCACCAATCCGTCCGCCTCCTACCATGAACTGCGCTGCTATACCATGCATGACACCAAGCGGTACTTCTCCGCCATCGATATAGTGGGCGATTTCTTCAAAGACAAGATCTACAACAAAAGCAGTGCCTGGGAAGCAAACCTCACGCTCGGTTATCACCTCACTCCTGCAATGGCGCTGTCCGGTGACTTCAGTTACGGCAGGAACCCTCAATTTACCGAAGAAGCCAAAGCTCTGCTCCGCTTGACCTACAACATGACCTACAACGGTACTGGAGGGAAGAAATGAAAACCAGCACACTGCTGCTCCTGGCATTAGCCGGACTTATCGGCGTAGTAGCCTCCTGCGCCCGGATGAAAACGATTCCCGGGCTTCCCGCCTCGCATCCTGAAGCCCTGGCCGTCGGCCAGCAGGTAAACTGTTCCGAATGTCATGAAGACCAGCAAAAAGGCACCATGAAGGCCTTCAACGCATTCAGCCACACTCAATCCTTTGTCAAGAATCACCGTTTTTACGCAGCATCTGATGACCGGTTGTGCTCCACCTGTCACCAAAGTTCCTTCTGCAACGACTGTCATACCAACCAGGTTGAAATGAAGCCGTCCATCAAATACGGCAACCGCCCGGACCGTGAGATGCCGCACCGTGGCAACTTTATTACCCTGCACAAAATCGAAGGAAAACTTGACCCGGCCAGCTGTTACCGCTGCCACGGCAGAGCCAATAACGAGCGCTGCTTGGCATGTCACAGATAGGAGACCGTACATGATTGAATTCAGAAGTGGCCTGCTTCTCCTCATGGCAATAGCTATCTGGGGATGCAGCAATGCCAATGACAACTCGATTACCCTCGACTCATCCGGAAAACATCCTGCCGGCTGGGTTGTTGCGCTAAACGGCGGGAGCCATCCTGCAATGTTTATATCTGCGCCGGACAAATGCACGGAGTGCCACGGAACCGACTTGAAAGGCGGCATCAGCGCGGTCAGCTGTTTCAGCAGCGATAGAAACGGCATGTCATGCCATCCTCAGGGGCCATTCGGACACCCTGCCGGCTGGAGTGACCCTGCTGCTCATGGAGCCCATGCCAAAGCTGCTGCAAACGGTGCAAACGGGATGTTCTTCTGCACGGGATGCCACGGCACTGACTACCGGGGGGCCGGTGCAAGCCGGAAGGATTGCCTGAGGTGCCATACGACTGCTCCGCACCCGGCAAAGCCCTGGACCGGAACCCGCAGCCACGCCTCGACTGACCCCAGTAATGCTGCGGCATGTGCACAGTGCCATACTGCCAAAGCCAACCTGAGCCCATCTGGATTGGCAGGGTTACCGGTCACGGCGACGATCGGTTCAGGCGGCTGCTTCAACAATACTCTCTGTCATGGCGTAATGGGGCATGGCTCGGATCCGCAACCGTGGAGCCTCCCGATCAACCACGGGTCACGGGCCAAAGCCGATCCGGGAGCTGGTGGCAACACCGGATTCACCGCCTGTCAGCAATGTCACGGCACCAGCTTTGCCACGGTTCTCGGTGCAAATTCCTGCGTCGGTTGCCACGGCGTGGCGGCCCCGCATCCAATTGCTGCGGACTGGCGTTCAGTCGGTATGATCACGCATACGAACACCGGCCCGAACAATGCCGCGGTGTGTGCAGCCTGCCATAACTCTTCGTCGCCAAAGCTTGCCGCACCCAACCTGGCGAGATTTGCCAACTCGCCAGCTGGATCATTCACTGACGGTTCTCCGGATTGCTTCACTGCCAGCATGTGTCATGGTGATGTAAGAAAAACCAGCAATTGCGATGCGTGCCACAGTACCGCGACCACCATTCCTTTCAAGTCCATGGCTGGCGCTACCGCGGTAAGTGACTCCAAAGTTGGCGCTCATGTTAAACACTTGAGCGCATCTGCCCAAGCGCCCGCCTATTCGGCCAATATCGCCTGTTCGGAGTGCCATGCTGTTCCCGGTTCTCCGGCTGTTTCAGGAACGCATAGAAACGGGACCAACGACATTGTTTTCGGCACCTTGGCGAAAACCGGTTCGTTGACGCCTGTCTATACAACTGCAACCGGAGTATGTGCAAATACCTACTGCCACGGTACGACTTTGAACGGTGGTACCAACAAGTCACCTGTGTGGAATCAGTCCGGATACCTGGCTGCCGGTTGCGGCACATGCCATGGTTTCCCGCCGGCAACGGTTCGAAATGGGACTGCAGCGCATTCCACAAGCAGCGCTTGTTCGGGATGCCATTCTCATGTCAATTCAACAAACAACGGTTTTCTCGATGCGAGCAAACATATAAACGGTGCCGTGGATGCATCCGGTGGTGCATCACACGCATTCCCAAATCCAGGGTCCGCACATCGGACCGCCACACCAGCCACCTGTCAGGGATGCCATAACACAACCAGTACAACAGGCGTCTATCCGGTCCTTCGCGGAACACCCCCTAATTGTGCGGGATGCCATGCCCGTTCGTTGTTTGTGGGATGCTCGGATTGCCATGGCGATGCGACCGGTCGCCCTAATGGCTCTACTTTTCCCAATAAGGCCGGCAGACATTCAAGTCCTGGTGAACATGCAGTTGCTTGTGCAGTGTGTCATGCGGGCGGTGGTTCTGGTGTGTCAGCGCATGGCAACAGCAATGGTTTTGCCAAAACCGCTGCGGACGTAATTCTGAGATTTTCCATCACAGGCACGGTTGCCAGCGATAGTTCAATTGTCATAACGCGTTCGGGTTCAACGGTTACTTGTACAGGTGTTTGTCACATTACAGGTGGAGATTCTCAAAGCCATAACAGCAAAACCTGGTAACCGTGCGATTTGGTATTTTTCTTTTCGATGCATTCCAGCTGCCACCACTGCCACGACAGAGCCAATAACATGAGTGGTTTGGTACTAGATAGGAGAAGCTGAGATGATAGTGCTACGCGCCATAATTCTGGTTTCAGTTGCCGCGGTTGTGAGTCTGTTTTCCGGATGCGGCACATCCAACTCCCAGGCACCAACACTGGATGCAATCAACAAACACCCGGCTGACTGGCTCGTAAAGCACCGAAATGCATACAGGGTAAATCCTGGCCAATGCCGCGAATGTCACGGAGAAAATCTTGCTGGGGGAATCACCAGGGTTGATTGCTTCAATCAGGGCGCTTCTACCCAATGCCATGCCGGTGGTCATGGTCCGCGTTCGATTATTCATACGGTACCGTTCTCGGACCCGCTGTTACATGGACCGATGGCAAGAGCTGATCTGATGATTTGCCAGGACTGTCACGGGGAACCTGGCGGGCCGGGGAGCAACCCGCGCTTCTCACGTTTGATCGGCTCCCTTGCAACAGGCTGCGAAAAAACACCCGGGTGCCACGATCCGTATATGGCACATCCCAAACCCTGGCGTACTCATGGTTCAGCAGGTAATCTTGCCAATGCCTGTGTCCTCTGCCACGGAGCTTCTTTTGGAGGGGGAAGTGGTCCTGCCTGCATAACCTGCCATACCGCTCTTGCCTCCGGAAATATTCCCGTTGCGGGAGCATGCATATCCTGCCATGGAAAACCGCCTGCAACAAACAACCACGTCAAACATTACGGGATTGCCGGTGTCACCGGATCATGCGGTGTTTGTCACAACGGCGCCGGCAGCGGAACTTCCTTACATAATAATGGCACCACCGACGTCGCCTTTTCGGCCGCTTACAATGCAAAAACAGGGACTGCTTCACTTGAGACCGACAAAACGTGTGCCAATGTCAGCTGCCATGGCGGCGTAACCACTCCCGCATGGGGAGGGAGCATATCAGCCGCTGATCATTGCGAAACATGCCATGTAGCAGGGGCGGCCGCTCAATCGCCGCAATTCAACAGTTATTACTCAGGTCAACATTCACGTCACATTAATCAGGTGGGCCTGAAATGTGTTGATTGCCATGATATGACGGTAGTCAGCTCCGGAGCGTCTCACTTCAGCACTCTTGCAACCCCGTCATTCGAGCTTTTACCGGCACGCACCATAAAAGTTCCGGGGTATGCCACTACTCCCGGAAGTTGCAATCCGGGCAGAACTCCCCAGGCAAATGCCTATTCCGTGGGCGTCTGCCATGGAACCGAAACGTGGCAATAGCCGGGGAATAATAGATGAGGGGTCTTCCTGACCAACAAAGATAGCGTGGGAGGTTGCACCATGGTCTGTTTGCGCTCAATATTTTGCAGCCTGATATTCCTTGTGGCTGCTTTAGCCGTCAGTTCTGCATCCCCTTCATACGGTGCGATTGCTCCGCAGGTGAGCTTCCTTAATCTGGTTACCCAGGAAATCAGAACTCCGGTCCGTATTGCCATCGACCAGCAGGGAAATATTTTTGTCGCTGATCCGCGCGGTGGCGGGGTGCTTAAATATGACCACACCGGGGCATTCATAAAGAGATTCCAGCTCAAAGGTGTTCGCGGAATTGCCGTAATGCCGGGCGGGGATATTGTTGTCAGCAGAGGCAATCTTGTTGTCGTCCTGGATAGTGAAAGCGGCATTGAGAAATTCAAGCTTGGCCAGGGAACAGGCCAGTTCAAGCTGGCAACAGGCATTGCGGTTGATGACACCGGCAGGATTTTCATTGCAGACAGTATAGACAACTGTGTTCAGGTCTTCAGCCCGACCGGTGTCCCGGTTGCCCTGCCCGCCGCCGCTGCCGGAAAACCGTCAAACAGTTTTGGGACGTTTGGCAGTCAGTCAGGTCAATTTTCTCTTCCTACCGGCATATCATTCGAAAAAATCTCACGACAGCTTGTCATTACCGACTCACTGAATGGTCGTCTGCAGTTTTTCACACCGTCAGGCATCTTCCGGAAAACCATCGGGTCAAAAGGAGTCGGCCCCCTCAGTTTTTCATCACCGCAATCGGTTGCTTTTGAATACACCAAAGACGCTTCTCCATCGCTTTTCCGGATGTATGTCGTGGATGCGTTCCAGTCAGAAGTACAGGTCATCGATCCGTCGGGTGTCGGCAGCTATCTGTCAACGATCGGCGGATACGGCGTAGATCCCGGGCGGTTGGTCGTGCCTTCCGATGTCCTCTTCGACCAGGACTCAAGTCGGCTGATTGTCGCCAATGGCCAGGGCAATCTGAGCATGTTCGGCATCAATGTCAGCTCTGTGCCCACTCCGGATTTAACTCCACCGGAATTTACCGTAAATCCGGTGCCGGTAGTGTCGAGTTCAAGTTCCATCATCCTGAGTGGTACCATTGAAAGCGAGGCGCTCGTAAGCATCACTTCCGGCGGCGGTGCCGTTGCCGGTCCGGTTGCATATGCGCCATTAAACACGGCATCGGCTGAAAGCTTCTGGAGCACGACCGTATCCGGACTAACCAATGGCCTCAATACGATCACTCTGATTGCCAAGGACAGGGCAGCCAACCCGACGGTCAGGGAAGTGTCGATCACTTACCTGCCTTCAGGGTTGGGGATCGCCATCAACCGTGTCGGCACTCCCACAAATGCCAGAACACAGGTCATAACAGGTACCATGGATTCTGGTGCAACCGTCAACCTCTCCTCGAGCACGTCCGCACTTTTCTCCGCGGTGACGTATCCGACGGCAACAAGTTGGCAAAGTACGGTATCAGGTCTTGTTGATGGAAACAACGTCATCATGGCAACAGCGGCTAAAGGGGCATCGTCGTCTTCCACATCGGCAATAATTGCCGTGGTTACAACTCCACCGGACATGAATGTGTCCATGCTTGCGGATGGGAGTGTGACCAGTTACCCGGTATTAAACGTGAGCGGCTATCTGCCGGTTGACGGATATTTTGATGCACTGTTGATAAATGGTCAGCCGGTTCAGGTTAACAATGACTACTTCTCTACTGCGATCCTGCTTACCATCGGCAGAAATGAAATTACGATCCGGGCTTCCGACAAGGCCGGGAATAGTTCTACCCTCACCAGTGTTATTACCTTTAACCCTGACAAGCCTGTCGTAACGATCGCGGCCCCCGCTGATGGCGCCATTGTTAATGACACCTCGGTTGCGCTCTCCGGGACTGCAGGAAATGGCACTACGGTTCGGCTGTTGATCTACAACGGAAGTTCTCCTGTTACCGGAACTCCATTTACAGCCATCAACCAGCCAGGCACGGGTACGGTATGGTCAACTGCCCAGAATATTCCTCTCGACCCGGGCATCAACACTGTCGTGGCGGAAATTGCAGACCAGTATGGCACGACGTCATCCGTCAAGACGACGATTGTCCGGGATGCCAACCTGCCGTCATTCGCCGTTACCGTTCCGCTTCGTGACAGTGTCGTCAGCAAAAAGGATCAGACCGTTACCGGGACCGTTTCACGGGGGGCAACACTCACGGCATTATTGGTGCCGCCTTCCGAAAGTCCTCTTGATGTGCCGGTCGTGCGCAAAGCTGATGGGACATTTGAGGTTCAGACGGCTCTCTCGGCAGAAGGAACCTATAATCTGAGCATTACCGCGGTAGACTCGCTTGGCAATGCCGTCACCGCCAACCGGGCCTTTGTCTATGATGTAACGGCTCCCACGCTGTCGATCGTTTCTGCCAATCCTCTCAAGGTTACCTTCAGCGAGGGCTCCCTGATTGTCCGGGACAAAAATGGCCCGGTCAGCTTTACCGCTCCGGTTCGCAATGCGGACGGGTCCATTGCACTTGACCTGACAAATGCTCTGTTTGATGCTGCCACACTTGATGTCCAGGCAGTTGACATGGCCGGGAACAGCACGCGCAACGGTGACCTTGACTCATCAGGGGACGTGGATATCAGGGATGCATTGAAGGTCATGCGCATGTCAGTCGGCCTGGAAACGTCAACTGTTGCCGACAGGCTCCGTGGTGATGTCGCTCCGCTGGTAAATGGAAAACCTGCCCCTGATGGTGTCATGGATGTCTTTGATGTGATCTACCTTCTGGAAAAAATTGTTGGCTTGCATTGATCCGATTTTGAGAAACACAAAGGACACTGCCATGAAATTTTATCTTCGTTTTCAATTTGTAGTCGTGACTTCACTGTTTTTGGCGGGGTGCGGTGGTGGCGGAGGTGGGACATCGGTTTCACAACCAACCAGCACGGCCGTGGTTTACAGTATCAGCGATATTTTCGGGAATCTGACCTCTGCATCTAGCAGCATCAGCGGAATTCAGGTGACTTCAACCCTGCCACGAGGGGTATCCCCGAATGTAACTGCGGGTCGCATACTCAGAATCGGCAATTCCGACCTCAAAAGTCTGAAGGGAAATGCCGGCATTCAGTTCGGCACCTATTCGGCAACTACCAACCAGGTGACGTTCCTGGTGACTGCCAATCCGATCACTGCAAACATCGGATTCGGGGAGTTTGCTCGCCTGACCTACACGACAACACTTTCAACTCCTCCGACACTCGCCGATTTCAGGGCGCAACCGCTCTTGGTAAAGGTGAGTGGTCCGAACGCGGTGGACCTTTCGGGCAAGGTTGCAGCAGAAGTCGGCTTGACTACCTACATCAGCCCCTAGAATTGGCACGTACGTTGGAGGAATCAGGTGTACCGATACATACTCTGAATAAGATGGTTATCACTTCACAATGTTCAATTACTTGATCCCATTGTTCAGGAGCGCACCATGAAGAGCGTAGTCATTACCATATTCACGGCGTTTGCATTGCTGACGGTGTTCCAGGGCCCATGCGGCTCAGCAGTCAATCCTTCCGCTCCTCATGATAACGCCAACGGTTACACATGTGCCAGTTGTCATACCCAGCATAATACGCTTGGCAGCGCCGGCTATAATAATATCTGCCTGAGCTGCCATCGGCCGGGAGATCCAAAGGCAGGAGTAAAGCCTTTTTCTCCGGCAGATGCAGCAGACCCATTTGGTCAGTATGCTGCTCCCGGCATGGAGGTTCGCTACCAGACATCGCACCGTTGGGATGGGCCGGACACCAATCCTGCCGCCGGCGCATTGCCGCCTGTACAGGCGGCAATGACAAGCAATGGCTTGAGGCAAAGAACCGACGGGAAACTGGCGTGCGTACGGTGCCACAATCAGCATTCTCAGGATTCGAAACCGTTTCTGCGCCTTGCTAACGACCGTGACCAGCTCTGTTTCGATTGCCATCGCGGTCGTGACCAACGGAACCATGCCTCGGGAACCCATCCTGTCAACGTTACCTATAGCGGAGTTTCCTCAAAAGTTACGGCTAAGCCCCTTGAATATTACTCCTCTCCGCGTAATGCCAACCCCGCCAATCCAAGCTCGGCACTGCGGCTGAACGGTGGCTTTATCCGGTGCAGCACATGCCACGGAGTTCATTATGCCGATTCAAACAGTACAACCATTGATACATATTCAAGTTCCGGCAGTCTGAAACCATCATCGGGCAATCTTCTTCGCACCGATCTGCGGGGAGAAACGGCTAATGCAGTCAATATATGCACAAACTGCCATCGGGCCAAAACCGCCCACAATGCGCGGGGGCAGAATGTACAATGTGCCGACTGTCATGGAGCGCATGTTGACACCGGTGACGGATCGCAACCAAACGTCTGGCTGGTTAATCGCCAGATGAGATTTTCGAGTGCCGTCCGTTCAGCGAAAAGCAGACCGGTGCTCTTTCAGTCAGCCACATCCAAAAACTACAAGGACGCCAATGGAACCGGTGTCTGTCAGTCGTGTCACGACATACCTATGACAGCTGGATACCAGACATTTCATAATGCAGCGGATTCAACCACCTGTAACGGGTGCCATTTCCATACCAGTGCGCTCGGGTCATTTTCCGTTGATCCCGATCAGAGTTGCAGCTCCTGTCATGGCCATCCTCCGGCAGCCAACACTCCGGGCGCAGTCGGCTATGCTGCAGGGTACCAGGCATCTCCATCATTCAGTGACGAGTCGCAGAGCGGTCACATAACTCACGCCGGTGGTCTTTACCATAAAGAATGCCAGAGTTGCCATACCGGCAATAATCACCTGGATGGTAATTTCCAGGATGTGTTTCGAGTGACTGCCGGCACCGTTGCAGCGACGGGTGGGGGAACGCCTGTTTATAACCCCAGCGCACAGACATGCTCCACGGTGTATTGCCATAGCAATGCATTGCCTCGGGGCGGTGCTGCCATCATGGCGACCACTCCGGCATGGAGCAAGGAAAAGGGAGGCGGCAGGGGGGCCATTGTCGGCCAGCCAGGTGAGTGCGCTTTCTGTCACAGCCGCGCCGGCGACAGTAATCCGAGCTGGTCAGTGTCGCATACCCGCCATGTCAATGGCTACAGTGCCAATGCAAACTTTACCTGTGCCGCGTGCCATGCCGGTACTGCTGCAAATAACACGTCCCTTTCCAACACGGATTTCCATGCCGATGGCGTCAAGAATGTGGTTTTTGGCGGTATTGCGGCTGGCGGCATTTGGGATGCTGCATCGGCCAGCTGTTCCGCCCTGTATTGTCATGGTCCTGTTCAGGGTGCCGGCGGGCTTGGAACACCTGTGAATGCAGCGAATGTCAAATGGAATGATCCCCCGATGACGTGCGGTTCCTGCCATGCCGCCATGATTAAACTTGGCAATGTTTCCTCGGCAACCGGCAGTCACAAACGTCACGTCCAGACGTATTCGTTCAGTTGCGGCATATGCCATGGCAGCGGGTATTCAAGCGCGACTGTTAATGTTGGCACCCACGTGAACAACACCATCACCATGTCTTTTGCCGGAACGGCCACACTTAACGGTGCCACTCCCGGCTACTATCAGACGATTAATACTCCGGGTAACGGCTATGATCGATGCAACACCGTGTATTGCCATAGTACTGTTCAGGCTGCGGGAGGGGTTGGAGCACCAGCTTTCGCCTCGCCGGTCTGGGGGGCTGATCCGTTGATCTGCGGCAGTTGCCATGCGAACATGGCGACCAGTACCGCCGGAAGCGGCAGTCACCCGCTGCACGCCCTGGCCTCCACCGGGGGATACAGCTGTGTCACCTGCCATAATGGCGCCGGCAAAGACCCTGACCCGCCGTTCGCTGCAACGGCGAAGCATGCTGACGGAAGTATTGATATCTCGTTTTCCGGCAATGCAGCCGGAACGACCTATTCACGCGGCGCCAGCCATGTAGCCGGCAGCGGGACTTACGGAAACTGCACGAATAGTTCCTGCCATGGCGCCGGCACGCCAACCTGGGGCGCCGATACGAACAAGCCGGAATGCGAAAAGTGCCATGGATCAGCAGCAACCATTCCGTTTGCCACCACCAACGGGGCAACCTCCGCCACCGATCCCAGGGCGGGAGCCCATACGGCCCATCTCCAGGCGTCTCATGCTTTGAGCGGCAAAGTCGCCTGTGCGGAGTGTCATACCGTGCCTGC
>Ga0172380_10004145_pt1 | contig 18967 bp, 35 predicted proteins | sample Leawe162metaG_FD_119747 | JGI IMG/M metagenome (GOLD analysis project Ga0172380, IMG submission 119747) | Leachate microbial communities from a municipal landfill in Southern Ontario, Canada - Leachate well 162 metaG | ecosystem: Engineered > Solid waste > Landfill > Unclassified | place... | reverse complement strand
TAGTCTTGAATTTCGATTTTCACCTCTATTATCTAAATAACCATCAAAGGTTGAATAGTAATACAGTCTCTTGCTAATGTCTTTATTGTTACTCATAATCGTTACACCCTTCTTTAAGAATTGGCACGGTATTAACTGCAATATTACAGTCTTTCACCGTTTTTAAATAAGTTTTCTAAATGTATTACTACACTAAGCCGCTAACTTTAACGGTTCGCCTTTACCTTCATAGCCATGCCAAAAGTATTCATGCAAATCATTAATATCGTGACACACTACAGAGTTATTACTCATAGCACGATAAGAAGGAATACCACCTAAATCCCAACGCTTGGCTAACAGATATTCAATATCATCTGGGTCGCCAATTGCAATTTGGGCTGAACGACGAACATTACCAGCTACAATAATATAACCAATAATATTCATAATATCTAAAGCATCGATAGGACGAATTTTCTTACCAGAGCGTTTCATTAAGATTTTACTTATTTCTTCAATACCCCAGCAAAGTTCTTCTGGACCAGACGCTGTTCCTCCAAAACCTTTAATTGGAGTACCCTTTCCTCGTATAGCTTGTGTACTATAAGTAAATGTTCCTTTTTCTTTTCGCTCACTAAGAAAAGCTGCCTTAAGCGTCTTTGCAAGGAACCTGACCCAGCCTTCTCTTGAATCAGGTATAATAAAGTCAGCTCCTCCATCGTCAACTCTTGTAGGCGCTTTAAACCATTCGCGTACTGCTGGTAATTTTTCAACATGTTCCCTTTGTATATTATAACCTACTCCAGAACCTAATGCTAACATATCCATTGCCCAAGTAAAAGGCACGATTGGATGGTCTACTACTGTGAATGCACAATTTTGTAAGGAAGCTAAGCCTAGACGATCTACTGTCTTAGTACCTAACTGCCACCAGAACCGACCAGCTACAGAACCTTTTAATCCTAACAAGTAAGCTCTTAAACGATTGCGTTCATCAGAACTGAAACCTACTTTGAGTTGATTATCTGCTGCATCTAGCACACGAGTTACTGTATCTTCGAACTCTTCTGTCGGACTGTCTACATCATCTTCTTTAAGTTTTCTAGCATACGTTCGTTTGAATGTTAGATAACCTACAGTGCTCCACGGTGTAACTATTTCTTGTAAAGGTGTTGTTTGTACTACTTGTGGTAAACTCTTTTGTTTGATTGCATCAAGAACTTCTAAACGTGCTTGTATGGCTTCCTCTTCAGTAGGGTAATAACCTACATGAAATGTTATTCCATCTACACGAATATAAGCTCTCCAAGAATCACGAGACTTAACATAACTAACACCTTTTGTTTTACTTGTTTGCATAACTACCTTCTATTTATTATTGTTTTGAATCCAATGCCTTGGGCTGTATCGCTCGAAAAATACTCTTAATTTCTCGTACGATGTATTGCCTGCATCTAATAGTCTGAGTAAATCAGACTTAGGTGTTATACGACCTATGCTCATAGCATTAATTCTCCTTTGTTGAAATTAGAATAATGACTCATTGTCTTTGGTCACAGTAGTACTTTTTTCTACTGGTTCTCCTTTAGTTTCTGGAACAAGTTTAAATTGTTCACTTTTTGGTACACCCTTACGGCTCATACGTCCTGTTTCAAAATCATATTGTGCACCTTCGACTGGACCAGTTAGTCCTGTTGCACGACATTTTAATGCAGACATTAATATATGGTTTCTTACTTGCTCATCTTCAGATTCCATATTACGTGCAAAACCAATAATATCCATTGATACTTGCTTAATACTACCAGAGCCTTTAATATCATCTAATGATGGAATTCTACCAGCTTCAAATGCAATACCACCAGCTACAGATTTACGTAAATGAGAGACTAAACCAACATGTACACGATGCTTCTTAACAAGACGCAGAAGATCATTCATAATCTTATCAATTGCTTCGTTACCTTTTAAATCTGAAGCGCCTTCTGAAACTAGAATAGTAATGTGATCAATAAATAAGTACTTACAACCCATTAATGCCATGTATTCCATTTGGTCTACAATCGATTTATCATTAATAGAGCCCTGATGATCTAATACTATAATACGGTCTGTTCCAAATACATTATCAAAACCAATATCCAAGTCTTCAGCAGATATTTCTTCATTTGCAAGATTGCGGCTTAATTGCATTGAAGACATACTTCTAGCGGTTTCCCCAGGAGCTTCTTCTAAACTAATTATACCAATCTTATCTTCAGTAGTATTTAATAAATGAAGAATTACTTCACGGATTAATGTTGATTTACCACTACCAGTTCCTGATATGTACAGAGCGATTTGTCCTGCTCTCATACCCTTTAATTTGGTTTGAATACCTGCCATACAATCAGGATAAGAAACTGCTGGTTCATTTGCAAGTGAATGCATCTGTTCTTTTAGTTCTTCTTTAGTTAGAATACCTGCAGGTTTAAATTGCTGAGCATCCCAAATACAACGCATCAAAATTTCACTACCGTTCTCTTCATCGGTGTAAACTTTATTAGCATCTTTTTGTGGTAGCTTAGTTATTTTAGCCTTATCAAGACCTACAATATCAATTGCCTTAAACAATGCTTCTTGCCCAGCTTCATCTTCATCAAAACATAAAACAACTTCTTCAAAGCTTCTTACCCAATCTCTAGCTAATAATAGTTGTTTTAAGTTACTAGCAGAACCCATTGAGACTACAGGATAAATTTTTCCATATTTATCAAAAGATGCCTGTGCAACTGTTAATGCATCAATTTCACCCTCAGTAATTACTAAACGTTTTCCACCACCACCAAACTTATCTTTACCAAATAATCCTTTGAAATCACCTATTGAGCTAAATACTTTTGGCAATTTTCTTACTTTATAAGAGAGATTATCGTCTTCTCTATAAGGATAATAATGTGTGTCTATCTTACCATCTGCACCATAACTTACCTTAACTTCAAAGAATTCACAAATATCCTTTTTAATTCGTCTATCTTGAAAACCTCTTGTGGTAAATTCTTGTACTTCTTCAAGTGTTAATATAGGTGTAAATCCACTATTTTGAACCTTTGGTTTAACTACTTCTGTCATTGCACTCCCGGCTTCTACTTGTGATTTATTAAATGCTTCATTACATGAAAAACAGAAAGAAGAACCGTCTTCATATATTTGCATAGCATCCGAAGAACCGCACATCGTATCAATGCATGGTTGATTCTTTTTAACAATTTTTCCCATAATTATAAGTTATGACTCCAAAAGCTTGCGAAAAGAGCAATAATAGACAGTGCTAAATAATCGTAGCCACTCATAACTGGCTGATGTGCAATCTCCCAAACACTTACACAAACAAGAATTACAAAACAAATATACATTATCAAACTAATTACATTTTTTACCATGATATAACCTCACTAAAACTTCTAATCGTTCTTTATGTCGTTGTGATATCGGCTCTTTAACTGTCCATCTCACTGCACCAATATCTCTATTGTACCATTTATCTTGATTTGATGGTGCTTCTGTAAAACAAATTGTCCATGTCTCTGCCCATGCAAGTGCTCCTGAATATTTATACTCTTCTAAGCATATAAATTCAAAGTTTTCCTTACCAAGCTTTTTAATGTCCTCTGAGAGTCCTTTTGATGATGTAATATACCATCTCCAATTAGAGTCCTCTCCCCTGTTTTTGACACCTGCACCTCTATAGTTCTTTTTACCAATATAACAGCGACCCGTTACTTTATTACGAATGATATAGACAAACCCAACTTTATCTGGCTTACCCATTAACCATTCAGCATACCAATGACCGTTTCCAGTATAGTTTGCAGAATTTACTTTACTACCTACTACACCTTCCAATGAAACTTTCTTTGACTTCACGACTTCAACTACTTCGTCGTCTTCAGGAGGCAATAGTGTTGATATTGGATTTTTCAATTTCACGCAGCCTATCAACTTCATTTATTAAATCTCCAACTGTTATTGGAAGAAACTTAGGGCTAAACCTAATTCGATATTCTTGTTCTAATGAGTAAAGTAAATTAAATGCTTCTAAAGAATCAATACCTAGGTCTTTGATACATGTATCTTCAGATACATCATCTGGTAATTCAACTTTAAAATCATTTGTGACAATTTCTTTAATCAAATCTATTACAGTCTGTTCCAATCTAAACTCCTTTATAAATCTAACGGCTTCATCAACATCGTCAAAAATACGATATTTGCGATTGTAATTCTTTGCTTGATTAATAGCACCTTCTTTTGTAATATGGAAAAGATCTAGTAATTTATAGATATTTCCTTTATTATCAAAGATTACAGCTATGTACTCGCTAGTTTCAACAAAACTTTCCATTAACCTTCCTATTAAATCAAATTTAAAGGCTATCACAACATAATGGCTGAAATTCTCACGTGTCTGATACCTCACTATCAACCACTCAAAAAAGTCGGAGACTGCCTATGCCATCATCGTCTGACGCTACTACCTGCATAACTGTCTTTGTTTCTTCTGGATTTTCAGTTACTTCATTTTTAATCAGAATCTTCTTAGGCACCTTATTTGCTCTGAGCATACAAGCAAGAGGCCAGTTATTCAAACTAAAGTAATCATTCTCATTGCTCTGAAGGTGAATCATTTTACCATTTGAAAGTAAATAATCTTCCCAATCATCTCCATAAGAATTCATATAAGCTAAAATAACTTCTTCTTGAAACTCCTCTTCAGTAGTACAAGCACTTAATATTTCTGCTGCTCTAATATCACCTACTCTAGGCAAACCTGGAATATTATCAGTTGGATCTCCTTTTAGCAATTGCTCATAATATAGTTTAAGAGCATCATAAGGTGTTACTGTTGTAAGTTCATTTGTCTTAAGGTTGTAATGCAACCCCTCAATACAGCGTAAATCCTTATCGATAGAGCCAATAATATATTTACCGCCTACAGATTCTACTTCTTTTGCCCAAATACGAAGATAATCATCTGCTTCTCTTCCATGCGCAAGAATTGCCCGTTCATCCTTTTCTAACCATAAATCCCGTAATAGCTGAACTGTTACATTGCCATTAGGTTTGTTTTTGCGATGCTTCTTATAATCAGGATATAAATCATCTCTAAAATTAGTAGGTGCTTTCAATGCAGCTAAGTACTCTGTAATGAATAACTTTTCACATAACGTTTGAAGATGCACTTCCAAATGTCTCCAAGATTCTCTCAAGTACTTAATTTCTTCAGCATCTGTTAACTCATAACCTTCTTTAGGTGGTGATTTCTCCCAAAGTGCTGATGGTACTTTTCTTTGTTTCTGAAGCCAATGCCATTTATCTTTACATGCAATATGACAAATAACATCACCATCAATCAGTAATACGGTTGGTTTTGTCATGTTCATATCTGCCTAGGACTTTGTTTAGAATAGTTCTCATACTGTTGTCAGGTAAAAATTCATTTCTTAAGTTAACTAATTTATGAACTTCATTAGGTGTTAATGTAGGTTTAAGTACGCCTAATTCCCTTGATATTTCTGAATAACGTCTGATTTTATGCTGTTTTCGTAATCTTAACCCAACATCGCTTGCTAAAACAAATCCAGTTGTTTTCAGTTCATCAATAGTACCTAGCAGATCATTATACTCATCGTTAATCTTATCACCATTAGAGACTTTTGTTTCTGGATTGCAATGGTCTAAGCCAAAGAGAAGAGCCTTCGAGGTTGCTTGCGCTAACTCGTTAGCCTCTTCCATTAGACGAACCAGCAGTGTTTGCTGATAGTTCATCTTAGCCTCTTTGTTTTTTAGGTTGCTCTTTTGGTTTGAAAATAATCATATTACTATGCTTCTTTGTCTTATTAGGTTTTGCAGTTACATTGAAGGGTTGGTTTCCAGGAAATTTTCCATTACTACGATATATCATATGTTTTGCCATTTTATTTCCTTAGATTAAGCCAGCTGCTTTGAACTCTGGGCGTGTGAACGTATTAAAGACACGACGTGCTCTTTCTTGCTCACCTTGATGTGGACGTGTATACTTATTGTGTTTCATGTATTTAGACTCACGATATAAATCTAATTTAACATTATCTCGACGAGAAACCTTTGTTCTTGTTACACCTACTTTTACTAACATTGTTATTATCCTTTATTTTAATTATTAGTGACACTCATACCAGTCATTTCCTATCTTTGCTTCACCATCCATAATTTCAATGCCAAACAATCTTGGACCATCTTTAAATGCCTTCTTAGCTATTTGAGCAGCTCTTTCAGCATATTCTTCAGGAACCATAAAGTCAGCTTCATCATGCATCATTATAAGTGGCTGGTAAGGAATATTTTCAGCTTCAAGATTTTCCATAATCAACATTACAGCGGCACTACATGTAGCTTTCTCACAAGCTTGTAGGAGATATACTAATAACTTATGAAATGAATCACAATAGATACGGTTACCAGCAATACCTGGAATATACCCAACACCATACTGTGAAGTCTTACCATAAATATTTTCAAGTTTATTTAGTAAGTCTTTAAGTCCTGGAACTGCTTTCTGAAAGCCATTCTTTAATTTATTACCCTTAGTCTTATCTTGATTACCAAATATATATCCCCACAGTTTAGCACCAGATGCTCCAAACAAGAAAGCATAAAGAATTCTCTTAGCAATACCACGTGGCACTACATGATCAATCTTCATATCTCTTAACACTTCAGTTAACTTGTCTGCATTATATTGATGGATATCTCCTTCTAACAAAAGCTTAACATATTCCTCTGATTGAAGATAATAAGCTAAGCCTCGTGCTTGGTTACCAGCTGAGTCAGCACCGATAAATTTCCAACCAGTTGATACTGTAAATAACTGACGCATTTCTTTACCCCAAACTGAGTCTGCTGCAGGTACATTCACAATAATAGAATGTCTTGTTCGCATACTCGGAGTGCCAATTGTCATACAGTCGCCATGCAACCTACTGTTTTCATCAGTATTATCAATCCAAGTTTTAAGATTGTTGTAACGTGAACTGGTTGTTAAGAAGTCGCAGTATAATTTACCATCACCACCTAAGAACTCTAGAGACTCTTCAGTAATCTTCGGGGACATCCTTTCCATCTGTCTTGTTTCGGGATTCATCTTCATATTCCATTCGAGAGGAACCCATCCATTTCGATTTAAGAAAATCTTTACGTCTGTCACACTTGTAAGCTTCAAAGGCTCGAATAATGCTCTACTATAAGCACCTTCCACAAGTCTATCCTCATCTTGTCCAGTTGAAGGACTTATACCAAACCAATTTGCAGTATGAGAATTGTAATCCCCATTCTTAATCCATTTAGGTTCCTTGAAATCCACCATACCAGCTACCTTGTCAACGGCAACTGTCTTAGAACCTAACTTACTATTTAACGCATTAAAAGCTTCATCCATCTCCTTTTTCATTTCAGCTAATAATAATGTTGCTCTTTCGTAGTCAAATGGCCATCCTTTTAAAGATGCTTGTGCTGCCCATTTAGATACAGCATGCTCAGCCCTTAGGTATGTCCTAATATACGGTTGTTTTTCAGCAAGTGCCTTGGCTTCAACTTTAAGAACGTCCCACACCTTAATGTTTACCTCTACATCACGTTCGCAATAGACTAACATTTCAGTAGAGAATTGTGACCAATCGCTATGATCTCCTTTTGGAACTCCTAATGAATCCCCCCATTCCGCTAAATTATGTCTACCTGATTCAAAACGTTTATAATTTAAAACTTGAGATAAGATAAGCGTATCATTTACAGCAGTATGTTTCTTAGGTTTCCATTTAAACAGTTTCTCTAACACAGGTATATCAAATGAGCAGATATTGTGTCCAATCAATAGTGTTGCTTCATCAAACACTTTTTGCCAACCTAAATCGCCTTCAAGCCAATACCGCATTTCCTTAGTATCTAAATCGAATGCCATAATAATCCAACAACGAGTAGCTTGTTGCAAAAGACCATCTGTCTCAATATCAAATACTAATTTTGGCACATATTACCTCAAATTCTTTTATATCAAATCTAGTTAAGACATTTTCGTCTTCTTTAAATTTAGTAAACATATCAATTAAAATTTGTTTCTTTGACCGAAGGTCATTTCCGTTAATGGTATAAGATCTGGCACGATTACGAGATTCCTGCAAACCCTCACAACCAACAAATAAGCCACTTTTCTTATGTGCTAAATGAAGACTTAGCTCAACATTTTCAGCTGATTCTTTATAAAATACATTCATTTTACTCCCCTAATAATCTAGGAATTTCTGATACACGAATTGGTTTATTGTCATTAGCGATATAAGCAGCTAAAAAACGAAGATACCAAATACCTTTTTTGATTTCTTGAACTGACTCATCTTTTCCGCCAAGGCGACTTAAATATTTGTCTGCTTGTAATAATACCGCTGATTTAAAGTTTTCAGGATTCTGCCAATGGTTTTGGTATTGTTTAGTTTCTAACCATTGTAACTCAGGTATAATATCATCAATACCTCCGAAGTAACCTTGGTAGTGTGATGGGTTGATATGGTCTTTTTCTACACTTAAAGACGTATCAGTTTTTTTATTAGTGAAGGGTGCGGGTTCATCCGCCCACTGTAGAGCTCTTTCTACCGCAATTAACCAAGATTCAATATCAGAACGATTATTCAATTTAACCGCAGTGCTATTTGGAAACAGATTATCTGTAACTAAAATATGATGGGAATCTTTTTCGAATACATCAAAATAAGCTAGGATCTCAGATAGTCGTGTAGATGTTGCTTTTCTCTTCCTAGATACATTTTCAATCAAATCATAAATATAACGCACATTATCTCCTTTTAATTATTAGACACCTTTCGGTGTCATTTGTTATTTAGTATGCTGAGTCGTCGTCTGCATCAACAGTTGGAGAAGTTTTCTTTGGAGGTGGTGCTAATGCATCATCATCCTCAGAATCTGCTTTAGGTGCAGGTTTAATAACTTCAGTATCTGTCATATTAAAATCATCATCACTTGGACCACGTTCGTATACTACGTGTTTAGTGACTTGGACAGCCATAAGTGTAGTCCCAATAGGGTTTTGCTCATTTTTAGTATCATACTGAAAAATACGAATATTACCAACAGAACCATTGCCTATTGTATCAGGATCGATTGGAGACATACCACCATCTACAACAATAACAGGTGCAGCTGGTTTACCTTCAGAGTCTTTAGACCGTTTACGTAAATTAACACGCCATTGTTTCTTACCATCTTCTGACAGTTGCAATTCACCAGCATTAGGTGTATCTTCTGCTGCTACCATTAATTTTGGTTTAAGATTATTTTTTCTCCATTCATCACGTTGTTCTATACTTGTAGTTCGTAATTGTAATTCCCAAGTAGGGTTCGCAGGATTAAATTTAGGGCTTGGACGCTTTGGATTTAATTTTGCAAAGAACAGTGATACATTGTTTAAGATTGGCATTTTGGATTTTTCCTTGATTATGTTTTTGATTTCCGATTTTACTGCTTTCGGGTTAATTTAACGGGTTGGTTGTACAGGATTACTCATTCTATCATTGATATCTTCATATTCAACTAAAAAGCCTGTCTCTCTTTGTTCATTAATTATGCCTTTAAGTTCTTCATTCAAAAACTCTAGTGGAATGAAGTATACTTCTACAATATCAGCACCTATAATAACTTCATAAACTTCTTCCTTTTTAAAATAATTCAGACCATCCCATACTGTTGGGTCAGGATTTGCTAAAGAATAAATATTGTTATACTCTTCTTTACTTTCTAGTACTGAAGCAAATCCTTCATCTTCTGCTGAATAATCTGTCTGACCTAGCCAAGGTGTTAATAGCTCGGTCAATGCGTTACGTATTTCTTTATTTTCAATTTTAGCTAAATCAGCTATTGATTTTAGTTCTATCACTTAAACTTCCTTTATTGATATTTCTGATATCTGACTATATATTTTAGCGCCAACTTCTCTAGCTATATACGTAGATATAACTTCTCTTGCAGTCTTATCGATTTCTTTCGTATCTTCATGTAGTGATATAGTAGCGCCATAATTTAAACCGCCTATATCAACTTCTAACAAATACTCGAAGTAGTGCTCACGATGAATTCTTTCAAGTCGTTTTATTTTCATTTATAAACTCCGCTAGTAACATAATCAACTCCTTTTTTATAACAGCAAGTATATGTTGTATTGCATTTTGTTGTGTTAGTTCTTCATTTAATGCAATGTTCTCATAAAAAGTTGTTAGATACTCTTCCGTGCCAACTCTAACATGTATGGAAACTTGTTTATATGCAGGTGCTTTCAGATTTTCAAAATTAACTTTGTATTTAAGTATTTCAATATTCATAATGTATTTCCAATAATCATACCGTTTCGCCCCAGAAACTATGCAAAGGCATAGTCACTATCCAGAATATCTTTTACATCTAGTGAACCTATCTCTACACCACTGATATTTCCCCCAATATCTTTCATCAATTTCTCCAAAGGCTCTGCCTCATATAGTTGAACAAAAGACTCTCTAACTACCATAAACAATTCTGGCATATCAGGCAGTAAGCAACCAAAAGAATCATGGATTGTTACTACATTGAATTTCGAATTTGCTACTGTTAGCATTAAATGTGCTGCATCTAAGCTGTGAATAGCGTTAGGACTTGCACCCTGTGATTGTTTATGTTTTGAGTAAATAGGGTCTTCTAAAAAGCAAATAGCTACTTGATAAGTATTTTCAAAATATCCAGTAGAAATTCTTTCGCCAATAGGTGGACCATATTGTACCCATACCTTCTTCACTTTACCCTCTGTATAATGTTGCACTACAGGAAAGTTCGTGACAGGTACATTCCATTTTAAAAACTCTTTTCTTGCTTCTGCATCTGAACCTGCTTTCTCAAAAATACTTAATAACCGCATAGGTCTTTTTAAACTTCTCTTACAATCCTCATACACAGCTCTACCAAGAAAACTAGCCCATGAATGCTCCATAGTAAGCAATGACTCAATGCCATGCTTTTTAGCATCATCTATTTGTTGCTGACCTAATCCATAAGAACTGCCACCATAAGGTAGTGTCATTACATTTCTTTTCACAATCTTTCTTTTGTGCTTCTTATCACTAATTCTACTCCAAAATACTACAGCTGCCTTTTTTATTGTTTCTTTATTTTCCTTTTTAAATGCTAATATCTGGTTAATTAATTCCTTTCGCCTATCACTTTTTAGTGGTGCCTCAGCGATTTGGTTTTTAATATCTGTAAGCGTATCAATAATGTTTTCATATATTTTGATTTCAGCTTTGGTAAGAGTTGACATTTCTTTATTAATACTTTCCCATACATGATCACCAACATAGTTGTAAAGATCACCAGGAAAAGTAAGTGGTACAAGATTGACATGAGGTGCTGTAATTTCATCTTTTGTTAATGCTGATAAGTGTTGTGAACCATTGTTTGACCTTATCTTCAATAATATTCGTTACATATCATTCGCTTGGCGGCAGTTGTATGTGTGACCAGCTCTTGTTCATTCTAATTGAATAAATACAGCCGCATGAAACCTTAAACATTTTTCCAATCTCAGTATTACCCAGCCCATCTCTTATTAAACCTCTTATATTTAATACAGCTTTATTATCAAGCTTTACAGCCCTCCCAGCCTTTCTACTTTCACCGATACTATGTAAGCCTGTTTCAAATGCATGCTTATGATTGTCAGCACGTGTTGCCCATTCTAAATTTGTTTTAAAGTTATTAAGCTTGATACCATCTTTGTGATTTACAGTTTCTAGCCCAAGTGGGTTTTCAAGAAAGGCACTTGCTACAAGTCTGTGTACTTTCCTTGTCAATGCCTTGCCTGCAACCCATAGAGTCACTATCTCATAGCCGTACCTATCTTTTCTAGTCTTTAAAATTAAAACACCATTACTTCTTACAAGTCCCGTATCAGATACCTCATACTTATCTTCTATTAATTTCCATTCCATTTATTTCCTTTAAATATTTGCCGCCACGCAGCTGCATATTCCTATGCAGAGGAGACTATATCTTACACACTAAATGTGTCTTTGCGTTTCGAGCAGACTTCTGCCCTACATAATAGTCGTTACACCTATAACCATCTAAGGATGGTAATTTGGCTCGGTATTGTCCGTTCTGGAGTTTCACCGAATTAACAAAGTTTAACGAAGGCTCTATTACAAACCATCAATAAATCCATCAAGACATGTTACATAACCATATGGCTCAATATTCATTTTCTCTAACTCATTTTCAATCTCATCAGGATTTACCCAATCATCGAAAAAACTAGCTTGCCAATTTCTAAAGTTCTTTAATTCAAAACAAGCTGCAATAAACTGCCAAGGACTATCAGCTTCCATCCACCCTTGATTAACCTTAGGATTTTCTGCATAAGATAATAAAATCTCTTCATTATCCATTGCCCAATAAAGCCTATCATTCAATGGTATTTTATCAGTTTTTAAACCATCTTCTCTCCCAGCATCACCTGCCCAATTATTTGCAATACTAATCATAAGCCATACAAAGCCTTGTTTAGTAATTGGTTTTCCTTTAGCTTCTAATAATAACCCCTTAGCTAAGTCAGAACCTTGCTCATGTAAATATGCAGTTGTAGGATATTTTCTACCTCTGAAATCTAATGAATATAAATGATAAAATGTTTTTCCAATAAATCTACGTGCTATTTCACTTATCGCTTTAGCTTCTCTTAACTTAGATTGTTTTGCTGTAGGGTTTTGTTGATCCCAAATTTCAGCAAATGCGTCTGTCTTGTTTCGTAATGCCCATAACTGTAACTCATAAACTTCTTCATTTATTTGCCAACCTACTTCTTGTGCTTTATTTACTACATTAAAAACTATAGGGTGTGTTTCTGGTGTTACTGCGTCTAATACTAATTTGCTATTTGTTTTTACTAACGAAATACCAATATCGTGATGAGAGCTTATCCAAGGTGCATATGGTGTTTCTGATGGTAACTTCTCAGTTTTCTGTATAGTTACTTCTGACCATAGATTTGTTAAAGCTTCCTCATTAATCACTTCAACAATATACTGACCATGTGCGTTGGCACCTCTGCCTAATTTAACATACAGTATACCAAGCTCTTCAAAAGAGTAAAGCAAGAAAGCTCCAGCTTTTGCAGCTAGTGCAGAATCTCTTTTAATTTTATGCTTATTTCTAACTTCATGTCCAATACCAGCAATTACTTCAGCTAAGATTGTTTGCTTTTCATTCCGAACATTTCTTGTGAACAAATATACAATTTCAATTGCAATATCTGCCATTTTAAGTGCATCAAGATTCTTTAAGAATTTGACTGGATTTCTTACTGAGACTTCCTTTCTTAATCTCCGTTCTATTGAATTAACTAATTTTTGTTTTGTTAGATTCATATTACGCCTATAGTGATTTTATTATAAACATTAAAAGATAAAAACCAATTATGTTTGCTGTTATTATTAGAATGGCTTTTAAGATACAAAGCCATATATGGACAATGTGATCTTTAAAAGGCATTCGTTGCTCTTGTTATTAAAAAAAAAAATATTGATAAAGATTAAACCCTCCCACCGTTAGGTGAGAAGGTTAGTTATTACCGCAATAAACGTTGCAGTCTTCGTTCGTATTGGTAGTACTCAGGCGTATATAGCTCAGTTACCGACATCAAATCTTCTAAGTGTTCAATTTCTTTCCACTCTTCCTCGATCTTAGCCTGTCTCGAATACATCTTCTCTACCTTACGTATCACCATATCAGCCTTACCACGTGCTATAGCCATATCAATTGCAGTTGGACTTTTAGCATAGAGTTTTAAGAAATTGAAAAACCTGTCCAACAAATTAGATTTATCATTTTTCTTTTTCTCATTAGCCATTGGTGATAGCAGCTTTTACTTTTTGATAACCAACTTTAACGCTATTTGTTACAGGTTGTGATACATGCACACTAAATGCTTCACCTACTGTAGCCTCTTTGATTAAGGCATTATCAAATTTAGTCTTAACTATTGTATAGTTAGTTTTCAACTCTTTATGCTCTGTTTTCAATGATGCTAAAGCAATTTCGGTTTGCATATTAGAGTACTCTAGTTTTGCGATAGTAGCTTGTGCATCACTCAATATATAGCGGTCTGCCATAAATTGAATTGATACTGCAGCTAAGATCATTATTACTACAAAGAACGCAGCTAATAGTCTTGTAAACAAATAAGCTGGAACTAAGTTTTGAATTGCTACTTCTGTATTTGTTGATGGTTTTGATTTATTTAGTTTTAACATTCTGATTCTCCTGTTGGAAAGATTTTTTAAAGTATTGACGATTCCCGACATTATCTATCGGTATGATTTTATTACCTTCTATTACATACTGCTGTTGGTGGTACATTTTATTACCTACACTATCAACTGGAACAATCCTAATCTCTTTGTAGGCTGAGGATTGTTGCACAGTCTCTTGTGCTACTACATTACAACTTACAGCTACTAACAAAATTAAGATTGCTCTCATGATATTACTCCTTTACTTCCATACAACTTGCTAGAATTGTATTTGGTTTATTTTCTAAATACTTTTCAGCTGCAACACATTCAGCCTTACTTTCATAAGGTTCATTATGTGATACAACCACCTGACGGCCATTTACATTAAAGAAAACTAAGAATACTAAAATGTAACTCATTTAATTTCTCCTTTTGCCAATAGGATGTATTTCAATTGAACGATCTTCGTTGTCTTGATGACGTGTTTCCCAATGAATTTTATAACTTATTGCAGCTGCTGTTTCCATAATTTCAACAGTAATAATTTTATCTTTGTTAAGATCTTTAATTATTAATTGTGACATAGGTGTTGATTTTTCTTTAGACATTTAATTACTCCTTTGAGTTGATATTGTTTGTTGCTTCATATAAGATACTTCTTTTTCCGCAGTATAGAAAGTATGATTTCCTTCTTTTCCTGCTTCTTTTAATCTAGAAGCCCACCTAGGCATCTTGATTAGTTTGTGACTATAATAATGTGTAACATTTTTAAATTGCTGAGGCACACTATAATAGCCACTTAGATACATTAGTGCGATATCCTGCATATACCAATAACGTATTCTATCTTTAATGCTTTTCTTTTGCAATGTCCAAGAAAATTGATATGGTTTGTAAACTACGTTGCATATAGAGCTATTAGCTAATTTAGCTCTATTTAGTGTTACCTGCGCTACTAACACAGCCCCTAACAATGTTTCACCTCTAGCTTCATGATACATATTTTCAACTAGACATTTTATTTCTTTTTGGTTTGGTAATACCTTTACTTCTTGTCTTTTAAACCTTAATTGTGAATTCTCTTGTAATGTCGTACTAACCATTAGAAGACCAATTAAGATACTAATTAAACAGGTTTGGTGCAGATCTAGCTTCATTATAAGTCCTCATGTGTGAAGAGGGGTTTAAAGAGCTTCCCATTATTTGTTTGTCATATCCCTTCATTTTACATGACGTTTCTCGCATTTCAATAAACCTTCCTTTATGGATAACTGGAAAAGGATTTACTCCCATTTTAAACTTCAGCTCATCAGAAAGCTCTATATGCTTTCGTTTAATTGTAAGTTTAACAGGTTGCATATCTTTGCTTTCATTCCAAGTTCGTCCACTCCGGATTGCATAAACAGCTTGTGGTAAGATTTCATATTGATTTGCGATTTCATCGTCAGTAAAATCATCAATAATTAATTTCTTAATTTCTTCAGCAATCTCAGCAGTAATACGGTTTTTCTTGCGAGTTATCATTTTATACTCCGAAAATACGTTTAAGATATGCAGCGAATGTTTGTTCAGGAATTAATGCCGAACTAATTTTATTATGCAAATCTTTATTATCTTCCCGAATTACTCTCCGATCATTCTTCACAACGGCATAAAGCTTATCTAATCGGTTTAAAGAACTCTCAGAAACTAAAAGTTGGCGATTTCGATTACTTAATGCTACTTCTAACTCTCTAATTTGCTGTGCTTGTGAATCAACTTTTTCTTGCAAACTCTTAAGTGTAATACGTGGTTTCTTTGTTGCTTTTAATAATGACATTTTAAACTCCTATTATTTTAATTGTTAATAACTTCTATCTATTTCTAGCCATACTATGTTTTCATTTATTACTCCTTTGAGTTGGTTTTAGTTCATGAGCGGGGTCTCATATAAGATACTAAATTTTTCGCAATTATATTTTAAAAGAAAATACTATAATTACTAATACTACACCTACAATTCTAGAGACATTAAACATCTTAATAGCATTTACTTTACTAAAAGGATATTTTTTGTCATCTCTAGAATTTCTTTGTACTAATTCAAACTCTTCATCTGAAAAAGAATCTTCAATATCTAACTCACCAACCCAACCGATTATGACCATCAGCACACCAATAAAAATCATTTTATTCTCCTAATAGATTCATCATGATGTTTAGAGTCACAAATAACATCTCCAAACTTTAAACCATTTCCATTATCAATAGATTTATGATGATAGTCGATGCCTCTAAAGTGATGTCCACAACCCTTGCAACTTGACATTTTAGTTCTCCTTTTTCTGCTATTCACTACTTACTGAAACAAGCTCCATTTTAATCTTTTTTACTTTACCCTTTAGCATATACTCAATACCACACTTAGGGCATACTTCAGATTGACCTTTAAGATCTCTAGCTATTTCAGCTGGAACTGCATCTATAGGATAATATCTGAATTCACACTCACCTGCCTTACTTTGAAACTCGATAATACAACCACATTTACATGTAGCAATTACAGTATCATACATACCCATCTTAGCCTCCTTATAATAATTTTAAAATATCTTCAGTACGTGAGTCTATAACAACATCCTCTATTTTATAACGCCATACCTTAAAGTTATTATTTTGGAGGGTCATTACTAGCATCACTAGATTATTTGTATACTTCTTTAAATCACTATCATGAGAAGTGCAGAAGGTATCGTTCTTATTTCGCTCTGGTGTATCTTCCTTACGTTTTTGCATAAGTAAATCTGCAAGTCTAAAACCAAATCTTTTACAAATTAGTTTTAATTGTTTAAGCTTTTCTTCGTCAAAGATAGGCTCAATTATTACATGGCATTCATAGTATAAATTTGAAATTGTCATTTGTCACTCCTTTGAGTTGATTGGATTCCTTTGTTCCTTCATATAAGATACCTGTTTTTCCGCAGTTAGGTTTTATCCCTGATAAACATTTTATTGTCCATCAGGGTGTCTTACTAAAGTCGTCTTTCGAAGTGCGGTGTATCTTTGAAATTATCAGGTTTAGCCCAATTCTTATCAAAGTTTCCACCCCATCTATTCTTGGGAGATAACGATTCCCAATACAAGCCAATAGGCTTAATTGTATCTACATCTGTAACATACTTTCCGTTAAGAAAGAAATTTAAATCGCCAGCTAGCCGCTTGATGTGGTAGCTATTCATTGTCTTACTACGCCCTGTTTGGACATAAATCTTTTGCATTTCAATAGGACGTTGTAATTCACCAGCTGTTACTTCAAAGCCAAGTGACACTGCATACTTAATCAATTCACAAAAATCTAAAAGAAATGCTTGTTGTTCTTGAACCATGCTCATTATTTGTCCTTCCTAATTGCAATAGTCTTCTCAACAGTACGTCCTACAAAATATGCAGACATAACTAACATGCCCCATTGGGCTAATAGTTCAACATATGCTTGGTTAATATCCAAATTTGCAGCAGACATTAACGAGAATACGGTATATGCTGATAATAGGTACACTAAAACTAATGGTCTAATATTCTTAGAAAGCCAAGAGTCAGAAGACATATCAGCTTTCCATCTATCTGTAACTGCAAGATTACTATCTTTATTAGCCTCTAATTCAATTTTAGCTTCTTCCAACGATAGTTCAATCAGTTTTTCTTCATGTTCCATTTCCTTAATTTTCAATTGTGAAATTAATTCAGGTGTTAATTTTGCTGCATCATCAGGTATTTTAATACCCAATACATCTTCTACTACATCTTTACCTTTTGCTGTAATTGCACCAGCTAAAATATTCAAACCATTTCCTGCTAAGGTAGTTAATAGTGGCATTAAAAAGGGTAACATTTATTTTCCAATCACTCCATTGCTTACTAATTCATGACCGAGACCTGTAAGTGCTAATCCTAAGATTATAACGATTACAGCGAATATCCCTGCCACACCTTTCTTCATTACTTCTGTTTTTAACGAGTCATAAAATTCCTTCTCAGCATTTTTAGCTGCAGTAGCTGCTTCATGAAATTGTCGATGCTTTTCTATACCTTCTGGAAATGCTTTTGAGAAGTTTTCAACATCTTCAATCATTTGCTCTATTTGTTGTTTCATCTCACAAGGACATAACACTTCCTTACGCCTGTTATGTGATGGTTGGTCTAATGCCATTTAATTTCTCTCTTAGTTAATTTTAGTTATAGAGTTATTTAATATTAAGTATTTATTTCTTAGATAATAATTACAACAATTACATCTAGGGATTTATAAAGGGAGGGACAGCAAGGGGTTAATTTAACGGGTTGGAGTAACCAAATAAGTTACTATCTGATCAACTCACCTTTAATTAAACCAGCTTCGTACAAAATATCATTAGCTTTTGTAACATGTTTTGCTGCACTCCCTAAATGATTATCTGCTTGCCTTTTGGCAAACTCTTTTTGGGCTTTCGTATATTGAGCAAGACCATCGTTTGCTGTGCTATCTTTGATCTTTTGTGTTGCTATATTTTTGGTTCTTACAATCATAAGAATTCCTTTAAAAATAATTTCAAATCTATTGCCAGATAATGGCTGAAAATTTTTAGGGAGCCTATACCTCACTATAGGACACCTCTCAATCT
>Ga0172380_10004144_pt1 | contig 18971 bp, 25 predicted proteins | sample Leawe162metaG_FD_119747 | JGI IMG/M metagenome (GOLD analysis project Ga0172380, IMG submission 119747) | Leachate microbial communities from a municipal landfill in Southern Ontario, Canada - Leachate well 162 metaG | ecosystem: Engineered > Solid waste > Landfill > Unclassified | place... | reverse complement strand
ATGCGAAAAGCTGGCCACTCACTGTGCAAGTGGGCAAGCTGTTTGGCGCCGCAGGCGTCGAGCTGCTGAAAGCCGGCCGGAAGTTTCGGCAGCGTCGTCAAAGCCGTGCTCGCTATCGACAACTCTTTGAGCGCGGTAGGCAACCGTGCAGGCAGCTGCGAAAGATTCACGCAACCATCGAAGATGAGCACTTCGATGGTGTCGGGCAGGGCTGTGACGCTGAGCAAGCGCAGGCAACCTCGCGCCGAGAGCTTCTTCAAGCCAGGCGGCAAGGGCGCAGGAAAGCTGACGATATCGGTGTCGCCGACATCGAGTTCTTCAAGTTCGGCAGGTAGCTTGGCCAGAACGCGCTCCACGTTCGGAGGCCCGATGAGCCATTCGAACATTCCCTTCGTGCGCCAATAGGGATGGAGACAAATGTACTTGCGCGTGTTCCGGCGCTTCTTGGTGGCATAGGGAGAAAGGGACAAATCTACATGGATCACCATGAGCATGAAGAACGCCGCTGCAAACAGCACCAGCAAGAGTGACCAAATGATTGGAGGCATGTTGTTTCTCGGGTTAAGCTTTGGATAAAGCTCTGTTACTTGTCAGTGCCGCTTGAGGGCAGTCGTTGTTGATTGGCAAATCTAATCAGCGAGGCAATCACGCCTCAGAAATACTGCATCGACTTGACGCGCCGCACCGTCAGCAGTGCCAGCAGCTCGGCAGCGATGGTGCGGTCTTCGGCCAACCAATGAGGCTGACCAAGCCAGGTCATGTGCTTCTCGGCGGCAGTCAGCTCCGAAAGCGTATGACCGCAGGCCACCAGAGCGGCAGCAATAGCAGCGCGCTGTGCCGCACTCAAACCCACCAGCGCTTCGCGAGCGAGCGACTCGGCAATGGGTTCGTGCCCTTCTTGCTTGAGCCGCCCAGCAATGTCGGCAATGACAGAGGCAATCGCCTCGCCAGCGATGTAGTGCTCGCTAGCCAGAGATTGTCCAATCAGCTCCCAGAGGTTGATACCCCGGGGGCTGAAGTAAGTGCCATCCCGAGAGAATTGCAGGTGCTCGCGCAGATGACGCTCGACCAGCGCAGCGCGGTAAGCGGTCATCAGCACCGAATCACCGACCGCCTGTGGGTAATCGCGAGAAAGAGAAACTCGGGGCATGGAAGCCCGTGAAAGAATGTGTCCAGCAACTGCAGTGCTGGAGCAAATACGCAGGTATTGCATGATAGCTCCCAATACTTATTGAGAAGGAAATGGCTCAGCCAGCCACAGCAGCAAGCCTGGCCTGCGACCTGAAAATCGGAAGGCGAGCCCGCTTCAGATTGCTGGCAACCTGCGACAGTGCTTCCTCGCAAGAAACCAATATCTCGTCCTCCGCAGCCGCTGCCGCTGCTTCAATCGCGGCCAACTCAGCAAGCAGCACCAAACGATCACCCTCCCGCGCCTCAGTGGTGAAAAAGGCAGCAGCACCCCACTGAATGCGCTTCACCATGACGCTGGCTTCAGCTTCGATCACGGCCAGAGCTGCTCGGCGCTCGATACTCCAAGAACGCTGTTCCAGCTCCTGCCTCAACTGCTCGGCTTCGTCGAGCAAGTCGCCCACAGAGAGTGGCATGTATGAGTGACGAAATGAAGCACGGGTCTTCTGGCACTCGTCATAGATCAATGCCGCCGCCGCCCTGGCCTGATCACCCAGCTTGTTCTGGCGCACGGTAAGAAAGTAACACAGCCAAAAGCTGAAGCCGGTAGCGGCCAAGAAGCAGAACAAGAAGAAGAAGGACCCAAATAGTTGCTGGGCAGTGTTGAAAAACTGCACGGCAGTTTGCATGATTATTTGCATGATGTTCCTATCAAACGAAACACAAGCCTTAGCGCACTCTTAGCGCGAGCTTGAACTGAAGCAGATCACCGCAGTGAGCGCAAGGCCCTGCGGCACGACGTCACGACTGAAGAAGCAAGCAGCTTCTCACAGCCCAAAGGTTAGGCACGGCTGCGAGCTAGAACGAAGGCCTCGATGGCTAGACCGAGCGTTGCGTGGCTGGTATACGCCACTGCAGCAGTCTGTTTTTTGCCCACATAGCTGGCGTGCACTACCAGCACTTCCGAGCGAAACTTGTTGATTTGCGCAGCCGGCAAATGCAAGTAGGCTTCAACATCGCGCATGAACTGTTCGCATACTGGCACCTCGTTGCCGCTCTCCGTGTCCATGATGTACTTGCTGCCACTCATATGTGCATGCACGTTGGCCAGGTAGCGGTCGAAGTTTTCTTGGCACAACGACTTGAAGCCTTCGGGCAACGCCAGTGCGGCAAGCATCTCCAGCGCTTCGGCGATGCGACGGCGTGCGTTTTCCAGATCGCTGGCGATCTGCCCCAATGCTTCCTGATAGACCTCGTCAGCATCGACCCGCGAGGTCGCAGCCTGATCTTCGACCGAGGCCAACTCGGCGATCAGCTCAAGGCGATCAGCCTCTTGCGCCTCTTTCGTGAAGGTGCTGGCAACTTCCAGCCTGATGCGTTCGATCACAGCGTTGGCCTCGCCGACAATCTCGCTCAGCTGATTCGGGTGCTCGATGCGCCAAGCGCGATGCTCCAGATCTAGCCGCACCTGACCGGCTTCAAGCAAAAGCTTACTCAAGGCCAAAGGCATATATTTGCCTTTGAAATGAGTGTAGGTCATCTTGATCTCGGCGAAGACCGAGCTTGCCGCATTGCGGCCCTGCTCGCGCCGGTCAAACTTGCGCTTGGTGACGAGACCGGCGAGCCACCACGAGCAGGCCAGAATGATGAAGACTACAGCGATCCCGATCAAGGCCTGGGAGCCGGATGATGGATGAATAGATTGCATGATGCTTCCTTTTGAAAGTTAACAGAAACGACCAGCACTATCTAGCGAACCTGGCCCTGAAGAATCTCTCGATAGCCCTATTCGACCAAAGGGCACCACTACCGATGGCACCAATCAGCTTGGCGACAAGAAGCGGGCACAGGTAGCAAGCCGGTGCAATCAGCCCAGCAACCAGCGACAAGGCTGTGAAGTCGAGCAGCGATTGCAGTAGCGGGGCTGTTCCCAACATCCAACTGCACATGTAAACCACGACCAGAGAAAGTGCGGCTATGACAGCGCCCCAAAACTGGAAGTCTTTCGCCAGCTCAGACCTGGGAGAGGCCTCGGGCCGCCAGTGCTTTACGTAGTAGCCGAAGCCGACCTGACCGGGTACCCATGTATTGGCAATCGGATTGAGACGGCGCTGCCAGAACTCGATGGTCACCGCTGCTGCTATGCCCACCAGAGCGGCGGCAAAGGGAGGCAACGTGATGGCCAGCAAGACCGTCAAGACCTTGGAAAGCCAATACAGGAAGGCCGTGTGTTCGAAGTTGAACAGCGAAGAAGTGAATGATTGGAGAAAGTCCATTTCGAGTAAACGCTCTTTCAGCGCCCATTTGGGGTGTAAGGGATGTAAGGGATGTATGTGATCACCGCAGTGAGCGCGAAGCCCTGCGTAACAATATCTCGGCTGAGAACTTTCTCGATAGCCAAAGCGTGAAGCGAGAGCCACGCATTGACCTTGCTTTCGAGAAGAGGCAGTGTGGCGGCACTGAGGCGCATCAGTTTTGTCTCAGCCGGAAACGTCTGTATCAAGCCGCTCATGGCTTTGTCGCCTGCCGATGTTCTCGCCGGAGCATCAAGCCCACCCCCCGGACGACGAGGAGCACCGCCAGCGCCACCAGCAGGAAGAGTGCAACGACAACAGCTGCGGCCAAACCAGCGGCAAAAGAAGGCAAGCCCACCACAGCCACCACCGCAAAGATGATGGCAAGGTCGATCAGGGTGATGCCGCCGGTAAAAGATTGAAGACGAATTTTCATGACAGACCTTTCGCAGGTTGGAAGACTCTACTCGAAGCGGCTAGGTGAAGCTGATGTGCACCCGGCCGCTGAAGAAGGTGAAGTAGATGACGGTGCCGACGATGATGGCGAGGATGCAGAGAATGGCCAAGCAGATCAGCAGTTCGATCAAGGTGAAGCCACCTTGAGAGCGGCCACGACCGCGAATGCAAGAGGGCCGAGCGCCAGGCAGCCGGGCCAGAGCGAACGTGGTGGCACTGCCAGCGGCGACTTGCTTTTGCATGAGCAGCGCCGTCGGCAAGATCACAGCCAGCGCCAAAGCCAGCCATTGAGGGAGCTGCAGAGATGAGACGAAGGAGATCAAGAGTTCCATGTTTGCACCTTTGAATTTAAGTGGGATTAGTAAGCTGAGTTAGAAGCGAGAGTCTATCTCGCTTCTAACCAGTTCGCCGAGACTTACTTGCCTTGGGGCTTGAGGCGGAAGTGGTCGCGCATGTCGATCAGCATCCACGCCTCCATCTGCGGTGCGCCGACGCCGCTCATGATCTGCTCTTCGGTGAGCGGGGGTATGTCTTTGTTGACGTACCAGACGCGACCCACGAAGACAGTGCTGCCGCTGGCGTGGTAGACATACTCCAGCCGTTCGCCGTCGTCGCAGACGACTTCGATCAGAGCGTACTGGCCGGCGACGTGGGTGTTGAGACGCTTGCAATTGACGAGGTTGCCACCGGAAGGGATGTTCGACAGATCGCGGTCGACCAGACCTTGCAGGTAGGCACCGTCGGCAGCAGGTGCAGGAGGAGCATCTACCGGCTCACGATTGCAGGCGCTGAGGCCAGACAGAAGCACGAGAGCAGAGGCGACGATCAATTTCGAGTACCAGGGTTTCATATGATTCCAATCAAAAGTTGGGGTTGAGGGAGGGGGGAGGGGAGAGAGAAAAGAAAGTACTAGCAACGAGTCATTCAGCTCTTCGGTGCACCCAATGCCACCACTGCAGAACCAGAGGCAGACAGATTGGCAGCAGAAAGAGCGACAATCTTGTCTTGCAGTGCTAACGATTCGGCATGCTTGCGCCCGAGCTTGGCTGTGAGAAAATCACACTCACCGACGGGGCGCTCCTGGCCCTCACACTCGGCGATATCGGCAAGCAGACCAGCGCAAATCTGCTGCGCTTCGATGGCCTTGATCTCGACGTCGACAACACGCGACTGGAGCAGAAGAAAGCTCACATCGCTGGGGAAATCGGAGCGCCGATAGGTCAAGGTTTCACCGGCGTTGCGCGCCGTCTGTTCCACCAGTTGAGCCTCGTACTTGGCGGTGGCGATCTGCTGAGCACGCCGCTTCTGTTCATCGGCAGACACGGTGGCACAGGTGACCGCGTCCAGCGACTGCCGGGCCGACAATGCCTGGGCGGTCACCTTGAGCACATGGGCCTGGTTGAAGGCTTCCAAAATCACACCGTGGAGGCGATGCGTCGGAGTGCTCAGCTTGGGCTTGGGCCTGAATTCGAAAATCTTTGCAGTCATGGAGACTCCTTAGTCAAATATTCAAATTGAGAACAGCCGCCTGAAGCCGCTCAGATTGCTCTGGGCGGCTTCAAGTTCAGCTCAGTGACAACGCTTCAGTCGTCGTTGACGATGTAGAACGGCAGGTCGGTCTGCTTGCCGAAGACCTTGGCCCAGCCCGGCGGCTTGGCACGCAACGCCTTGAACTTGCCCTCGACCACATCAGCGGTGCTGAAGAGGAAGTCACCCTGCGGCGCCCGGGTGCCGTTGGGGATGATCTTGCCGATCACGAGCCTGGGCAGGAAAGGCAGGTCGGTGGCGATGGCCGGCTCGCTGAAGGCAACGCGCTTGGGGTATGCTTCGGCCTTCATGCGGTAGGAGCCGAGCACGATGGTGTGGTTGAGGTAAACCTGGCCTTGCTCGATCTCGCCGTTGTGGCCATCGAGACCAGGCAGGTAGAGCATGTGCTCGAAGGCCGGCATCGGCTCGTAGCTGACCAGGGCGCAGCCAGCCTGGGCGGCAGTGGCTTCGGAGAAGCAGAAGAGCAGGAAGGTCCACTTGGGGTAGAGCTTGTCGAGCTGGGCGTAGAGCGCGGCGTTGAGCTGGGGCCGCTTGGCCTCGGCAACAGCAGCGATGGCGTTGACGATCTTCTTGGCGCTGTCGGCAATCACCACATCGTAGGTGCCGTTGTCGAAGTTGGAGACGATCTCGACACCAGCAATGGGCCCGCCACGGCTGCGAGGGCCGCCACGAGTGGCCGGGCGCTGGGGCACCAGGGCCTTAGCGTAGTCGGTCATGAACGAGGGGTACTTGCCCACCGGGATGAGATTGTCACCGTGGACGGTGCCAGGCTTGGCCGGGATGGCGATCAGCATGGCATTGCCCAAGGTGAGGGTGACCGGCTTCTTTGGCCTGATCACCTTACCGCTCTTCTTGGCGGCAGGCTTGGCGGACGGCTTGGGCACGTCGTAGCCGAAGGCGGGGCTGGTGGCGATGGCATCGCTGGTGGTGCCAGCGCTTGCAGAACCAGTGCCGGATGCGCTCGCGATCAGCTGAGGGGTCTCGTCGAACAGGTCGATGCGGGAGCCCAAGGCGCGAATCGGCAAGGTGCCCGGCTGCGCCAGAGGAGCGCCACCCTTGTGCACGTCGACCTTGTTGTAGTAGCCGCAGATATGACGATAGACGCCGTCCACTTCCACTTCGGCAGCGAGCAAAATGGTGTTGCTGAAGGTGACGGCGACTTGGGGATAGCGGTTGTTGCTGAGACACATGGTCTGTTTGTCCTTGAAGATTGAGGAACTGTTGTTGCTGGACCGACTATTACTAGTCGGTCCATTTCCATTTCAGTGAGAGGAAGAAGCGGTGGCTAGTAGCCGATCGCTTACTTGCTGCTGGTGCTGCTGCTGCCCAGACGGCCGAACACGTAGTTGACCAGCCAGATGCAGAGGCCGGCAACGACTGCAGCTTCCCAGCTGGCCACGGTGAGGCGCTCGGGGAACCAAAAGGACATCAGCTGCAGGGTGACTGCGGGGATGAACATCTGCAGGCAGAAGAGCACCACCAAGCCGACGCCGAAGGTGCCGAGGCCGATGATCGCCGCCAAGAGACCGACAACAATGGTGACACCGGTGAAGAGCGCGCCGGCAACGATGCCCTGGGGCCAGAAACCGCCGTGGATGGAAACACCGGGGACGATGGCGGGGAAGGCGTAGGCGAAAAGGAGAGCCAGAATGATGATACGAGCGATGAGTTTCATGATTTGCTTTCGAAATTGAATGGAAGGGAAGGGAAGGGAAGGAAGGAAGGAAGGAAGGAAGGAAGGAAGGAAGGAAGGGCAACGGCAGGATCACTCCGAACAGCAACTGCGCCCAGACAATGCCACCGATTCCGGTGATCGGGGCAGCGGGCCACTATGCCTCCGTCGGCTTGACGCTGATCGACGGCAGGCCAGCAGAAGGAGCGTTCTGCAAACCCAGCAGCTCAAAACACGATTTCGTTTTCATCAGATACCTCCTATTTTTGTCTAGAACTTGGGCCTGGCGAAACCGCAGAACTGCTCTTGTGGCTACTTGTCGGCCTAACCTTTGAGGGTCGCCACTTCCCGCAGGAGCAGACCCATGGTGCCATCATTGAGCACATCGGGATGGGCTACCAGATACGCACCCATTTCTCTGGCAGCCGCGGCAGCGGCAGCAGCAGCCTCACGATTTTCCAGCATCATCTCGCTGCGGTAGAGCCAGAAGTAGGCGTAGACAGCCGACGAGCTGCGATAGTCTTCCACTTGTTCCAGCATCGCCACCGCAGCCTTAGCTGCAGCCTGCCCCGCTACAGCACGGCCACCTCGAACGCAGGCTTCGGCAAGCAGCACCGACATTTCGAATGAGCGAATACTGCCGCTGCCGAACAGACGGTCATAGCCGACCAGCGCAGCCTCGAGGTGGAGGGCAGCCTTGGTGCAATCAAGGCCGACGAGATAAATACGGCCCAGCCGATCGTGCACATGCGCCAGCAGCTGGTGCAGACGATGCTTCTCGTTGGTGCTGGCAGCCAGCACTTCGAGCATTGCCAAAGCGACGTTGTAGTGCAGCAGAGCTTCCTCAGTGGTGCGAGCCGATTCGAACTGCCGACCTGCGGTGATTGCCTCCTCAACTTGAACGAAGTAGCGTTGGAGGGAAGTTTGGTTGTTCATTTGGACGTTCCTAATTTTTGTGTTTTAACTTGCTAGAAGCAACGGCAAGCCGAAGCTTGACGCTGCCTCTTTCTTCTTGTCTTTCTTTGAAGTCGCTAGACTTCTACGCCGCTCTCAAAGCAGCGTCAGCGGATAGACGGACCTTCGCAGATGACGCCCTCAGGGAAGATCAGGCAGTCGCGCAGCGAAACCGGGTCGAGGGAAGACTGGGCAACCGGAGCGCGAAAGTTCAACGTCTGGGTTTCCGCATCCCACCATGCCGGCGCCGTCGCCTTGTCGACAGTGAAGTCGATCTTGGGCAGGTCCATGGCGTCCAGCAATCGGCGCAAGGTTGCGCCAGCGTCGAATGTCAAATCCGCAGGCTCTTGCTCGCTTTCCGGCGGCGGAGTGAAGAACGGGTAGTGGCTGAAAAAACCGTTGTTGCTCATGATTTTCTTTCGTTTGGTTTGTCAGTTTTGGACTGACGGTTGTTGAATGTCTTGCCGTTGTTGTCGACAACGACACTTATGCCGGAGGCAAGGCCTGACAGCCATTTCCGAGGATTTGGCAGAATTCGAGACGGCCGCTCTGCTCCAAGACAACCAACGGGCTCTCGCTGTACACCGGCCGCGTGTGCTGACGCTGAAACATGCTGCGCCAACCGAGGGCGGGACCGATGGGCACCTCGGAGATGCTGCGGATGATCACTGCGTTGCCGCGCACGAGTCGCACCAACCCAGCAACCCCCAAGGGATAGCTGCCAGTGATTGTGTGCTCACGCAGGGAATTTTGCCGAATCACCGCACCGCCGGTAGGACCAGTGACATCAGCATAGTTGCCGCTACCCTGGCCTTTGGCGACAAAACACACAAGCACAGCTTGCCCGTGGATTGCCTCGTCGCCTTCAGGCTTGAAGACTACGTGGCCGCCTTCCAGCACCGCTTCGCAGCGCAAGAGGCGCATGCCCAGGTTGGTCTCCAGCAGTTCGTTGGAGATATAGGCACGATAGTGCCCGATCAAAACATGGGGACGCCCATGATTCCAGACGATGGGCAGACCGGAGATGATGTCATCCCCGAGGACTTGAAAACATTTCATGGAGTTTTCCTTTCTTACACTTACGTAGATTTAGAGGCAGTGATCGGCGAAGACCAATGCATTCTGAGGGGGCGCCATGTTGCTTGGCCCGTGCCAGTAGTCAGCTGGCAACTCGTCAATGAAAGCGAGGACAGAGTTGAGCATAGGTTTTCCTTCGTTTATTTGGAAACTGGAGCGCTGTCCAGCACTGACAAATCGACAGAGCGAGGCTTCAGCCTTGCGGCTCGATGATCGGGTTGAGCACCGGCACCGCGTTCTTGGCCAACAAGCCTTCGGGCCTGAGCACGATGACGCCGGCTGCCAGCAGTACGCAGGCTTCTTGCACCGAGAGCTGATCGATCCGACAGGTGAGGTCGAAAGCCATGCCGAGTTCATTGCGGTAGTGCCGCATTGCCTCCTTGACCGTGGCAGCCGAGATCACCTCAGCATGATCATCTGCAGACAAAGCCGAGTAGGCCACCACCTTCCAGAACCAGTGCAGGTTCGGCATGGTGAAGAGCATGGTGACGGCTTCGCTGCTGAAGAAGGTCGGCAGCAGCTGGTCGTCATTGACAGCTTCCACGCCGCGAACACGCAGAGCCAACCGATAGATGTTCAGGCCGAGCATCTGCGGGCGCAGCGGTTGGCTCCAGTTGCGGCTCACTGCATTTTCTTGCTGAGCGATGGAAGCGATCTGGTAGAGGTGAACGGAAAAGGTCGAGGTCATTTGGGGTCCTTGTACATTAACGAAGTTAGCAAGGCCAAAATCAGCAGCAGCATCTGCCGCAGCAAGCAGGCTTTTCAGACTTAGCTTGCGGCTGAAAAATGACGTTGAAGACCAGCTCGGCGTCGTTGAGATGCTGCCAGTTCGCGCTCTTGAACAAGATCACACCCTCGGCAACCCGCACCGCCAGCTCGTGAGCCGAGAGTTGGTCGATGGGCTTGTTGAGGTCGTAGACAGCAGCAACGCGATCGCGCGTCTGGGCGAAGACCCGGCGAATGGCTCCGCCATCAATGAACACACGGTCGCTCGAATTCATGGCGGCGAGATAGACCACATTCCAAAACCAGAAGTGGTTGGGGAGAGTCATGAGCAGTTCCACAGCACCGGCAGTGAAGAAGGTGGGAAACACCAGAGAATGATCGAGTACGGTTACACCACGCTGTTGCTTAGCCAATTCGGAGATATTGTGGCCCTGATCGATGATGGAGACGTCTTGCCAAACGCTCCGGTATTCCGCGTAGGTGGAACGGCCGAGGATGGCGATGTCACCGAGACTAACGGGGAAGAGGCGAGGTTGATTCACAGTTTTTCCTTTCTGCACAAATAGATGATCATGCCCATAGGCGTGAAAGCGAGAAGCACCACCATCGGAACGGTGAACAGAACAATGAGGAAATCCATGGCTATTCCTTTCAAGTCACACGTCACGTTAGGTGGCGGCTCTTAACTCAACAGCGAGCTGTTGAAAAAAAAGAGTTCGGGCGGGGGTGTAGTAGTGTATTGACGAGTTGCTTGTTTTTTCGGGTGGAGAGAGTAGATATAAAATTCACCCTAATTAAAGCCGTTACTACTAATCAACTAGGTGTAATTGTGCGTAGCTTCCCTACTGAGAAAGGCAGAGCCAATCGAAAAACGGATGGCAGCGCTATCGCAGCAAGCGAAACGCTGACAGAGGCACAATCAGCTAACCCAATCAACTAGCCGAGCCAGCTTGCGCAGCTATAAGACGTGCACGGAAGCCCACTCACAGCAGGAGCTAACGTCAGATGTTACAAAGAAAAGCAACTAGCGCAGCAATACCACCTGCGGTGGCACAAAACAAAAAGCCGCGTAACGAAAGCCTTAGCAATCGAAGCGCAGTGATAAAAACGATCTAGCCGATCGCTCCAAGATAATTAGACACCACCGATAGTGCAAGCACCAAACAGAGCCAGAGCCCCATAGCGGAATTACAGCTAATCTAGCTGAAGAAGTTTGGCATTTTGGGGGCATAAGCAGCAAGTTTAAGTAATACGCTCACGACTCAGGCTATCTTAAGTACCCTTTGCTGTTGAGATTGGTCGCGCCAAACCTCTTCTCCATCGGCGCAATCGTCTCAGTAGTCCAAAACGAAGTCGGCATGCTAATTGTCATCGGCGTTTTAATTTTCAGCATTACAGGCAAAGCCGATTGATCAATGGGATTGGCAAAGAGATTCAACTCTTTCAAATTTACCAACTTGAGTAACACAGGCAAACACTTAGCAGTGATCGAATTCTCTTCAATATTCAACGTCAACAACATGGTCATGCCACCAATGGCTTGCATATCATCATCTCCAAGTTGGCAGTCTTGGGCAGTAAAGTGAACCAGGCTGTTATGCTGAGCCAGATTGGCAATTAACGGAGATGCATTCTTAGTTTCGCTAACAACAAAACTTTGCAATTTTGCCAGACACTTCAGCCCGAGCATCTCTTCTCCTGTCAAAGCTGAATCAGACAGGCCAAGATCGATCAACCCAGGCAACTTATTAAGACTATCTACGGCTGCCGGACTAAATTTGCCACCACTAATAATCACTTTCTTAAGTGACGAAAGGTGCTCTATTGACGCCACTGTCTTATCGTTCCAGTTACCAGCAATACCGTCTTCAAAGAGCACAGCAAACAAATCACTAGAACCAAAGCCGCGCAAAAGCTCGGGCTGATCACAAATTGCTTGACCAGCCCGAAATACTACAGCAGGTCCATCTGCTATTTCGATAACGCCACAAGCGGGAATACATTTACTTTCGTCACCCTGACCGATCTCGCCGATTTTTTTATCCGGAAACTGAAAGCGGATGAAACCAGCCCTCTTTGACGGTAAGCGATAAGCACCTACCACCAGCGGCACAGGAACTTTGTCTGGCTGCACCGACACTGGAGACTGGAGGGGCAGCGAATTAAACTGCGGCACAGCTAAGAAAGTTCCAAGTGCAAACAAAGGCAAGACCACTATCAACAAAAACACTTTGAATCGCCCATCAATCGCCCCCTTAGACTGACCGGCAGCAGGAGAGAGCCGCTCAGGCGAAGGCGAGTGAGAATCAAGTTGTTTAGTATGCTCGCCAATCACATCTAATACTTCCGAAAACGACTGGGGGCGGGCGGCTGGATCTTTGGCTAGCAGCTCGGCCACCAGCTCCTCAAGCCAATCTGGGTAAGTTTGCTCTTGCTCTAAGCCGCCCGCCTCTACCAAAGTCGGAGCCGGAACTTCCTGATGACAGAGCATAGTGGCAAAGGCTGTAGCCGCACGGAAAGGTGGTTTTCCCGTGAGCATTTCAAATAGAGCACAACCACTAGAATAAATATCGGAACGACCATCAACCCTTAAGCCCATCGACTGCTCTGGACTCATATAAAGCGGGCTACCAAATACTGTTCCGGCTGCGGTGAGTTGCTGACCAGCGGATGCAGTAGCAGACAAAGCGGCAATGCCAAAGTCAACTAGCTTCACCCCAGCAATGGCATCACTAGTGCTACTCTGCAATTCAAGAAAGATATTAGCGGGCTTTATATCGCGGTGGACCACGCCGTTTTTATGACAAAAAAGGAGCCCCTGACAAAGCTCAGAAAAGATATAAAGGGCCTCAGCCACATTTAGTGCGCCTTTGCGGGCAATGCGCTCAGCCACCGACTCACCATCGAGACGCTCCATCGCGCAATAGGGCAAGCCACCGTCTGCAATACCAAAGTCAAAAACTTGCACAATGTTTTTATGCTGCAATTTTCCTAAAGCTTGGGCTTCCCGCTTAAAGCGTTGCTTGGTCTCATCAGACAAATTAGTGGTAGTGAAGGTCTTAAGGGCTACATCTTTATCGAGCCTGAGGTGATGAGCAAGATAAACTGCGCCCATACCACCACGACCGAGCAAGGCTAAGACTTTGTATTTTTGATCAACAATACGTCCGACCAGATCTAAATTTACTTTTGCCAGATCCTCTGACTCACCGCTCACTGACCTTCTTTCCTTGAACTAAAACATCAGCGCCGCACTTACTGCACTTGTAGTATCCCTCTAGAGGAGTACCGCAAACAGCACAATCATCAGCAACGGCGCCAAGTGAGTCTTCGCGAGCGACTTCAATTACTTTCCAACTACCGGTAACAAAACCAGTAGCACAGGCCTGCAAATGCTTAGCTTCGTCTTCGCGGTGGGTCTGACGCAGCAGGTTAGCGTAATTTTGCAGAACTTTCACGGTGTCTGTATGACCAGCGCCCTGAACTTTTGTGCGAATTGCTAAGCAACGTTTGTAAGCGTTCTCAGCCTCAATCATTTTCTTATGGACGAAATAAAGCATGGCAATATTGCCCAGACAAGTGGCCACTGTAAGGTGATCAGGACCATACATTTTTTCGTAAATCTTGCAGCTCTCTAAAGCACTTTTTTCAGCTGCACCATAGTTGCCACAATAATAGTAACAGCGTGCAAGGCTATCAGCCGACTCTGCCACAACCGTATGACTCGGACCAAAGACACGCACCTTAGCCTGGTGTACCTGTTCTAATAGTGGTGCGGCTTGCTGGTTGCGATCTTGCGAACCGAGCGCTTTTGCTAAGGCTTCAAGAGTAAGACACAGACGATGGTCCGATTCACCAAATGACTGAGCGATTTCAAGAGCCTTACCCAGTCGTTCTTCAGCTCTAGCCCAATCACCTACACCTAAGGCTTCGGTACCGGCCTGGTAGAGTGGTTCCCATAGTGCCATGGCTTCGTCGGCCGAGAGTACCTTGCGCGGAGCCGGTGCCGCCGCTGGTGGCTTCATCGCTTCAAAGCGTCCGGTCTTAGACCACTGCCTTGCGCTAACAACTGCGGGGGCTGAGCCCTTATTCTTTAGCTTGAGCAGGACATCGTCGTAGGTAACTTGTAATTTCTGCACATCAGGATGGGCTAAGCCGAGAATGCGCTTCTTAATATCCAAAGCGTTACGAAGAATCGGCTCAGCCAACTCTTCTTTCTGCATGACTACATACAATAAACCAAGGTTAGCCTGCATGCCAGCCACGTCAACATGTTCTGCGCCGAACACTTTCGTATAAATTACAACTAGCTCTTGAGCCATAGGCTCAGCATCTTTGAACTTTTCTTGAAACCAAAGACATTCGCACAGTCGCTCTAACGACAACGCCCGCCGACGGTCTGTCGGTCCAAACTCTTTGCTCTCTTCGAGGGCTGCGTACCAGAGATTTTCGGCATACTCGTACTTGCCCTCCGACTGAGCTTTCTCGGCCGAGTTCTTATAATTCTGCCAGCGATCTTTTATTGCCAAAATAGTAAGTCCAGTAGACAATCTAATACATAGTTACCACTCTTTGCCAAGATTTCACTGCTTTTCAGCTCTCTTTTGCCTTAAGTAACAGTAAATAGGCACTTTGAAATATGTACTTGAGGTCTATAACCCTTGATCAAACAGCTCAGTTCTTAATAAACTAAGCATTACATTTTGGAGGCGGTCAGATGGACGAGGAAAAATCTCAACCAAGCTTGAGCGAACAGCTCAATGCAATTCCCACGCCTTCCACAGCGAAGCCGGCCGCTCCGGGCCCTGGCACAAGTACTCCCATTGGGCGAATAACTAATTCAGGCATGGCTTCCCAGTCGCCAGGTCGAATAACTAATTCGGGAATGGCTCCTCAAACCCCCATCCCACCAGAGCAACAAACACCAGGCCAAGGGGCACAGCAACAGTCTGGTGACGTGCCGCAGTGGATGAAGAATTACGCTTCTTATCAAAGTAATGGCGCCCCAGCGCCAAGCACGAGCAACAGTTATCAGACAGCATCACCGACTGGTGATTCGTCTCAAGGCGGAGGCGGCTACCAAATCATCATGGTTGTCATGATTTTAGCTTGTGTGGCAGTCTTCGGCTTCCTTTACATCAACAAAGACAAAGCACCAGTAATGCCAGCTACACCAGGCATGCCAGGGGCGGTAAGTAGCCCGCTAGTACCTACAACAAGTGCCACAACTAATCAGACACCAACCCCTGCGGCTCAACCGCTAAACACGGTGCCGCAAGTTAATCCAGCAGCCACCGCACCGGTGCCGGATCAAACTCTGCCACAAGGACAACCAGTAGATCCCAATCAACCTCAACCAACAGCTGGAACAACCTACCCAGGTGGCACAACTTATCCAGGTGGAACGACCTACCCAGGTGGAACCACTTACCCAGCGGGTACCACATACCCAATTGGTACGCCAGCTGGTACTCCAGACCCGAATGCGGCCCCTAGCACAACACCCGGAGCAACTCCAGCCCAATAGTTTCAACAACTAGAACAAAGAAGCACGTGACACCAAATGCGAAGTCACGTGCTTTTTACTTAAAGGCATCCAAGAACTGCTCAACGTTACCATTTAAGGTTTTCGAGTCATAGAGTACATCAAGCTCCAGGGGCACAGTTTTAAAAGTTTTAGGATAAGCAAAGAGCGAGACCGACACGGGAACAGTTTTGATTGCCTTCGTAGTAACCAAATGCGAATCACCACCCATGACAAATTTCATCCCTTCCACGTGACCTAGCTTGCCATTGAGAGTGAGCCGTAAAGGCAGATCAGCAGTCTGGGGAAGATCAAGAGTGCGCTGCAAGATGTGAATAGCTTGCGGGGCGATACCGCTCACCTCAGTCACAACCAAATGACCAGCAGTACCGCCATGCTTCGGCACGAGACGGCCGTTAGGCATCAATTCAGCCAAAACATAGTCAGTACAGTGGCGTCCGTCGATAGTGGGGGAGGCCACTTTCAACAGGTGCTCCGATGGCACCCAGTCGTCAGCTTTGCCATGATTCCAGGTAGGGTGATGGGCAATCCACTTCGGGTAAGACATCTCCATACCGCTCTTAGTCATACTGTTAAAGAGAACAACCCGCCAGCTGGGCGCTTTTGCTATCAAGAAAATTTTGTCACTGGCGATATTTATGCGAATTGCTTGACTAGTCAAATAACTTTCAGTAGCACCAACTGAAACAGCTGCCTGCTTAAGATAGAGAGCTTTTTCCTCGGCAAGCGCAGGAGCTATCGCCCAAGGCAAAGACAGCAGGGCGTATAGCGAAAGAGACAATAGCCTGCGCATGAAACTGAGTAAGTCTAGGTTCGACGCTGCAGCAAAAGGGGCCAATGAAAATTCCCTTTTTATAAACAATTAGACGAATCAAGCAGAACTATTATGACACCTCAGCTTGAGGGCTTTTACCGCACAAAAGCTAGCGCTAGCTTCAGGCAATGGTGAAGGCTGTTTTAAGCTTCAAAACTTCAAACGCATTGAACCGCGCATCTTTTCACGGTTAAGTTTACTTGCCATTTAATACTTATCTTCCAACCAAATAACTTCTTCCGAACTTCCCAACTTCAACCTAGCTTTACCTTCATCTGCCCGTGCGCTTTCAATCAGGCGTCTCGATGAAGAATATGGCTTAAAGAGGAAACCCATATGACCCTCAAAACAGCGCTTATCACTGAACTTGCAGCCGCTACTGGCAGGAAAGGCAATCTTCCTCTGCAAGTTGGTGCCAAGGTAGCGATATTGCAGCACAAGCATCTCAAATGCTCGCCTCATGGCTACGTACAGTTCATCAACGGTGCCTACATTTCGGTACGTGCCGAAGACATAGAGCCAGTGGAAAGCGACGCCTGTGAGCGCACTTTCGAACTCTACCCCAACGAATTGCGGGTGGTGGCTATCTACCAGCACGAGCATTTCAAGCCAGGCACAGTGGCTCGCATCATCAAGCTGAACTGGCTCAACGTTGCCCCAAAGACCCATGGCATCGTCATCGGAGTTGAAGCGGAACGCATTCTGCTGCAGCCAGTCGGCGCCCATAAAGGTGCAATCATTTCGCTTCGCCCTGAAGACCTCAAAGTTGAGAGCAATGACAACATGCAAAGTGCTCAAGCACTGACTCTGCAAACTTCGATTTTGGCCGTCCTGGCTGCCCTTGATTCGGCGGCAATTACTCAGCTGAAAAACCTACTGGCCTCCCAGGTCGACTTGGGCACCGACCTTGAAATCGAGCGACAGCTTGCTGTTATGGCCAATCAAGGCCAAATTTCTTTGACGGCCAAAACAGCGGCCATCATCCGCTCAGAAGCTGGCCTTGAGCCCAGCGTTCCCAGCGCCTGCCAGGCCGGCCTAAAAGCAGCCATCGAGCAGCTCGAAAAAGCCAAAGAATCCCTGGCGGATGCCGTGCGCCAAGCCATTCTAGGTTTATCTCTCTAAACGAATTTGGCTAGACTAATTTGGCTAGGCTTACTGCCACCCCAGATTAGCTAGCGCTAATTAAACTAGTTGATCTAATTTCTATAGGCCCCTTTTAGCAGCAATAGAGATCTCAAGAACCTTGCCTTGTGACCCTCAAGCAATTTAGGGTCGAATCATATCTCTCTCAATTTTCTAACAAGGCACAGCTATCAGCATCTAAAGCAGAACACTCTTTCACAGCTCAGTAGCTCCTGCACACGCAGTTTAAGTAAAGCCTTTCTCTTTTTCCACCTGCAAAACAGCGGGTCTCTTTAACTGGAGGAAATTATGATCAAACCAACAGATCTGCAAAACATTGTCTCCGCCATCGTTGCCCTCGATGCCGCCCAAGACAAACTCTATTCAATCGCCGGCGGTAGCATCGACAGCGGCAACGCCAAAGCTGCTCGCATGACCAGCCAAGAGCGCCTCGACTACTTCCGCTCAGAAGAATTTCGCCACTGGGTAGCCTGCGAAAGGGCTGCTGGTCGGCAAGTTTTCTGGCTCAAAGACGTCGACAAAACTCAAGGCGCCGGCGACATCTTCACCTTCTTCTTCAAGTGGCGTGCTGACAACGGCAAGTTCACCGTCAAGCAACTGGCCGTGATCGCTGACTACTTGGAAAAGAACAGGAAACAGCGCGAGAACCAGGGCCAACCGCAAATCAAGAACCAGCAAGCTCCCACGAGCTGGTCGGCGCGCATGCTCGCTGCTATCAAGAAAGCCTGCCAAAGCTTCGGTCAATCCAAGAACAGCAACAACAGCGAAGTATCCGAGCTCGGCCCCCACGAAGCCCTGCGCCTGTGGCTCAACAAAGAAGCCGGTGGTGATGGCATCGCCATGATGGACTTCTGGACCAACGTCTACTGGCCCAGCCAGGTTGGTCTCTCCAAAGCCGAAAAGCTGGCCCAGGTGACGGCATTCGCGCCGCTTTACGCCAACAAGGCCTACCCTGGCGTCAAAGAAGAAAACGAGCTGCTGGAGTCAATCGGTGTCACAGTCGTGATCGTCTCCAACGGTGACCAGGAACTGGCCATCGCGGTTGCTCCCGTTCTCGGCGTCAAACCCGAAAACGTCGTGGGCTCTCACCTGATCTACGACAAGAACGGCATCTCCACCGGCGTCAATCACAGCTACGAAGTCGGTGGCGAAGAATGGCACGCAAAGCCGCAACCAGGCAAGCCCCTCAGCTTTCACTACTGGCTGCACATCAACCGTGCCCGCTTCGGCTGGTCGCGCATTGACGAACGCAAGTTTGTCATTGCCGGTCGCGACGGTGACTCCGCCTCCACCGATGGTGGCATGATGATACTGATGCACCCGTGTGCCATCGGTAACTTCATGATCAACACTCCTGGTGAGCCGGCTCGCCTAGAGAAGTTCTTGGCCGTGGCTTCCAAGTACGGCTGGACCGTCGGTCAGTTCATCACTCTCGATCACAGCCCGTCCAAGACCGGCTATCGCCCAGACTAAGGCGATAGCTTTCAAACCAATCGGCATAGGGGGAGACCTCACGGCCCCCTCCCTGCCACACCACCGTGCGTACGGGTCCGTACACGGCGGTTCAATACAAAATCAAGAACTTTTCAACAATGATGGTAGTCCAAGCGATTT
>Ga0172380_10004143_pt1 | contig 18972 bp, 19 predicted proteins | sample Leawe162metaG_FD_119747 | JGI IMG/M metagenome (GOLD analysis project Ga0172380, IMG submission 119747) | Leachate microbial communities from a municipal landfill in Southern Ontario, Canada - Leachate well 162 metaG | ecosystem: Engineered > Solid waste > Landfill > Unclassified | place... | reverse complement strand
CCTTGTGCCGAATTACATTCTGGTTGAAACTTGTCATGGGGTTACTCCTTGGCGCTTTCGCGCTTTGTTTGATAAAGATTCGCACCTCTATCAAAACGGGTAACCCCACCTCTTGGCAAGGCCTTTCTGTCAGATCAAGTCTGAACTTCTACAGATTAACAGGCACTCGGTCGGGTAACTTATTACAGCGGTCCGTCGCAGCCAAAGAATCTTTGAGGCGCCTCGAATTCTGGCCACCGTCTTATTGCGCCAAACCATCAAGCGGCCCAACGGCGATGATGGTTTGCGTAATCAACCGCTAAGTCGAAGACGTTGTCTCACTTCTGCTTGAACGTGGCGCGGTCATAGCTCTCCGGTAGAGCCTCGTCGAGCACACGCTCTATTTCCGAGCGGACCTGCTGCATGGACTGGCGATCCTTGAACCAGTCCTGCACCAACAGCTTGGGATGTTCCTCGACCAGCCGCTTCAGCAATCGCTTGGCGGACAGCTTGACGCGCTGCGCTTCCTCCTGCGTCATGGTGTCCTTTTTCAGCAGGTCGAACAGCTCCAACTCATCTTCGGTCAGGCCGTCGCGAATATGGCGCTCCGCTTCCTCCTTGAGCGCATCGGCGAAGGCCGTCAGTTCCTCGTAGTAGTTTTCGGTTGCGGTCACCCCGGAATTGTACGCATCGATCACGCGCTGGAGTCGCTGCACAAAGTCGACATGCGTCGTATTCTGCGCCAGCATCTCGGCCAGCTTCTTTTCGAGGAAAGCTTGCAGATCGCTAATGGCAATGTGCTTGAAAGGCGTTTGCTTGAATTCCTCGCGCAGTTTTTCGACATCGACCTTGCTCAGGTCCCACGCCTTGCCGCGCTGGACGATCTGGTATTCGGCCTGGAACTGCTTGGCCTTGAAGGCCTCGGCGTTATCCACCACCACGCTTTCGTCGAGTAGGGCAGCAAGCCGCAATGCCGCCTTGTCCACGTCCGATTGCCCGACGATGCCGTCCATGATTCCACGCAGGTACTGGAAGGCGGATACCACCCGCCCCTTGCCCTGCGCTTGCAGGCCTCGTAGAGGGCGGTGATGGTGTTTCGTAGACATTGAAGGACTTGCGCAACTCATCCGTCGCCAGCAAGGCATCGGTAAATGCGTTGAACTGGCCTAGCTTCTCGAACACATCGCCCCGGCCGAGCGCACCGCGCAGATCAACCTCGTGGCCATCGCAAAACACCAGCCCCTGGGCAATGGCCTCGTCGAGCAAGACAAACAACTCCTGCTTGTTGCGGAGGACGGGCATCTCGTCCTCGTCGTCGCCCGGCCCGGCGGCATAGTCCTTCAACGCCCGCTTCATGCGGCGGAACACGTTGTATTAGTCCACAATCTCGCCGTTCCGCTTCGCTACGCTATTGATCTCATGGCTGGTCACGCGGTTGGCGCGGGCGATGGTCTGCATCAGAGTGTGGCCCTGCATGGGCTTGTCCAGATACAGGGTGCTCACCGTCGGCGCATCGAAGCCCGTCAGCCACATGGCACAGACGAAAACCAACTGCAGCGGATGCTCCGGGTCCTTGAAGTTGAACTCGATGTCATGCCCATGCTTGTCGAGCCGGTTCATCCGCTCGCGGTGCAGCTTGATGTTTAGGCCACTTGCCGCCATGTAGTAGCCGCTTACGACGATTGACTGGTTGCCGTATTTCGACATCGGCATGCCTTTATTGATTGATTACTGGTTAATCAATCCGTACCTCTCGATGAACCGATTTATATCAGCCAGAGCAATACGCTTCCCATCCTCAACCTGGATCCCCGGGAGAGACTTTCCTTCCTTCATTTTCTCGGTGAGGAGGATCAAGTTACCTTTGGGGTAACGGACATGAATGAATCCTCCGAGCCCCATGATCGTCGGCTCATACTGATTTAAGGAAAAGCCATCTTTGCGAATTCTTGCGAAGGAATTGACTACCAGGTTGCTCCCGGATCCAGAATTGCTTTCTTGGCAGTCCAATTCGGCGGCGCCTAGAAGGGCTTCGCCATTCCCCTTGACCTTTGCTTGCCCTATTACAGTTAACTTTCCATTAATTGGAACAATGGCCTGTTGAGATGCCAGAAAGGATAATACGGTCCTCTTGTCGTGCGAAAAGAATGCAGTTCCTTCGATGACGGTGTCCTTGGTCGCTGAGAAAGCGCATACCGGTCGTTGCCAAGCAGTTGATGTTAGTGAACCACTGATGGTCGACACAATGCCATATTGAGCGCTGGTGGAAATAGGTGTCGAATCCACTATGATCGATGATGGGATCTCAAAGCTTTGATAGATTCTTGAATCGTCGGCATATCGAAAGAGTGTCTGTTCAGCCCCATCCGGAGACTTTATTGTCCAGGAATAACCAATCAGGGTAGATTGCTCTTTGGTAACCTTCTTCAAGAGCCAATTACCTTGAGGTAACGGCGCTGCATACAGCACACCGACGGGTCCATCCAACCTATTTCCGTCTATATCTATCCCGCTATAAGAAAGTACAGATTCCGTAAAGTTCTGTCCAACACGCGAAATCGCGGACGGATCGGAAAACCAGATCGCGTCCGCCGTCATTTGAAGACTCGGAAGTCCCTTGATCACTCGCGCGATATTACAATTAACCGAAGTAGAGCAACGATAGAAGATGGTCGAATTCTTGGGGCCATTACCGAAATTCACGTCATATCGATCATCAACCTTTGATGCGCCCCCCATCATTTGCAACGCCTTCAGCCGCATTTCGGGTGGCAGTTTCTTTAGTTCTTCATCTGTAAACATGGCTTGTGCGGACGATGAGGAGGAATCGCCGACCTTCTCTGTGAAGTTTGTCACATTATCATGTACTGCGATGACATAAGTACCACCCTTGGAAATGAAGCCTTGAACATCGGCAGCACCAGTTCGTGTTGCAAAACGTTGGCCATTAATGAACAAAGCGCCCTTACCATTTTGGTAGAACCGTCCAGGGATAAAAACCGTTTTAGGTGTCTTACCTATTGCTTCGTCCATCTTGAGGAGTTGTGGCGCCACTCCAAATTGGCCCATGAAAATATCATCTTCTTGAGCATATACAAGCGAAGATACAGCGAAAGCGAGAATCAATAATTTCTTCATTAATACTCCAGTTAGAAAATTAATTTGAAATGGCTGCATATGTGATGCTGGAAATCGTAATTGAGATGCCGCCCATATATTTCACTAATGCGTCAAGAATGTCATGCATGAACTTATAAGACTTAACCATCCACATAATCTACGAACTGTCCGAACTGCCCCTCTTTTCTGCAGATTAGTTAAGTAGAGCCTGCTTTATGATGGGTTAAACCGACCAACCGGAGGTTAGTAATGTCTGCATCCGCTAAATCGATTTTAGCTCAAGCCGAGTCCAAATCCATGCCAGGTCAATTACGATCAGTTGACTCCACTTTCGAAGCTACGGCAAGTCTGACGCCAGAACTTGTGATCGCACTCTGTGGCCCAATTGGTTCACCGCTGCATGAAACCGCTGATCAAGTAGGTAATGCCTTAAATGATTTCGGCTACAAAACTGAGCCGATTCGATTGAGTGAATTGATTCGCCTTAACTCCGACAATTCTGGGATTGAGATCAACTTATCTTCTCGCTATTCTGAGATTCATACTCTGATCAAAGCCGGCGATGAGTTGCGCTTTAGATACGGGAATGATGTCCTGGCCAAATTGGCGATTGCCAAAATTGGCGCTGACCGGAAGAAGAAGTACGGTGATTTTAGTGACAGGGCGAATGAAAGTGAAACCGATTCAAAGCAACGAATTCGAGCCCATCGAATTTGCCATGTAGTTGACTCTATTAAGAATGTTTCTGAACTAAAGCTGCTTAGGTCCATTTATGGTGAAGCATTATTTGCAGTCGGAGTGTTCTCTCCCTTGGAGGTTCGACAGAAAAATCTCGAACGCCCAGGCGCTCTTACTTCTGAGGATATCAAGAAGCTAATTGACACTGACTCAGGGGAAGAATTTAGTCACGGCCAATCAGTACGAGAGACGTTTCCGCAATGTGACTTCTTCCTGCGCGTTGATGAATCCATAAGTGGCCCGTCAGAGCCGCAGGCAATTGGACAACTTGTTGGAAAACTACGCCGATTATTTAACTTGATATTTCGAACGGCAGTTGTCTCACCCAGTTCGGAAGAAAATGCAATGTATGCAGCTGCTTCGGCGGCTCGTAATTCTGCTTGCATATCGCGTCAGGTTGGCGCGGCAGTGACTTCAAAAGCAGGTGAGTTACTATCTATTGGATGGAATGACGTTCCAATAAGCGGTGGTGGACTTTACGGTAAGCCACCGCTTTGCTCGACTATAGAAGGTAAATGGCCTGATGAACGTTGTTATGCCAAATCCGGAATGAGTTGTCACAACGATCAAGAAAAGCGAGTAATAGCTGAAAAAATTGTCGAGAGTCTAGTCGCTGCTGAGACCATTTCGGCGGCGAATCAGTCCAAAGCCATGCAGACGATTCTTAGTGATTCACGGGTGAAGGATCTGATTGAGTTTTCTCGTGCAGTCCACGCTGAAATGCACGCGATTCTCGGTGCTTCTCGTGTTGCCGGCGACCGCATTCTGGGAGGAAGGATCTTTGTGACTACCTATCCTTGTCACGCGTGCGCGCGGCACATAGTGGCGGCAGGGATCACAGAAGTGTTCTACATTGAACCTTACAGAAAGAGTTTGGCAATAAGGCTTCATTCCGATGCAATGACGGAGGCACTTGATAGCACAGGGCGAGTAAGGTTAATGCAATTTGATGGAGTAGCACCTAGAAGATTTATCGATCTTTTCGATGCGGGCTCTCGAAAATCTGGCAGCGGAGTGCTAGACTTAAAAGGGAGAGAGGATGCAACACCTTCTACCTATGTCAGTCTTCGTGCCATCCCGAGATTAGAAGAGGTCGTAGTAGCTGAGATTTCAAGCAAATCGTTGCGGCTTCCTGAATTAACTACAGTGGGAGTGAAAAATGACCAAGACAAAACATAGGCAGCTTGAACTGCCTGTTCTAACAAACGTAAATGGAAAACCTACCAGGATAGTCTCCGAAGAGAGAGTTAGTGGGTCGGTTACTGGACCGGTACATGATAGAGAGGGGTTTCATAAGCCAGCTACTGCTGACGATCAGTCTATTTACAAAGCTATCAGTGACAACTATTTTGGTGGTACCGCTAAACAGGCATAGCCAATTGTTCAGTGGGAATGAATGATTTTGTGCCGTGCTTGACGTAGCCGGTACGTAGCTAAACTAGACGAATTCAGGCAACTTTGAGGCTGGTTGAGACTATGAGTGACGCTGGCGAGCGTTGTAAGGCATTGAGTTATTGATAATTAAATTACGACGCTAAAACTGAAAATCCGCGTGTCGGCAGTTCAATTCTGCCCCTGGCCACCAGGATTCAAGCGGGTTTCGGCGATTTGACCGAAATCCGCTTTTCTACAATTACCGCCCTCTTATCTACAATTCCTGAATTCAAAGGCGCTACGGTGTCGCCAATCCGGTCGCGGGTATAGTGTTCCGTCATTCCCCTGGTTTTATGGCCAAGCAGCTTTTGAGCGTGGCCCAGGTCGGTCGTATCAGTCGCAGCCTTGGCCCGCAACTGGAAGTCGACGCCGGCTTTTTCGCGGGCCGATGTCCTTCTCGGGGTCGGGATTGGGGTTTTCAAGAGGGTGCGGTTCGGGCTTGAGGCACCACTTACGCCACAGTTCGCCCAGGCTTTCATCGTATTCCACACGTACCGATAATTCCTGCCAAGCGCGGGAGTGCTACCTCCCCGCGTTATCCACCGACACCTCCGCCGCCTGCCATAGAAGGACGCGGCGGTGGCATCCGTGGATAACGCTGCCAAGGCCAGATTGAATTGTCAATTTCTACTAATATTTATATAAATTAGTAGACAAATGGTGCGTCTGTTCTATACTAATGTCTACTAACCAATTATCAAATTAGTAGACATTGTATGAGACTTCCAGAGACCACTCCTGATCTAGCGCAAATTTTCAAGGGCGTACAAACTGATAAATTGCAGTTAATTCTTCAGAATGCCTCGCCGTTGTCAAAAGGACGGTATCTCCATTGGGAAGAGCTTCGTCACAGAGAGCCGCCACAAGGACTAACCCATGATGATTGGTGGGGTGCAATTTTGTTAGGGCGGCTACCCCTGATGCAGACCCTACCGCTTCTAGACAAACGTGGCAACCCTTTCAGATTTGCAACCCCTAGCCCTGTGCTGATCGACCTACACCACATTGATCGAGACGCTGCTGGGCACATCCATGCCACCATCGGAGCACCAATTAAGGATGATCCGAACCGTTATCTCTTGAGCTCTCTCATTGAAGAGGCGATTACTTCCAGTCAACTGGAGGGAGCTTCAACGACTCGCAAGGTAGCAGCAGCAATGCTCCGCGAGGGACGGAAGCCGAGGGATCATAGCGAGACTATGATCTTCAACAACTACCGCGCGATGAAGCACTTGCGGTCTATAAAACAGGATCCAATTACACCAGATTTGATTCTGGAGTTGCATCGCATGCTTACCGAAGACACTCTCGAAGACCAGAAGGACGCTGGTCGTCTTCGTAAGGTTGATGATGTTCGGGTTGTCGATGCCAGAGACAACACTGTTCTGCATATTCCGCCTACCCATACAGAGCTTCCAGAACGGCTGGAACGGTTGTGTGCATTTGCCAACGCCGACGAATCCTCTCTGCCCTTTGTGCATCCGGTACTGCGTGCGATCCTGCTGCACTTCATGCTTGCCTACGACCACCCGTTTGTCGATGGAAATGGCCGTACTGCGAGATCATTGTTCTACTGGTCTATAGCGCGCAGTGGCTACTGGCTGATGGAGTACACCTCTATCAGCCATATTCTGCGCAAAAGCCCCACGCGCTATATGCGGGCCTATCTGCACACAGAGTTTGATCATAACGACACGACTTACTTTCTCCTGCATCAGTTAAGCACGATCAGGCGGGCGATAGTAGCGCTACACAACTACCTGTCTCGAAAGGGTCAGGAGCAGAGAGAAACCGAGAACATGTTATCAGTATCTTCCAAACTTCGGACTCGCTTCAACCATCGCCAAGTCGCACTGTTGACACATGCATTACGGCACCCTGGAGAGGGGTATCGCGTAGATGCACATCAGCATTCCCACAACGTCGTATATCAGACTGCCCGAAACGATTTGCTGGATTTACACAATCTCGGACTACTAGAAAAAGCGAGACAGGGAAACGCTTATGTGTTCTTCGCTCCCGAAGACCTACGCGACCGCCTCACCGCTCTAGCCAATTAGCTTCGCCGGTTTCCTGCGAAGTAGAAGAGTCGATTTCCTTCTACAATTCATGTCGCTCTTCATTCCCTGCTTGGTTTGCGGCACCGGGGAATACAATGTTTGTAGATGGTTTTTCCGGTAGAACATTGATTGGCCTCGTTTCTGTCATTGCCTGAAAATCCGCGCGTCGGCAGTTCAATTCTGCCCCTGCCACCAGTAACATCATGGGCTTAGCTTAATGGCTAGGCCCTTTTCATTTGGTACTGTGACTAGAACATAACAAATCCAACACGTTGCGTTTTGCTCCACTCTCAATTTGGGTAGGTCATCAGGCCCGCCGTGAATTTGAATCACTTTCTGCGCGGAACGGTCGCTGCGGGAAAAGTTGGCATCGTTTATTCCTGGAATGAATAACGTTTTTCATATTAATTCGTTCTGATTATTTGTCGCATTTTCTATACTCCCTCAGTCAATTTCGTATCGGGGAGTATCTTCATGTCAAACAGACTTCAACGCCTGCTGGGTATTGCAGGATTGCTCATTGCCAACGTCGCACTTGCCGACATCGTTTTGCTCAATGTCTCGTACGATCCGACACGCGAGCTGTATCAGGATTTCAATGCCGCGTTCGCCAAGGACTGGAAAGCCAAGACCGGCGAAACCGTTTCGATCAAGGCATCACACGGCGGTTCCGGCAAACAGGCGCGAGCGGTCATCGATGGACTCGAAGCGGATGTCGTCACGTTGGCCCTGGCCTATGACATCGACGCCATTGCCAACAAGGCCAAGCTGTTGCCGGCCGACTGGCAAAAGCGATTGCCGCACAATGCTTCTCCTTATACCTCGACTATCGTTTTCCTGGTCCGCAAAGGCAATCCGAGAAGCATAAAGGACTGGGGTGATCTCGTTAAGCTGGGCGTATCGGTGATCACACCCAACCCGAAGACATCCGGCGGCGCGCGCTGGAACTATCTCGCCGCCTGGGGTTATGCCCTCAAGCAACCTGGCGGCAACGACGCCAAGGCTCAGGAGTTTGTCGGCAAGCTCTACGCCAACGTGCCGGTGCTCGATTCCGGCGCACGCGGCTCGACGACGACATTTGTCGAGCGAGGCCAGGGCGATGTGCTCCTGGCCTGGGAAAACGAAGCCTACTTGGCCGTCAAGGAACTGGGGCCGGATAAGTTCGAAATCATTACGCCGCCCGTGTCAATTCTTGCCGAGCCGCCAGTGAGCGTGGTCGACAAGGTGGTCGACAAGCACGGTACGCGCAAGGTCGCTGAAGCCTATCTGCAATACTTGTATTCGGCGGAGGGCCAGGAAATCGCAGCACGCCATTTCTATCGTCCGATCGACAAGGCAATCGCCGCGAAATATGCCAAGCAGTTCGTCAAAGCCAAACTGTTCACCATCGACGAAGTATTCGGTAGTTGGACAAAGGCGCAGAAGACCCACTTCGAAGACGGCGGCATTTTCGACCAGATTTACCAATCGAAGAAATAGTCATGACGCCAGCGGCACTCTGCCGCACGGTCACAGAGATGTGCCGTGCCTTGCCAACCATTACCGGCCTGCAGTTATTCGAGCACGGCCGCGTGGGAGGCAAGTATTACGGCGCCACCATTTCGTCGACGTTTCAGCCATGGCGAAACACGGCGGGGGAGATCGTCGCCTACGAAGCCTACGCGCGATCGCACTCTAAAAACGGCGATGACCTGTCGCCTTGGCTGTTGTTCGCCGACGCCGCGGTCGATAGCGACCTGGTCACGCTGGATCGGCTCTGCCGCACGGTCCATGCACTGAACTTTTTTAGCCGCCTGAATCTCGCTCAACCACTGGTGTTGAACGTCGATGCGCGTTTGTTGCAAGCGGTACCCGAACGCCACGGCGAATTCTTCGGCAAGGTTCTGTCATTGCTAGGCGTCTCACCGCAGCGCATCGTCATCGAAATTCATATCAGCCACCTGCTCGACCTCACGCGCCTCAGAGACATTCTGGCCAGCTACCGACGCTATGGCTTTGCGGTGGCGGTTAATGCCGAAAGCATGCTCCATGCACGCTCGCTGGCAAGCTTGCTGGTGCCGGACTATTTGATGTTGTACGCCTGGTCCTATGCGCCCGACGCACTAACGCGGTTGATCGCCAATATCAAAGCGACCGGCGTCGGCGTTGCCATCAAACATATCGAATCCGCCGAGACCCTGGCCGCAGCGCGAGATGCCGGCGTCGCCTGGACACAGGGATTCCACCTCGATTTGCCTGCCCCAGAAATCATCAGCCTTGACCCAGCCGTGAATTGAACATGCGCCTTCTCTGTCTTCTGTTGAAGAAATAAATGTCCACCACCAGGAACCTGTTACTCACCCGGCATAGTGTGCTGCCCGCCGTCGGATCGGTGGTACCTATGGAACTGGAGCGTTCCGGCCAAGCCGTGCCGATCGAAGCGGAGATCACGCGCGAGCGCCTGCGCGAACTGGATCTGTGCGAAGGCGAGAAAGTCATGGTACAACCGCGCAGCGTGCGGGTATTTCCCGCCGCACCTGAAATCACCAAGGAGGCGGCATGAACTTCCAGCAGCTCAGGATCGTGCGCGAAACGGTTCGCCGCGGCTTCAATCTCACCGAAGTGGCCAATGCGCTCTACACATCGCAACCCGGTGTCAGCAAGAACATCAAGGATCTCGAGGAGGAGCTTGGCGTAGAGCTTTTCGTGCGTCGCGGCAAGCGTTTGCTCGGACTGACGGAACCCGGCAAGGAGCTCCTGCAAACGGTCGAGCACATTCTGCGCGACGCGCAGAACCTACGCAATATCGCCGACCAGTTCGCCAGCCGCGAACAGGGCAGCCTGACCGTGGCGACCACCCATACCCAGGCGCGCTACGCGCTGCCCGATGTCGTCAAGCAGTTCAAGATGTGTTATCCCAAGGTACATCTCGCACTGCACCAGTGCAGCCCGCGCGAGATCGTCGAAATGCTGCTGGCGGGTGAAGCGGACATCGGCATTGCCACCGAAGCAATCGAGGGCGTGCCCGAATTGGTGACTTTCCCGTGCTATTCGTGGCATCACGCGGTCATTTTGCCAGTCGATCATCCGCTGACGCGCTTGCCGGCATTGACGCTGGAGGCCATCGCCGCTTATCCCATCGTCACCTATCATGAGGGTTTTACCGGCCGCTCGCATATCGATCAGGCATTTGCAAATGCCGGACAGACCGTCGATATTGTGCTCTCTGCCATCGATGCGGATGTCATCAAGACCTATGTCGAGGTGGGTCTCGGTATCGGCATCATTGCGCCGATGGCCTTCGACCCAAGCAAGGATAAGGAGCTGGCGCTGCTACCTGCCGATCACCTGTTTCCAGGCAATACGACGCGCCTCGCGATCCATCGTGATGTCTATCTTCGCGACTATGCTCGTCAATTCGTCGGCATGGTCGCACCTGGAGTCGATCCAGAACACTGGCCCAAGGAAACCAGGTAAAGCACCCGCAACTATTCTGCAAACCTACAACAAGCCTAAACGTCAATATTCCTAGCCTGCAATGCATGCGTTTCGATGAAATCGCGGCGAGGCTCGACATCGTCGCCCATGAGCGTAGTAAATATCTCGTCAGCGGTGATGGCATCGTCGATCTGCACTTTGAGCAAGCGCCGGACTTTGGGGTCCATGGTCGTTTCCCATAGCTGCTCCGGGTTCATTTCACCCAGCCCTTTGTAGCGTTGCTTGGAAAGGCCGCGATCGACCTCGCTGAGCAGCCAACTGATGGCGGCGGCGAAGCTGGTCACGGTTTGTGATTTATCACCGCGCCGGATGACGGCGTCGTTGCCGTTCTGGTCAATCAGGCCGGCGATCAATGCCGCGGTCCGGCGTATCTGCTGATAATCTCCTGAATGCAGGAATTCCTCGTCGATATAGCCGCAACGCAAGTTGCCGTGGTGCATGCGTTCGATGGATAGTTGCCAGCATTCGGTCTTGTCTTCGAAGATGGGCGCGATGCGAATCTCCGCAGGCAGCAGGGGCGCAAGACGGGCAGCGCTGGCGCGCGCATTTTCCTCGCTGGAAATATCCAGTTCAATAGCATTGGCGAGCAATGCATGCAACACTTCGCCGTCGATAAAATCGCCGACGCGCTTGATGATCACTTCCGAGAGCAGGTAAGTACGAGCGAGTTCGCCCAAGGCCTCGCCTTCCAGCGCCGTGGCGCCGCCTCTAGGTATCAGGGAAGCGCCGTCGAGCGCCAGGGTTAGCAGGTGCTGGTTGAGCGCATGGTCGTCCTTGATGTAGAGCTCGCTCTTGCCATGCTTGATTTTGTAAAGCGGCGGCTGGGCGATGTAGATGTGGCCACGTTCGACCAGCTCGCTCATCTGCCGGTAAAAAAAGGTCAGCAGCAAAGTGCGGATGTGTGCGCCGTCAACATCGGCATCGGTCATGATGATGATGCGATGATAGCGCAGCTTGGCAATATCGAAGTCCTCGACGCCGATACTGGTGCCGAGCGCCGTCACCAGAGTGACGATCTGCTCGCTCGAAATCAGTTTGTCGAAACGCGCTTTTTCGACATTCAGAACTTTGCCGCGCAGCGGCAGGATAGCCTGGAACTTGCGGTCCCGGCCCTGCTTGGCTGAACCGCCGGCGGAATCGCCCTCGACAATGTATAGCTCGCACAATGCAGGATCCTTCTCCTGGCAGTCAGCCAACTTGCCGGGCAAGCCAATGTTGTCGAGCACACCCTTGCGTCGTGTCAGCTCGCGCGCTTTGCGCGCTGCTTCCCTGGCCCTGGCCGCATCGACTATTTTGCCAGTAATGATCTTGGCATCGACCGGCTTTTCGAGCAGGAACTCGGTCAACTTTTGTGCGACAACTTCCTCAACCACCGGCCGCACTTCGGAGGAAACCAGCTTCTCCTTGGTCTGCGAGGAGAATTTCGGCTCCGGCACTTTTACCGACAACACGCAGGCGAGACCTTCGCGCATGTCGTCGCCGGTAGTTTCAACCCTGGCTTTCTTGGCCAACTCGTGTTCGTCGATGTATTTATTTATTATTCTCGTCATCGCTGCACGCAGACCTGTCAAGTGGCTGCCGCCATCCTTCTGCGGAATGTTGTTGGTAAAGCAGAGTACCTGTTCGGCATAAGAATCGTTCCATTGCATTGCTACTTCGACGGTCATGCCGTCCTTGCTGCCGACCGCATGAAATACGTTGCCGTGCAGGACCGTTTTGGCGCGGTTGATATAGTCGACAAAACCTTTTACGCCGCCGGAGAAAGCAAAATTCTCCTCCTTGGAATTGCGCTGATCAATCAGCTTGATCTTTACGCCATTGTTAAGAAAGGACAGTTCGCGCAGACGCTTAGCAATTATGTCGTAGTGAAATTCAATGTTTCCGAAAGTCTCCGGGGCAGCGAGGAAATGCACTTCGGTCCCGCGTTTTTCGGTTGTTCCTATGACTTTAAGCGGCTCGACCGGAACGCCACTGCGAAATTCCATGTAATGTTTCTTGCCGTCGCGGCGCACGGTGAGACGCAACCATTCGGAAAGTGCATTCACCACTGACACGCCGACACCGTGCAAACCGCCGGAAACTTTGTAGGAATTGGAATCAAACTTGCCGCCGGCATGCAGCTCGGTCATCACGATTTCAGCGGCTGAGCGTTTCTCTTCGTCATCCTCCTTGATGTCGGTGGGGATACCGCGTCCGTTATCGGTGACGGAGACAGAATTGTCGGTATGGATGGTAATGACTATTTCATCGCACCAGCCAGCCAATGCCTCGTCGATAGCGTTATCGACCACTTCGAATACCATGTGGTGCAAGCCAGTACCATCGGAAGTATCGCCGATGTACATGCCTGGACGTTTTCTGACCGCCTCGAGGCCCTTGAGAATTCTGATGCTGCTGGAATCGTAACTACTGTCCTGCTGGCCGTTGTTCTGGCCGTTATCCGGTTGCGTCATTAAGCTGCTCCATAGTTTCTGTCTATGCTTCTATCATAATGCATGATGTGCTTATCAAATCCGCATAGGCATCACTACATACTTGAAATTTTGATTGTTGGCCAATTGGAATAATGCGCTGCTGTTGGCGTCACCCAGATGACACTCGATTTCCTCGTTGACTACGTTGTTGAGCACATCCAGCAGGTAATTCACATTGAATCCGATATCGATGCCATCGCCAGCGAAATCTATTTCAATTTCTTCTTGAGCTTCTTCTCTCTCCGTGTTGTTCCCAATGATCTTTAGACTGCCTGTTGAAAACACCAGGCGTACGCCCGGAGTTTTTTCGTTGGTCAATATCTTGGCGCGCTGCAGCGATTGCAGCAAACCTTGGCGCGACAATTTGACCAGAACGGCGTGCCCTTTTGGTATGACTCTTTCATAATCCGGAAATTTACCGTCTATCAACTTGGAAACAAATTCTATCGATCCAAAGCGAAACAAAGCTTGCGTTGGCGTAAGCACGATTTCCAAGGCATCATCATTGTCAGCAAGTTGGCGAGAGAGTTCCAAGACCGTCTTGCGCGGCAATATGACTTCTATGGCCGGAAGTTGTTCTTCCAGAGCTTCACTGGCATAGGCAAGACGATGACCATCGGTTGCAACCACACAGATTTCATTTCCCTTAACCACCAACAACAGGCCGTTGAGATAGTAGCGGATATCCTGTTGTGCCATGGCGTACTGTACCAGCGCCAGCAAGCGCTTGAATTGTTTCTGCGTCAGCATCAAACGGGTTTGATTGCCATCGCTCAGCGCCATGCGTGGGAAATCTTCCGCCGGCAATGTTTGCAGGTTGAATCGGCTGCGTCCTGCCTTTATCTGCAAGCGTTTTTCATCAAGCGTCAAGCTAACTTCCGACTCTTCAGGCAAGGCACGCAAAATTTCCTGCAACTTGCGCGCAGCTACAGTCAAGGCCACTTTTTCGCCAGCCATGGTTGTTGCGCTGGTTTTGATCTGAATTTCGATATCAGTTGCAAGAAGCGTCAATTTTTCTTCATCTTTTTCCATCAATACATTTGAGAGAATAGGCAAAGTATGACGCTTTTCGACTATGCCACAAACCGACTGAAGGGGTTCGAGAATCTGGTTTCGAGGGCCTTTGAATAAGAGCATATTTAAATTCCTAATGTAAAACATGCAAACAGAAAAACTGTGGAAAAAGAGTTAAACCCTATTCTTTTCAGATTCTTAAAAGATGTATTAAATTTTGGATAAACGATCTTATTACTTGTGGAGAATTGTGAATCTTTTAATGAAAGTATTGAATAATCTCGATTACTCACAATTTGTCCCAAGCAATTACATAGGTTGTACACCGTTGTTTTTAACCCTTTAAAGTCTGCATTAGAACATGAAGATCGTTGCCGAGTAATGCATCCTTGGAACGCAGTTCAGAAATTGTACGGCATGCATGTAGCACAGTGGTATGGTCGCGTCCGCCGAAGGCCTCGCCGATCTCGGGAAAGCTGTGATGGGTGAGATCACGGGCCAACCACATGGCGACTTGTCGTGGTCTGGCGATGGCTCTGGTGCGCTTTTTTGAATACATCTCGGCGACCTTGAGTTTGTAATAATCGGCCACGGTTTTTTGGATTAATTCCAGGGTGAGTTGGCGATTGGTGGCGCCAAAAATATCTTTCAGGGCTTCTTTGGCTACATCTATGCTGACGTTGCGGCCATGAAAGCGGGCATAAGCCAGCACTTTATTAAGAGCACCCTCCAGTTCGCGTACATTGGAGCGAAGATTTTTGGCTATCAGGAATGCAACATCGTCACCAAGATCGATTTTGGCGGCTTCGGCCTTTTTTTTCAGGATGGCTACGCGCATTTCGGGTTCTGGCGGTTCGATCTGTACCGTTAGGCCCCAGTCGAAACGTGACACCAAGCGTTCTTCTAGGCCAGTGACGTCTTTGGGATAAGTGTCGGAAGTAATGACTATCTGCTTTTTGGCCTCGACTAGGGCATTGAAGGCATAGAAGAATTCTTCTTGCGTCCGGTTTTTGTTATTGAAGAACTGGATGTCGTCGATCAGCAATAGGTCGAGCGAACGGTAATAGCGTTTGAATACATCGAACGCTTTTTGCTGGTAGGCGCGTACGACATCGGCAAAATAATCTTCGGCGTGAACATAGCGAATCACCAGATCTGGATTGTGATTCCAAACCTCATTGCCTAGCGCGTGAATTAAGTGGGTTTTGCCTAGACCAACGCCGCCATAGATAAAAAGAGGATTGTAGGAAGTCCCGGGATTAAGGGCGACTTGTTGTGCAGCGGCGCGGGCTAGATCGTTGGCGCGGCCGGTGACCAAGGTATCGAATGAGAATGATGGATTGAGCCGGGATTTCTCGTAGGTAAGGTTATCGGCATGGAATTTTGTCGAACCTGTTACGGTCGAAGTGGTGTTTGTTGCTACAGGTTGTGGATCTGCCGCTGGGGGGAGGCTGGCAAGAGGGGTGTTTTCTCCCAAGGCTAGATTAATGCAAACCGGCTCGGGAAAGAACTGCCGGCTCAGTGTCTGGATTTTCTCCAGGTAACGTTCTCGCACCCACTGCAGGACAAAGCGATTGGGAGCGATCAGACGCAGTTGGGTGGGGGCTATACTGCTGGACGAAGCAGTATCGCTTGAGTCGTTTTCGAGGCGCAGGGCCTTAATCCAGGTGTTGTATTGCTGAGCTGGCAGTTCTTTTTTGAACTGATTCAGACAGGCAGACCAGAATTCACTCATAGAGATGCGGGAACCTATTAAGTTAATAGTTAATATGTTGATATTATTGTATAATAAGTTCCAATTAGCGGTATTGTCAGGCCACTATTGGTTCGTTCGGAAGCTGCATTCTAGCGGTTTTATGGAAAGTTACCCACAGGGCCGATGAAAAATACCACTTGACAACGTATGTCTAAAAAGATGTAATCGCGGGTTCATTTTTAGAGGAAAATCGCCATGAAACGCACTTATCAGCCTTCGGTCGTGCGCCGTAAGCGTACCCACGGCTTCCTTGTGCGCATGCGTACCAGCGGTGGCCGTGCAGTGATTCGCGCGCGCCGTGCCAAAGGTCGTAGTCGCTTGGGTGTTTGACTCCGCTTCATGTAGCGGAGAAGGATGTGAGTATTGCGGACAGTGAAGGGTTTGATCTCGGTTTTCGTAGTGAACACAGACTGCATACCGCGACAGAGTTTTCTTTAGTTTTTTCTTCTCGCCGTGTATTACGCGGCAAGAATTTTGACCTGCATTACCGTTCCCGAGGCTTGGCGGCTATTGAGCCGATGGTTTGTGCCCGTCTCGGCTTGGTGATTACCAAGAAACTTTCACGCCGTGCGGTGCAACGCAATTTGCTGAAACGATTAGCCCGCGAAGCATTTCGTCATGTACGCCAGAAATTGCCTCCTTACGATTTGGTCCTTCGTCTGTTCAAACCGGTTGGCGTTAGCCTGGGGGTGGAAGAGCGAAGATCGTTACGCGCCGATGTAGAACAATTGTTGATCCGGTTGCCATAATGCGTAATCTGCTGATTGGTCTAGTTAGTTCTTACCGGTATGTCATTAGCCCGGTATTGGGGCAAAACTGCCGCTTTCATCCGAGCTGCTCAGACTATGCTTTAGAAGCATTGGAACGTCACGGTGCTTTGCAGGGACTCTATTTGTTGCTCCGGCGCGTTGCGCGTTGCCATCCCTGGCATCCAGGCGGCTTTGACCCGGTTCCTTAGAGTTTTGGCAGAACGGAAACTCTTTATAATCGCCTGCCGATTCTGGCTCTCTGAACCGAAAGACTGTCGATGGATAACCAACGCTTAATTCTTCTGCTGGTATTCTCATTTTCCCTGATCATGCTTTGGGAGGCTTGGCAGAAACAGGATCAGCCCAAGCCTGTTGTACCTGCGAATGAAGCCCAGAAGATTGCCGCTTCAGACACGGGTTCCATTCCGGCACCCACAGCCGCTGCGATTCCTGCTGCCGTTGCGGGACAGCCCGCGGTGCTCCCAGCGACAACCAGAACAGAGTCGGTACGAACCGATCTATTCAGTGCAGAAATTTCTGTTCAGGGCGGAGATCTGGTAAAGCTTGAGCTGGTTCAGCACTTGGCCACCGAAGATAAGACGAAGAAATTTGTTTTGTTTGACAACGGTGAAAAACATTTCTATCAAGCGCAAAGCGGATTGATCGGCGACAACCTTCCCAATCACAAGAGCATGTATCAGTTTGTCGCCGGCAGTCGGGAACTCAAAGATGGTCAGGATAAACTGGAGGTACGCCTTGAAACCGCTGGTATCAACGGAATTAAGGTAACGAAGACCTACACTTTCCATCGTGGCAGCTATCTGATCGACGTGAGCCATGAAATATTCAATCAAGGCATGGCTCCGATAGGTGGTCATGTGTATTTTCAAAGCGTGCGCGACAGCAAACCGCCGGAGGGTAGCGATGGCGGAGCGATGGGTGTGAGCACTTTCACCGGTCCGGCAGTCTTCACCGAACAGGACAAGTACCAGAAGATCAGCTTTGAGGATATGGCCAAGGGCAAAGCCAAATATGCGCAGAAAGCCGATAACGGCTGGATTGCGATGGTGCAACATTATTTTATTTCAGCGTGGTTGCCCCAAGGAAACGTCGAGAGAGAGTTCTCTGCGCGCAAGCTTGGCGACGATTTGTATGCGGCTGGCGTGATTTTGCCGGTGACAGAAATTCCTCCAGGCGCCAATGGCAAGGTCATGGTGCAACTCTATGCCGGTCCGCAGGAGCAGGATAAGCTGGCAAAAATTGCTCCCGGTCTCAATTTGGTCGTTGATTATGGCTGGTTGACGGTGGTGGCAGCGCCCTTGTTCTGGGTGCTGGAGATGTTCCACAAGCTGGTGGGTAACTGGGGTTGGGCGATTATTGCTTTGACTGTCTTGCTGAAGCTGATTTTCTTCCCGCTCTCCGCTGCCAGTTACAAGTCCATGGCAAAAATGAAACTAGTCACGCCCAAGCTGACCAAGCTCAAGGAAACCTATGGTGATGATCGTGTCCGGCTCAACCAGGAGATGATGGAACTGTATAAACGCGAGAAAATCAATCCGCTCGGCGGATGTCTGCCGATCCTGATACAGATACCCGTATTCATTGCATTGTATTGGGTTCTTTTGGGAACTGCAGAAATGCGTTATGCGCCTTGGCTGGGTTGGATACATGATCTTTCGGCCCAGGATCCCTTCTATATCTTGCCGCTATTGATGGGTGTCACCATGCTGGTGCAGACCAAACTTAATCCAACTCCGCCCGATCCGATTCAGGCCAAGGTCATGTTGTTCATGCCGATTGTGTTTACCGGCATGTTTCTGTTCATGCCTGCCGGACTGGTGCTCTACTGGACGGTCAACAACCTGTTGTCGATCGCTCAGCAGTGGCAGATTACCCGCATGATCGAGGGTGGAAAAAAGGCCTAGGGCGTGTTCTCAATGAATCGGCGCGATGCGTTGCTGTCAAATGCGGATGGCCGCGCGACGCGAGTCGAAGTCAATGGCCATCCCCCTTGACGAGATGAGCAACAAAGCGGACGCCGCATTTGGCAGCAACCCGAAGGGAACGAGGCAGATGGCCCCCATTGCGGCGTTGCTCGCTCCTGATTGGGAACAACCCAACGGCGTCGCTCGCGCCTTGCACTGCGAGCCATCTGCCTCGTTCGCACACGT
>Ga0172380_10004142_pt1 | contig 18973 bp, 18 predicted proteins | sample Leawe162metaG_FD_119747 | JGI IMG/M metagenome (GOLD analysis project Ga0172380, IMG submission 119747) | Leachate microbial communities from a municipal landfill in Southern Ontario, Canada - Leachate well 162 metaG | ecosystem: Engineered > Solid waste > Landfill > Unclassified | place... | reverse complement strand
TAGAATACTTCTTTACCTCCGCCATCGCTATTTGGTCCGCGCCGCTGCCGCAGCTCCCATCAACTTCCTCCACCCAATCTAACCATGAAGAAAATCGTCCTCCTGCGCCACGGCGAATCGACCTGGAACAGGGAAAACCGCTTCACCGGATGGACCGACGTCGGCCTCACCGACAAGGGACTGGCCGAGGCTCTCGCCGCCGGCGAGATGCTCAAGCGCGAAGGCTATGCGTTCGACATCGCTTATACCTCGATGCTCAAGCGCGCCATCAAGACCCTATGGAGCGTGCTCGAAGTGATGGACCGCATGTGGATTCCGATCCACCATTCCTGGCGCCTGAATGAGCGCCACTACGGTGCCCTGCAGGGGCTCGACAAGGCCGAGACGGCGGCGAAGTTCGGTGAGAAGCAGGTTCTCATCTGGCGCCGCGCCTATGACACGGCGCCGCCGGCACTGGCCGACGGTGATCCACGCCTGGAGAGCGGCGACCCCCGCTATCGGGATCTGGCCCCGGGCGACTACCCCCGCAGCGAATGCCTGAAGGACACCGTGGAGCGCTTCCTCCCCTACTGGGCGGGCACCATTGCACCCTCGGTGCGCGCGGGCAAGAGCGTCATCATCGCCGCCCACGGCAACAGCCTGCGCGCCCTGATCAAGTACCTCGACGGGGTTTCCGACGACGACATCGTCGGCTTGAACATTCCCACCGGCCAGCCACTGGTGTACGAACTCGACGATGATCTCAGGCCGCAGAGGCATTACTATCTCGGCGATGAAGACGCCATCAAGGCCGCCATGGAGGCCGTCGCAAATCAGGGAAAGGCAAAGTAGGAAGGACCATCCCCCCAGCCCCCTTCCCATGGAAGGGGGTGACGGCGGTTCGCCACTGCGTGGCTCCATGTCGTTGACTGCACCACGCTCGGGGCGGCCCGTCGCGTGGTGCTCCGGGCTTTCGCTGCTGGCCGTTGCGCTGCTAGCCCTGCTGCCTTTCGCCTCTGCGGCCGCCAAGAAGGCAGCGCCGGTCGAGGTCAAGCGCGTCGAACTCAAGGGCCTGCAGGGCCGAATCAGCGCGCTGCAGCGCGATCTGGCCAAAGCCGAGGAGAACCGCGCCGAGGCCACCGACCAGTTGAAGGAAACCGAGTCGGGGATCTCCGACATCAATCGCAGCCTGCGCGTCCTGGGCGAAAAGCGGGAGCAAACCGAAGCCGGGGTCGCCGCGCTGGAGGCCCAGGCGCGGCAACTGGAAACCGGGATCGCAGCGCAGCAGGCGCAACTCGGACGCCTGCTCTACCGCCAGTACGTCGCCGGCGAGACCGACGCCCTGCGCCTCGTTCTCTCCGGCGCCGATCCCAATCAGGTGGCGCGCGACCTGCACTATCTGGACCTGCTCGCCGCCGCCCGCGCCGATCTCCTGCGCCAGCTGCGGGCAACGCTGGCAAGCAAGGAGCGCCTGCGCCAGGAGGCGCAGGCCAAGCGCGAGGAACTGCTGGCCATAGAGCAGCGGCGCAGCCAGGAGCGCGCCGCCCTGGTCAAGCAGCAGCGCGCCCACCAGGAAATCCTCGGCCGTCTGGCGACCCGGATCAAAGCCCAGAAGTCGGAGATGGACAGCTTGAAGCGCAACGAGAAGCGCCTGGGCGCCCTCATCGCCGGCCTGGCGCGCATCGTCGCGCGACCGTCCGCGCACCCCCGCCCGTCGCAAAAGAAAGCGGTGCAGGAGCCGGACAGCAGCTTCTCGGGCAATTTCGCCAAGCAGAAGGGCAGGCTGCACCTGCCGCTGCGCGGGGAACTGGAGAAGCGCTTCGGCTCCCCCCGCGGCGAAGGCGGCGGCACCTGGAAAGGCCTGTTCATACGCGCCGCCGAAGGCACCGAGGTGCACGCCCTGGCCCCGGGGCGCGTGGTCTTCGCCGACTGGTTGCGCGGCTTCGGCAACCTCATCATCGTCGATCACGGCGACGCCTTCCTTAGCGTCTACGGCAACAACCAGTCACTGTTGCGCCAGGTCGGCGACAGCGTCAAGGGCGGCGACACCCTGGCCACGGTGGGCAGTTCGGGCGGCAACCCGGAAGCCGGCCTGTATTTCGAAATACGCAACAAAGGGCAGCCCATCGATCCGGGCCCCTGGTTGAGCCGAAGGTGAAGCGGCTCAATGTCTTGACGAAAACAGGATGCCGCCGACGATCAGGGCGAAGGCCGCGCCGTGGTAGAGATGCGGCAATTCACCCAGGAATGCCGACGACATGATCGCTGCAAACAGGGGCGCCAGATTGCTGAAGAAACCGGCAACGGTCGGCCCCGCCCGCTCCACCCCGGCACTCCAGCAGCGAAATGCGATGACTGCCGGTCCGACTCCGATGTACAGAAGCGCTGCCGCCAGCGGCCAGCTCCAAACGATGTGCTGTTCGCTGAGCGCCCATTCGCCGGCGGAGAACGCGCCGCACCAGAGCACGCCGAACACGGTTTGCGCCAGCAGAAATGCCGCCCAGTTGCCGCGGATCTCCTTGGGCTCTTGGGGATTCGCCAAGAGCCAGCTGTAGAACGACCAGACGATCGATGCGGCGATCATGAACAGATCGCCGGGCACCAGTTGCAGCCCCAGCAACAGGCTCCATTCGCCGCGACTGATCACCAGCAACACGCCGCCGATCGACAAGACAGCACCGACCACCTGCTGGCGCCTGACCTTCGCGCCATAGAACAGGGCTCCGACCAGCAGCATCCAGACCGGCATGCTCGCCGCAACCAGGGTCACGTTTATCGGCGAGGAGGTCTGTAGCGCGAGGTACTGGAACGAGTTGTATAGGCCTATCCCGAGCAGGCCGAGCAAGGCAAAGCGCCGCCAGTAGCCCCACATCGCTCCGCCCGGCCGGACCATGGAACCGGCCAGCGGCCACAGGATCGCCAAGGCGATGACCCAGCGCAGCAGGTTCAGCGTCATCGGCGGCACCCACTCATGTACCACGCGACCGACGACCGCATTTCCGGCCCAGAGCAAGGGCGGCAGGGTGAGCAGGATAACCGTGGATAGGCTGATTCTCGGATTCATGGCTTGGGTACAAAGTGGCTTGGGCCGCGCAATGATATCAAGCGCGCGGCTGGTCCTGGCTGCAGCGGTCCCTGCATTAGGGTTTCTTAGCTATACTTTGCACTCTGAGGTCAAGGTCTGGCCCTCGGCCCACGCCAGTGGGTTGCCCCGAAGTCGATACGGAGTTCCCATGCGCAGCAAATTGCAGAAGGTTGGGCTGGTTGTCTTTGGCCTCATCGCCGGCGTCATGATCAGTCTCAACTTTTCCGCCCACGCCGACAAGGAAAGCAGCACGGCGCTGCCGGTCGAGGAATTGCGCTCCTTCGCCGATGTCTTCAACGCCATCAAGCGCGGTTACGTCGAACCCATCGACGACAAGAAGCTGATCACCTATGCGATCAGCGGCATGCTCTCCAACCTCGATCCGCACTCCGCCTATCTCGACGCCGACTCCTTCAAGGACTTGCAGGTGAGCACCCAGGGTGAGTTCGGCGGTCTGGGCATCGAGGTCAGCATGGAGGATGGCTTTGTCAAGGTCGTCGCACCCATCGACGACACTCCGGCCTTTCGCGCCGGGGTCAAGGCGGGCGACCTGATCGTCAAGCTGGATGAAACGCCGGTGAAGGGCATGACGCTGGCCGACGCGGTAAAGCGCATGCGCGGCAAGCCGAAGACCCAGATCGTCCTGACCATTGCCCGCAAGGGCGAGCCCAAGCCGCTGGTGCTGACCCTGACCCGGGAAAAGATCAAGGTTCAGAGCGTCAAGGCCAAGATGGTCGAGCCCGGATTCGGTTACCTGCGCATCTCGCAATTCCAGGAGGAGACCACCGCCGACGTGGTCCGCAATCTGGACAAGCTCTACAAGGACAAGGATGCCAAGGACGGCTTGCGCGGCCTGGTGCTCGACCTGCGCAACGATCCTGGCGGTCTGTTGCACGGGGCCGTCGGCGTATCGGCCGCCTTCCTGCCGGAAAAAGCGCTGGTGGTGTCAACCGACGGGCGCACCGAGGATGCCAAGCGGCGCTTCCTTGCCAGCCCGCAGGATTACCAGCGCGGCAAGGGCGAGGATCCGCTCGCGAGCCTGCCCGCCGGCGTCAAGACCGTACCCATGGTGGTCCTGGTCAATGGCGGTTCCGCCTCGGCGTCGGAGATCGTCGCCGGCGCCCTTCAGGATCACAAGCGCGCCGTCGTACTCGGCACCCGAACCTTCGGCAAGGCCTCGGTTCAGACCATACTGCCGCTCTCCAACAACACGGCGATCAAACTGACGACGGCCCGCTACTACACCCCGAGCGGCGCCTCGCTGCAGGCCAAGGGCATCACCCCGGACGTGATCGTCGAGGATTCGGCCACTGGCACCACCCACGAAACCGTGCGCGAAGCCGATCTCGAGCGCCACCTGACCAACGACAAGGAGAAGGAGAAGGCGCCGCCCCTGACCAAGCCAGTGCCGGCGAAGAGCGGCAAGGGCGACGGCGAGAGCGAAGCCAAGCCGGCGGTATTCGAGCTGGCCTCGAAGAACGATTACCAATTGAACCAGGCCATGGGTCTGCTCAAAGCCTGGCGCATCATCCAACAGCGTTGAACGACCAACAGCTGCTGCGCTACAGCCGCCACATCCTGCTGCCGCAGATCGATGTCGACGGCCAGCAGCGGCTGCTCGAGGCCAGGGCGCTGGTGGTCGGTGCCGGGGGCCTGGGTTCGCCGGCTGCTCTCTATCTCGCCGCGGCCGGTGTCGGAACCCTGATACTCGCCGACGGCGACTCGGTAGACCTGACCAATCTGCAGCGGCAGATCCTGCACCGGCAAGCGGGCATCGGCCGGCCCAAGGCCGAATCCGGCCGCGACAGCCTGGCCGAGATCAATCCCGAGTGCCGCGTCCTGCCGATCAACGAGCGGCTCGTCGGCGACGCGCTGGAAGCGCAGGTGCGCGATGCCGACATCGTCCTCGATTGCTGCGACAACTTCGCCACGCGCCACGCCGTCAACCGCGCCTGCGTCAAGCTGGCAAGACCGCTGGTGTCGGGAGCGGCCATACGTTTCGAGGGGCAGGTCTCGGTGTTCGACTCGCGGCTGCCCGCGTCGCCGTGCTACCACTGCCTGTTTCCCGAGGGCGAGGAGGTCGAAGAGATGCGCTGCGCGATCATGGGCGTGTTTGCGCCGCTCACCGGCATCATCGGTTGCGTGCAGGCGGCCGAGGCGCTGAAGCTGCTCATAGGCTGCGGCCAAAGTCTGGCCGGGCGATTGCTGCTGCTCGACGGCCTGGCCATGGAATGGCGCTCGCTCAACATTCCACGCGATCCCGCTTGCGCCGTTTGCTCCAGCCGCAGCGGCGCCTAGAGGACGCGCGCGATTATGCGCAGGTCACTGGCGAAGCGCTCGACGTCGATGATGTTCAACTCGCGCTTGAGGGCGAGGTCCTCGAGTTCCGGCAGGGCGAACATGCCGCGTGCGGCGTCGCCGATTAGCGACGGCGCGAGATAGACCAGCAGTTCATCGACCAGTCCCGCGGCGAGCAAGGCGCCGTTGAGTCCGGCGCCGGCCTCGGCGTGGACCTCGTTGATGCCGCGCCGTGCCAGTTCCTCCAGCAATCCGCGCAAATCCACCTTGCCCCCGGCGTCGGCCAGGCACAGCACTTCGGCGCCGCGGGCAAGCAGCGCCGCCGTCCTGCCGCCGTCGCGGCTGGCCGTGGCCAGCAGCAGCTTGCCCCCGTCGAGCAGCCGCGCCGACAGCGGCAACTCGAGGCCGCGGTCGACCAGCACCTTCAGCGGTTGCCGCGGTGTGGCCACGGCACGCACCGTCAGTTGCGGGTCGTCGGCTTGCACCGTGCCTATGCCAGTGAGGATGGCACAGGCACGGGCGCGCCAGTGGTGGCCGTCGGCGCGCGCCGCTGCTCCCGTCAACCATTGCGAGCGGCCGTTGTTGAGCGCCGTCTTGCCGTCGAGGCTGGCGGCGATCTTCAGCCGCAGCCAGGGCCGGCCGCGCGTCATGCGGGCGACGAAGCCGATGTTCATTTCGCGGGCCTCGTCCTCCATCAGGCCGCATTCGGTGGCAATGCCGGCGGCGCGCAGCCGCTCCAGGCCCCGGCCGGCGACGAGAGGATTGGGATCGAGCATGGCGGCCACCACGCGGCCGATGCCGGCGGCGATCAGCGCGTCGGCGCAAGGTGGCGTCAGACCAAAGTGGCTGCAGGGTTCGAGGTTGAGATAAGCGGTGGCCCCGTTGGTCACCGCATGGCGCCCGGCAGCGTCGCCCAGCGCCTCGATCTCGGCGTGGTTGCGGCCGGCGGGCTGGGTATAGCCCTGGCCGATGACCGTCCCCTGCTGCACCAGGACGCAGCCCACGCGCGGATTCGGTGTCGTCGTATAGAGCGCGCGCTGCGCCAGGGAAAGCGCCTGCGCCATGAAGCCCCGATCCTCCGCGCTCCAGTTCATGGCATTTCGAAAAGAGACGCCTTCGGCCGCGTGTCAGCTCGCGGAGTTCAAGCCGGACTCCGCGGGTGGCGCTGGCGCGGCTTCTTGACTTCGCGGATGGCCTCGGAGAATTCCTCGACATCCTCGAAATTGCGATAGACGGAAGAGAAGCGGATATAGGCGATCTTGTCCAGCTTCTTCAGTTCGCGCATCACCAGTTCCCCTATTCGGTCGCTCGCCACCTCGCGCTCGCCCAGGGTCACCAACTTCTCCTCGATGCGGTCGATGGCGGCATCCACGCTCTCGGTCGTCACCGGGCGCTTGCGCAGCGCCAGCATCATGCTCGCCAGCACCTTCTCCCGGTCGTACTCGGTGCGGCTGCCGTTCTTCTTCACCACCAGCGGCAGCAGCAATTCGACCCGCTCGTAGGTGGTGAAGCGCTTGTCGCAGGAGAGGCAGCGCCGGCGGCGGCGCACCGTGTCGCCGTCCTCGTTCTCACGGGTATCGACCACCTGGGTGCTCGAATCGGCGCAGTAGGGGCACTTCATGGCTGTGCCGATCTACACTCCGTAGACCGGGAACTTGCTACACAGCTCGGCAACCTGGACCTGGGTCGCGGCGATGACCTCCGGATCCTCGGGCGCATCGAGCACGTCGGCGATGAGGTTCGCCACCTGCTCGGCCTCGATCTCGGTGAAACCGCGCGTCGTCATCGCCGGCGTGCCGATGCGGATGCCGCTGGTGACGAAAGGCTTCTGCGGATCGTTGGGGATGGCGTTCTTGTTGACCGTGATGTTGGCGTCGCCGAGGGCGGCCTCGGCGGCCTTGCCGGTGATGTTCTTGCCGCGCAGATCGACCAGGAACAGGTGTGACTCGGTCCGCCCGGAAACGATGCGCAGGTCGCGCGAGGTCAGCACCTTGGCCATCACCAGGGCGTTGTCCAGCACCTGTTCCTGATAGACGCGGAACTGCGGCGTCGACGCCTCCCTGAAGGCCGTCGCCTTGGCGGCGATCACGTGCATCAGCGGCCCGCCCTGCAGGCTGGGGAAGATCGCCGAATTGAGACTCTTCTCGTAGGCGGCCTTGGCCAGGATCAGGCCGCCACGGGGCCCGCGCAGGGTCTTGTGGGTGGTGCTGGTGACGAAATCGGCGAGCGGCACGGGGTTGGGATAGAAGCCGGCCGCGATCAGGCCGGCGTAATGGGCCATGTCCACCATCAGGTAGGCCCCGACCTCGTCGGCGATGTCGCGGAAGCGCTTGAAATCTATTTTCAATGCGTAAGCGGAGGCACCGGCGACGATCATCTTCGGCTTGTGCTGCCTGGCCAGGCGCGCCAGCTCGTCGTAGTCGATCTCCTCCGTTTCCGGATGCAGGCCATAGACAACGGCCTTGAACAGCTTTCCGGAGATATTCACGCTGGCCCCGTGGGTCAGGTGGCCGCCGTGGGCGAGAGACATGCCCATGATCACATCGCCCGGCTCGAGCACGGAAAAATACACCGCCTGGTTGGCCTGCGACCCGGAATGCGGCTGGACGTTGGCGTACTCGGCGCCAAACAGCTTCTTGACCCGGTCGATGGCCAGTTGCTCGGCCATATCCACGAATTCGCAACCGCCGTAGTAGCGCTTGCCCGGATAGCCCTCGGCGTACTTGTTGGTGAGCTGCGAACCCTGCGCCTCGAGTACGGCGTAGGAAACGTAATTCTCGGAAGCGATCAACTCGATGTGGTCTTCCTGGCGGCGGTTCTCCGCTGCCACCGCTTGCCACAATTCGGGGTCGACCTTGGCCAGGCTGCTTTTCTTGGTAAACATGGCGGGCGCGCCGGAAATTGACGAGCGGCGATTTTATCACCATGCCGCCGCAAAGACCGCCGCCCTGGCTCAGCCGCCGAGATAGTGCTCGACCACCTTGCTGTCTCCGAGCAGATTGGCGCCCGAATCGGCGAGCACGATCTTGCCCGTCTCGAGGACATAGCCGTGGGCGGCGATCTTCAGCGCCTGACGGACGTTTTGTTCCACCAGGAGAATGGTCAGGCCGCTGCGGTTGATCTCCACCAGGGTGCGAAAGATCTCCTGGACCAGGATCGGGGCCAGGCCCATCGAGGGCTCGTCGAGGAGCAGCAGCCGCGGCTTGGCCATCAGCCCCCTGCCGATGGCCAGCATCTGCTGCTCACCGCCGGAGAGATTGCCGGCAAACTGGCCCGCCCGGTCCTTGAGGCGGGGAAACAGCGCGAACACCTGCTCCAGGCTGTCGGCGATGCCGGCGCGGTCGCGGCGGGTATAGGCGCCCAGCGCCAGGTTCTCCTGCACGGTCAGGGTGGTGAGGATGGCCCGTCCCTCGGCCACCTGCACGACGCCGCGGCGCACGATCTCGTGGGGGCGCAGGCGGGTGATGTCCTCGCCCTCGAAACTGACGCTGCCGCCGCGCGCCGGGTGCAAGCCTGACAGGGCCTGCAGGGTGGTGCTCTTGCCGGCGCCATTGGCGCCGACCAGGGCGGTGATTTCACCCGCGTTCAGATGAAAGGTGATGCCCTTGACGGCTTCGATGTGGCCGTAGCCCACCTCCAGGTCGCGAACCCGCAGCAAGACGCTCATGGCGGCCCCCCTTCGGCTTCATCCTCGCGGCCCAGGTAGGCCTCGATCACGTCGGGGTTGTTGCGAATTTCATCGGGCGACCCTTCGGCGATGATGCGGCCGAAGTTGAGCACGGCGATGCGGTCGCACAGGCCCATGACGAAGCGCATGTCGTGCTCGATCACGAAGACCCCGTAGCCGCGGTCGCGGATGTTGCGTATCTCCTCCATCAGCACGGTCTTCTCCGCCGCGTTCATCCCGGCCACCGGCTCGTCGAGCAAGAGCAGCTTCGGCTCGGTCGCCAGCGCCCGGGCGAACTCCAGCTTGCGCTGGTCGCCGTAGGAGAGGTTGTCGGCGAGCATGTTCGCCTTGTGTTCGAGCTTGAGCCAGGAGAGCAGCTCGAGCGCGCGCGCGCGCGCGCGGCGCTCGGCACTGCGGCAGGCCGGCGTGGCGAAGAGCAGCGCCAGTGGGCCGTAAGCGATCAGGTGATGCATGCCCACCATGACGTTCTCGAGCAGGGTCATCTGCTTGAAGATGCGGATGTTCTGGAAGGTGCGGGCGATGCCGAGGCGGGTGATCAAATGCGGCGCCGTGCCGGAGAGGTCGCGGCCCTGGAAGGTGATGCTCCCCAGTGTGGGCGGCAGCAGGCCGGTGACGATGTTGAACACCGTCGTCTTGCCGGCGCCGTTGGGGCCGATCAAACCGAAGATGTTGCGCGAGGGAACGTCGAAGCTGACGTCCTCGAGCACCCTCAGGCCACCGAAGCTCTTGCCCACCTTGCTGATCGCCAACATGGTCGCCGCCGGCTCGACGAAGGGCCGCGAGCGAAGGGAATCCCCGTCGGATCCCGAGTCCGGCGCAGTCTTCAACATGGAGTCCCGCAGGGACGAACCACCGTCACCCCCTCCCTCGGGGAGGGGGCTGGGGGGAAGGTCCTTTCTCCCCCACCAGGCACGGATGCGCCGCGGATCCCAGATGCCCGTCGGCAGGAAGAGCACGACCAGGACCAGGATCACGCCATTGACCGCGCTGCGGTAGTCGTGGAGAAAACGCAGCAGCTCCGGCAGCAGGGTCAGCAGCGTGGCGCCGACCAGCGGGCCGATCAGGGTCGAGATGCCCCCGAGCACAGCCATGGTGAGAAGATCGACGGCGTTCTCGAAGCCGTATTCCTGGGGGCTGATGAAGAAAGTGTAATGGGCGTTCAGGCCGCCGGCGAGGCCGGCGATGACGGCACCGAGAACGAAGGCGAAGAGCTTGTGGCGATCGACATCGATACCCATCAGACGCGCCGCCACCTCGTCCTCCTTGATCGCCTCGAAAGCGCGACCGACCCGGGAGCGGCGCAGCCGCGCCAGGCCATAGACAACGACGGCGAGGATGGCCGCGATGTGCCACCACTCGGTCGCCAGCGGAATGCCATTCAAGCCCTCGGGGCCCCCGGTGATCTCCAGGTTGAGGACGATGACCCGGGTCACCTCGCCGAAAGCCAGTGTCGCCATCGCCAGGTACACGCCGGACAGGCGCAGGGTCGGCACGCCAATGGCCAGCGCCACCACCGCCGGCGCCAGGGCGCCGGTGCCCAGGGCGGCGGCAAAGGGCCAGCCCAGCTTGAGGGTCAGCAGCGCCGCGACGTAGGCCCCGATGCCCATGAACGCGGCATTCGCCAGCGAAAGCAGGCCGCAGGCCAAGGTCAGCCAGATCGAAAGAGCCAGCAGGCCATTGACACCGACGGTGAAGATCAGCGCACTGTAGGTGGACCAGAAGTCGGAAAGCCCTTCCATCATGCCTCCGCCGGGCCGCCCCAAGGAGGCACGAAGCCAACAAAGCCGTGCAGCGGCTGAACCGTGGTCACCCCTGTCCTCGGGACAGGGGCCGGGGGATAGGTCGTCATCTCACGCCTTGCGTTCGAGAACCCGGCCGAAGAGCCCGGAGGGCTTGATGAGGAGGATCAGGAAGAGCAGGCCGAAGGCGACGGCGTCTCCCATCTGGCTGGCCAGGTAGCCCTTGCTGATGACTTCGGCGAAGCCCAGGAACAGGCCGCCGATCAGGGCGCCGCGGATATCGCCCATGCCGCCCAGGATGATCACGGCCACACCCTTGTGCAGGATAGGCTGCCCCATGAAGGGCGAAATGGCATTGAAATTGAGGCCGATCAGCACCCCGGCGACGCCGCCCAGGGCCGCCGCGGCGAAGGAGGTCACGTGGAACAGGCCCTCGACGTTGATGCCGAGCAGGTAGGCGGCCTTCGGCGATTCGGCGATGGCGCGCAGCGCCCGTCCCAGTTGGCTGCGCTTGATGGCGAGGAACAGCACCGCCATCAGGGCGAAGGCGATGGCGACGATGGCGATTTCCAGCGCCTGGACGTGCACCTCGCCGATGGTGAACTCGCCGGCCGGCAGCACGCCTTCGGGAAAGCGCTGCATCTCGGCGCCGAACAGGCCCTGGGAGCCGCTGGTCAGGATGATGGCCACGCCTATGGTAGCGATCATCGGGATCAGATGCGGTGCACCGCGGGCGCGCAGGGGCTTCAAGATCAGCACATCGACCAGCAGGCCGATCACGCCGCTGACCAGCATCGCGGCGATGAACCCGAGCCACAGCGGCGCCTCGAGGCGGGTGACGACCACCAGGGCCGCGTAGCTGCCGACCATGAACACGGCGCCGTGCGACAGGTTGATCACCGCCAGAACGCCGAACACCAGCGTGAAGCCCAAGGCGAACAGCGCATAGACGCTGCCCAGGGTCAGGGCATTGAGCAGTTGTTGTTCGAGCATAGGATCACCGTGAAGGAAACGCCGCAGGCACGCCGAGGGCGCGGCTGCGGCGTCTTCGGCGGGTGCTGATTTGCCTAGTCAGTGGCCAACCCGGTCGCCCGCCTATTTGCCTGCGTAGAGGGTGAACTTGCCGCCTTGCACGATGTAGATGAAGGGCTTCTGCTCGGCGTCGTAGCCGGCGGGCTTGCCGTCCTTGCCCTTCGCCTGGCGGAACTTGAAGGGGCCGGTGACGCCGGTGAAGCTCACCGCCGGCAGGGCATCGCGCAGGGCCTGGCGATCGGCTTCGAGGTTGCCCGAGCGCTTGACGCCCTTCAAAGCCACGGCGACGATGTTCAGGGCGTCATAGGCCTGCGCCGCAAACTGGTTGGGTTCGGCGTTGTACTTCTTCTTGTAGGTGGCGACGAAATTCTGGTTTATGGGTGCCGGGTTGGTATTGGCCCAGGGGCTGCCGACAAAGGTGCCTTCGCCGGCGAGCTTGGAGATCTCGAACAGCTTTGGCGAGTTGAAGCCGTTGCCGCCAATGAAGGGGGCCTTGATGCCTAGCGAGCGAGCCTGCAGCATGATGTTGGCCGCTTCCTCGGCGAGGCAGGAGCAGACCACCGCATCGGGGGCGCCGCCCTTGATCTTGGTCAGTTGGGCCTTGAAGTCCACATCGCCCTTGACGTAGGTCTCGGTGGTCGTCACCGGGATCTTCTTCGCCTCGAGCACCTGCTTGAACACGTCGTAGCCGCTCTTGGTGAAGGCGTCATCGTTGCCGTAGATCACCGCCACCTTCTTGATGCCGTAGTGCTTGACGGCGGTCGCGACGGTCACCGGCAGCACGTCCGATTCCATGACCGAATTGCGGAAGATGTAGGGCCCCATGTCGGTAATGCCGCCGGCCGTGTTCGAGGTGCCGAAGGCGACGGTCTTGGCCGCGTTGGCCACGGGGCCGCCGGCAAACATGGAGTTGGACAGGGTCGGGCCGAAGACCATCAGCACCTTGTCCTGGAAGATGAGCTTCTTGAAGACGTTGATCGCCTCTTCCTTCTTGCCCTGCTCGTCCTCGATCACCAGTTGGATCTTGTTGCCATTGACACCACCCTTGGCGTTGATCTCGTCGGCGGCGATCTGAAAGCCGTTGCGGATCGCCACGCCGTACTGGGCGGCACCGCCGCTCAGCGCCTCGGCAACGCCGATCTTGATGTCCGCGGCGGCGGCTGCGCCGGCAAACGATGCGATGGCAAGAGCGATTGCGAATTTGATTTGCTTAGTCTTGGTCATGGGACCCTCGTAGGGAATTTGTTGTGGGAACGGTCGAACCCAATGGCGCAAGGATACCAAGAACTCGCCCGTAGGGGCAATGCCGGGCACGTGCGCCTTGAGGTCTTCGAGCGCTTCCTTGAGCTGCTGGGTGTCCGTGCTCTTCGCCTGCTTGACCGCGGCAGCGTTGAAGCCTCAGTTGCCGGCGACCGTCATCTGCTCGACCAGAATGGACCCGACCTGTTTCGAGCCGCGCACGAGAACGTCGTTGCCGACGGCAACGATGCCGGCGAACATCTCCTGCAGCTTGCCGGCGATAGTGATCTCTTCGACCGGGTAGCGGATCCGGCCACCCTCTACCCAGTATCCGGCGGCGCCGCGCGAATAGTCGCCGGTGAGGTAGTTGACGCCTTGGCCGAGCAACTCGGTGACCAGGAGTCCGGTGCCCATCCTGGCCAGCAGTCCCTGGAAGTCCAGGTCACCCGGATGCACGATCAGGTTGTGGCAGCCGCCGGCGTTGCCGGTGGTCTGCATGCCGAGTTTGCGCGCCGTGTAGGTCGACAGGAAATAGCCGGTGAGAATGCCGTCTTCGATCACCTCGCGATCCCGCGTCGCCACCCCGTCGTCGTCGAAGCGGCTGCTCGCGAACGCGCGTGGCAGATGCGGCCGCTCGCTGATGCGCAGATGGCGCGGAAATATCGCCTTGCCCAGGCTGTCCACCAGAAAGGAGGACTTGCGATAGAGGGCGCCGCCGCTGGCGGCATGCACGAAATGGCCGATCAGCGCCGCCGCCAGCGGCGCCTCGAACAGCACCGGCACGCGCCGCGTCGCCAGCTTGCGCGCGCGCAGGCGCGCCAGCGCCCGGCGCGCCGCGTAATCGCCGATGGCCTCGGGTGCGGCCAGATCCGCCGCCGCGCGCTTGGTGCTGTACCAGTCGTCGCGCTGCATGGCCTCGTTTTCGCCGGCGATGACCGCGCAGGAGATGAAGTGGCGCGACGTCCTGAAGCCGTCCATGAAACCCAGGCTGTTGGCCGAGACGAATTGCGAATGCTGGACGGAAACGCTGGCGCCCTCGGAATTCTTCACCAGTGGGCTGACGGCGAAGGCCGCCCGCTCGCAATTGCGGGCGATGGCGATCGCCTCTTCGACGGGCAGGTCCCAGGGATGGTAGAGGTCCAGACCGGTGGCGCCGACACCTGGCCTGGCCAGCAGTTCCTTCTCCGGCAGACCCGCTGCCGAGTCCGGCGCCGTGTACCGGGCGATGTCGATCGCCGCCTGGACCGTCGCCCGCAGCGCCGCCGCCGAGAAATCCGAGCTGCTGGCGTGGCCACGCCGCTGGCCCTGATAGACGGTGACGCCCAGGCCCTTGTCGCGGTTGTACTCGATGGTCTCGACCTCGTCGCGACGCACCGTGACCGACTGGCCGACGGATTCGGAGATGTCTGTTTCGCAGGCGGTGGCCCCGAGTTCGCTGGCGTGGCGCAACACGTCTGCGGCAAGCTCGTGCAGGGTTTCTGACCTATAGCTGAATTGGGTGGCGGACATTTGGCGGGGGCGGGTGGCGGGCGTGACGAAGCTATAATGATAGCGTGGAAGCATATCCCCAGAAGAAACTCCCGACAGACTCGAGCGACTCGGCCGTAGATGGCGAGCAGCAAGGCCTGCCGAGCAAATCGCAAAAGAAGCGCGAGATGGCCGCCTTGCAGATCCTGGGCCAGGCCCTGGTCGACATGCCGGCGGATCGCCTCGCCGCAGTGGAGATGCCCGAACTCCTGCGCGGCGCCATCGGCGACGCACGCCGCTTCACCAAGCACGAGGCGAGACGGCGCCAGATGCAATACATAGGCAAGCTGATGCGCGGCGTCGATGCGGCGCCCTTGCGGGCGGCGGTCGACGCGCTGCACGGCACCTCGGCTGCGGAAGCTGCCCACCTGCACCGTCTCGAACGCCTGCGCACACGCCTGCTCGACGACGAGGCGGCCGCCCTCGAAGAGATCAGCCTCGCCCATCCGGGCGTAGACCTGCAGCAGCTGCGGCAATTGCGCCGCAACACGCTCAAGGAGCGCGAGCAGAACAAGCCGCCGCGCGCCTACCGCGAAATCTTTCGCGTCCTGCGCCAACTGGAAAAAACCCATGGATGAACTCGTCGTCGGCTTGGTGTCGATTTCCGATCGCGCCAGCAGCGGTGTCTACGAAGATCAGGGCATACCGGCGCTGCTCGATTGGTTCACGCGCGCGCTCACCTCGCCCTGGCGCATGGAGTCGCGGCTCATCCCCGACGAGCGGGCCGAGATAGCCAAGACCCTGGTCGAACTGTGCGATGCCGTCGGCTGCCATCTCGTGCTGACCACCGGCGGCACCGGCCCGGCGCCGCGCGACGTGACGCCGGAAGCGACGCTGGCCGTCGCCGACAGGCTGATGCCAGGCTTCGGCGAGGAGATGCGGCGCATCAGCAGGCACTTCGTACCCACCGCCATCCTCTCGCGCCAGGTCGGCGCGATTCGGACACATGCGCGCGGAATGACATTGATCCTGAACCTACCCGGCCAGCCGAAGGCGATCAAGGAAACCCTGGAAGGGGTAAAGGACGCAGAGGGCAAGACCGTGGTCGATGGCGTCTTCGCCGCGGTTCCCTACTGCATCGATCTGATCGGCGGACCCTACATCGAAACCGACGAGAAAGTGGTCAAGGCCTTTCGTCCCAAGTCGGCGCAGAAGCCTTTGAGAAAATGAGCTGCTTGCCCGCCTAGGGGGGATGCCAGGCGAGCCAGCGGAGTGGGGCCCCAGGCAAGCGCCGAGCCGTTCGCGAGACGATGTGGACTCTGGCGAGGGCAAGACGGCGAATTCATCTAAAATGGCCGGCGACAATAGCAACGGCCTCAGGACCTGTTCCGATGCGAGCCTACCTCGACCTGGTTCAATCCATCTTCGACGGCGGAAGCTGGCAGGAGAATCGCACCGGTGTGCGAACGCTCAGCCTGCCCGGCGCGATGATGCGCTTCGACTTGCAGCTGGGCTTCCCGGCCATCACGACGAAGAAGCTGGCGTTCAAGTCCGCCATCGGCGAACTCGTCGGCTTCCTTCGCGCAGCGCGCAGCGCGGCGGATTTTCGCGCTCTCGGTTGCAAGGTATGGGACCAGAACGCCAACGACAACCAGGCGTGGCTCAGCAACGCTTACAGGCTGCAAGAGGATGACCTGGGGCCGGTGTATGGCGTTCAGTGGCGGGCATGGCCGGCGTACAAGCTCCTCGACTTGAGCAAGCCCCAGACCGAGGCCCAGATGGCCGATGCCATTCGCCGCGGCTACCAGCGGCTGGGCGTCGTCGACCAGGTCACGGAAGCGGGCAAGTCCAGGGCCGTGTTGCTCTATAAGGCCATCGACCAGCTGCGGACTTGCCTGGACACCATCATGAGCAATCCAAGCGATCGGCGCATCCTCTTCCACGGCTGGAACTGGGCTCAGATCGAGGAGATGGCCCTGCCGCCCTGCCACCTGCTCTATCAGTTCCTGGTCAACGCGGTGCAGCGGGAGATTTCCCTCTGCCTCTACATACGCAGCAACGACGTCGGCCTGGGCACGCCCTTCAATCTCGTCGAGGGTGCGGCGCTGCTGCATCTGGCCGGGCGCCTGACGGGGTACACGCCGCGCTGGTTCACCTACTTCATCGGCGACGCCCACATCTACGAGAACCACATCGACATGCTGCAGGAGCAATTGAAGCGCGAGCCCTTACCCGCACCGAAGCTGGTTCTTGCGCCGCGCATCCCGGATTTCGCCGTGACGGGACGCTACGAACCGGAGTGGCTGGAACGGGTGCTGCCCGGCGACTTCTCGTTGGAAGGCTATCGCCATCATCCGGCTTTGACCGCCCCCATGGCGGTCTGAAGCCCGGCTCAGCTTCCTCCATTCGCCGGCGACATGCCCAGCCTAGACATCCGCACCCTGAGCTTCCTGGCCACGCTCAGCAGCCTGCTGCTGGCCCTGGCACTGGTTGGTGGTGGCCGCTAGCATCGCGCCGCTCGCCTATTTCACCTTTCTGGTCCCGAGCATGTCGGCGCGCATCGTCACCATATCGGCAGCGACGGCGGCGCTCCTGCTCCCGAGCGCTCTCGTCTTGCTGCGTCCGGACGGCGATCGCGACCGCATGGTGCGCTGGCTCGTCGCCGCGGCCTATCTCCTGACCGGGCTGTTCATGGCCTCCCGGGCCGTCGTGACGCCGTTCATGGACGCGCCCGGGCAGGACTTCATGGCGCTCGCCAACCCCATCCATACGCTGGGTCTGGTCTTCGGCATCGGTTCCTTCCTGGTCCTCGGAATCGGCTTGCCGCTGCTGGTGTCGGGACGGATGCAGCAACGGCTCGTGGAAAGCGAGCGGCGTTTTTCGGCCGTCTTCAATGCCTGTCCGGACGCCATCGCTCTGGTCCGCCTGCGCGACTCCATCATCACCGATGTCAATCCCGCCTATCTGGCGATGCACGAGCTCGCACGCCAGGAGGTGATCGGACACACGGGAGAGGACAGCGGAAGCTGGCAGAAACTGGCGGATAGAGATGAGGTTTTTGCGCAACTGCGCCGAACCGGGCACGTGCAGAACTTTCTCTACCGATTTCGCCGCAAGTCGGGAACAAGCGGAGACGCCCTGATCTCGGCCGACAGGGTGCAATTCGACGGCGAGGATTACTCGGTGGCGGTCATCTCGGACATCAGCGAGTTGATCAAGACGCGCGCGGCGCTGCAGGAAAGGGATGCGACCTACAGGGTATTGTTCGAGTCATCGGTAGACGCCCTGTCGATCATCGATCCGGAGACCGGTTGCTACCTCGACTGCAATCCCGCCGCCGTCGCCTTGCATGGTGCGGCGACGCGCGAGAGCCTGATCGGCATCTCCCCCGACAAGCTGTCGCCAGAGTACCAGCCGGACGGTCAACGATCGCTGACGCTGGCAATCGAGCACCTGAACAAGGCAGCGGGCAAGGAGGCTCACAGCTTCGAGTGGACCCACAGCCGGGTCGACGGGACGACATTTCCCGTCCAGGTCTCCCTCTGCCCCATCGACCTGGCCGGCAAGCGACGCGTCCTGGCGATCGCCCGCGATATTTCCGAACGCAAGGATGCCGAGCGGCGCGTGCACCAGTTGGCGTTCTTCGACAGCCTGACCAATCTGCCCAATCGCCGCATGCTGCTCGATCGCCTGCAACATGGCCTGGCGCAAGCCAAACGCTTCGGCCGGCCTTTGGCGGTCATGTTCCTGGACCTCGATCGTTTCAAGAACATCAACGACTCGCTCGGCCACAACGTCGGCGACAGTCTGCTGGCGGAAGTGGCCACGCGGCTCCAGGCCTGCGTGCGCGCCGGGGATACCGTGTCGCGGCCTGGCGGTGACGAGTTCGTCGTCGTGCTGCCCGAGATTGCCGATAGCCAAGCCGCGACGATCGTCGCCGAGAAGATCATCGAGGCCCTGGGCCGACCGATGCTGATTGGCGATCACCTCCTCGACGTGACGATAAGCATAGGTATCGCCATCTACGATGCGAATGCTTCGGATGGTGTGGTGGAACTGATGAAGAAGGCCGACATCGCCATGTACGCCGCCAAACAGGCCGGGCGCAACTGCTATCGCTTTTACGAGCAAGCCAACGCCTGAGCACCCCCGGACACGCCATGCTGGGACAGGGGCACAGGCAGCGGCCAAAGATAACGGCCTCCCCGGTTGCCGACGCGATAAACTTCGCCCCATGAGCGAGAAACAACCCGGATCCCTCGCGCGCCGCTTCCTGATCGAGTGGGTGCTGCTGGGCGTGCTCCTGGCGGCGCTCGGCAGCTTGGTAGCCTATTCCCTGCACGCGGAACACCAGCGCATCGAAATCGGCGAGCGCGAGCGGCTGGCGACCCTGGCCAAGGTGATCCGCGACAACCTGGCGCGTCAGCTCGTTGCGACCAACACCGC
>Ga0172380_10004141_pt1 | contig 18993 bp, 13 predicted proteins | sample Leawe162metaG_FD_119747 | JGI IMG/M metagenome (GOLD analysis project Ga0172380, IMG submission 119747) | Leachate microbial communities from a municipal landfill in Southern Ontario, Canada - Leachate well 162 metaG | ecosystem: Engineered > Solid waste > Landfill > Unclassified | place... | reverse complement strand
TGCCCTCCAAGATTAAGCGTTTCTTTGATCATCCCAAAGTCGCCTATGCAAAAGTCGCTTGAATGTCATAACTTTAATTGCCGGGGTAATAGATCGTTGCATTAAGATATGATACGTTTTTGCGGAGAACATTATTTTTGACATGTTTTAAATTCGAAACGACTAAGAATAACAATAAACTGGAGCCGGCCTGACCACAGGCCGGTCAGAGCGGGGTGAGGTCACCCCGACTCCATTTGGATTGCGGCTATAGGCCGCCTTGGAACAAACTCAGATTAAAAATGAGAAATAATGTTCCAGCATTTGTAAAAACTTTAGACTATATCCAGGCGCAATGTCAATTCTTGATTATGAATAAGATATGTGCGAAATAAATCCTTTTGAATGAAAAGCGCATTTATCGTTTTATCTTGTTCAACGGCCTTTAAAATAAATAGATTTTATGAATAAATTATGTGAATATGCAAAGCAGAAATCGAAAGGGATAAATCATAACATCTATTGCGTGGAATCGTTGTTAGAATCACCGGACTATTGATAGCAAAGACAAGATTATGGCATACGCTGTAGCGGGCCTGGCCCCCGAAGTCCGTCAGCTGACGGACGAAGGGGGATGTTGGTGTGGATCGAATTTGGTTTCCCGAGCTCGCGAGGGATTCGCAAAAGCAAGGTCAGTCCGGTTCATCCCGCTTTTAGCGGGGCAGGGCTGCGGCGACGTCGGGTGCAACGCTGTATAGGTATACGCGTAAACCCGATAACGCCGCAGATGAGCCGGAATCACCGCCTTGTCCCTCGGAGCCTTGGCGAAGTGGGACGCATTATGCGAACCAAATTCGATCCACATGGAAAAGAACAAAGACATGGAAAAGACAATCACCAAAGGAAACACAGATAATGAAAAGCTATCGCAAGGAATTATGGTTTGAGGCTCCGACCCGGCGCGCGTTCATCAACATCACCCCGGAAGTGGAGGAGTGCCTGGCCGACAGCAAGGTCAGGGAGGGGCTTGCCCTGGTCAACGCCATGCACATCACCGCCAGCGTGTTCATCAACGACAACGAAAGCGGGCTCCACCGCGATTTCGAAAAGTGGCTCGAAAAGCTTGCCCCGGAAAAGCCCTATTCCCAGTACGCCCATAACGGCGCGGAGGATAACGCCGACGCCCACCTCAAGCGCACCGTCATGGGCCGCGAGGTGGTCGTGGCCGTGACAAACGGCAAGCTCGATTTCGGGCCGTGGGAGCAGATCTTCTACGGCGAGTTTGACGGGCGTCGTAAAAAACGCGTCCTGGTGAAAATAATCGGGGAATGATCCTAAAACGAGAAGTCAGAAGTCAGTAGTCAGAAGTCAGAATATTTCATTTTGTATTCCGATTCTTAACTACTGTCTACTGACTACTGTCTACTGTCTTCTGTTTTGATGAACATTGCCAAAATAACCGTTGAAATCGCGTTGGACCGGGAGTTTGACTACCTTATCCCGGAGGAGCTGGCTCCCTCCGTCAAGCTCGGCTCGCGGGTCCTGGTGCCATTCGGGCGCACCCATGCCCGCGGCTACGTGGTCGGGTTTGCCGACCATTCTGAGTTCAAAAACCTGAAATCAATTTCATCCCTTGTCGGCAACAAGCCGCTCATAAACGAAAACATGCTTTTGCTCGCGCGTTGGATAAGCGATTACTACGCCTCCGCCTTCGAGCAGGCCATCCGCTCGCTGCTGCCCTGCGCCGTCAGGCGGGCCAAGGCCGGCTTCCGCTCCCAGAACAGCGTGAGCCCCGTTCCCGAAGCCCTCAGGCTCTTGGACATGAACGAGTTGCGCTCTCGTTCGCCGAAGCAGGCTCAGGCGCTTTCCCTGCTCCTGGAAAAAGGCGCGATGTTTGTGACCGATTTGAGCGAAGAAACCGGAGTTGGGGCCGCCGCCCTCAAAACGCTCGAAAAGAAGGGGCTGGTGAAAATAGACCGGCAGGATTTGCGCCGCGACCCGCTCGCCGGCCAGAATATTCTGCCCACCCGTCCGCTCCAGCTTTTCCCCGAGCAGCAGGCGGCGCTGGAGCTGGTAAAAAAATCAATCGAAACCCTCAACCCGCCCGTGGTGCTCCTGCACGGCGTCACCGGCAGCGGCAAGACCGAGGTTTACCTCCAGGCCATCCGCCACGTGCTCGACCGGGGCGGGGGGGCGATCGTGCTCGTGCCGGAAATCTCGCTTACCCCGCAAACCGTTGAAAGATTCTGCGGCCGGTTCGGGAGCATGGTGGCGATACTGCACAGCCACCTTTCGGATGGCGAGCGCCACGACGAGTGGCACCGGATCCACTCCGGCCAGGCGCGGATCGTGGTGGGGGCCCGCTCGGCCCTGTTCGCCCCGGTGGAAAGGCTCGGGCTGATCGTGGTGGACGAGGAGCACGAGCCCAGCTACAAGCAGGGCGAGGCCCCACGCTACAACGCGCGCGACGTGGCCGTCAAGCGCGGCGAGATAGAAAAGTGCTCGGTCCTTTTGGGCTCGGCCTCGCCCGCCCTGGAATCTTTTTACTGCGCGCGCAAGGGCAAATATGCCCTCTCCGAGCTCCGCAGCCGCGTTGACCACCGGCAGATGCCGGTCATGCGCGTCGTGGACATGCGCGAGGAGGCCGAGCGCGAGGGGCGGGTAAACGTGTTCTCGCGCCCGCTGGTCGAGGCCATCCGCGCGCGCATCGAGCAGCACGAGCAGACGATCCTCTTCCTCAACCGCCGCGGCTTTTCCACTTCCGTCATCTGCCCGGCCTGCGGTTTCGCGGCCTCCTGCCCCGAGTGCAGCGTGTCGCTCACCTACCACCGCGAGGGCGAGTCCCTGCGCTGCCACGTCTGCGGGCGGATAGAGAAAGTGCCGGAGCGGTGCCCGCAGTGCAGGGCTTTGGCGCTTAAGTTTTCCGGCATCGGCACCCAGCGGATTGAAGCGATTGTCCACCAGGTCTTCCCGCGCGCGCAGGTGCGGCGCATGGATTCCGACACCACCGCGGCCAAGCACGCGCACCGCGACATCCTCGGCGAATTCAAGACCGGCAAGGTGGATATCCTCATCGGCACGCAGATGATCGCCAAGGGCCTGCACTTTCCCGGCGTGACGCTCGTGGGCGTGATATACGCCGACCACAGCCTGCACATGCCGGACTTCCGGGCCTCCGAAAGGACTTTCCAGCTCCTGCTGCAGGTGGCCGGGCGGGCGGGCAGGGGGGACGTGGCCGGAGAAGTTATCGTCCAGACCTTCACGCCCTTCCACCCGGCGGTGCAGGCGGCGCGCCGCCTGGATTACAACGGGTTCTGCGACGAGGAAATCGAGTCGCGCCGCGAGCTCCTGTATCCGCCCTTTTCGCATTTGGTCTGCATCACCCTGGAGGGCGTGCCGGAAGAGCTGGTCGCCATGACGGCGGCAAAAATCCATTCCGGATTGAAGCAGCTTGTAAAGCCGCCGGCGATCCTGTCCGAGCCCATGCCGGCGCCGCTGAGCAAGGCCAAGGGGCTCTACCGCCACCAGCTCGTCATCCGCGCGCCATCGGCGGAGGAAATATCAGCCCAGATCAAGCAGGTCCTGGGGGATATGAAATGCCCGGCCAAGGTCAGGATCGCGGTGGACGTTGACGCGCTTTCGATGATGTGATTTCTGCCGACGCGCTTATGTCCGTATCCCGGGAACAATATTTTCAAAAATAGTGTGTCGAATTCGGTTCGAAAAAAGCTGCGGCGATCTTGTGCCGCTTGCGGGATTCCCTCGTTTGCGCATACACAGGTATAGCGCTTTACTCGGCGCACCCGCAATCGTCACAAGCCAAGTCCGCCATAGCTCAAAGAGCGTCGGCGGATTGCCTTGTTTTTTCGAATCCGTCAGCTGACGGAAACCGAATTCGCCACACGCTTGCATCCGCCTTGAATTTCTAAAGATCCCCTCCATCGGAGGGGTGGCGTAAGACGGGGTGGGTGAGTATGGGATGGATTGAAGTCAGTAGACAGGAGATAGCGGCAAAGAGTTTGAAAAATATAAATCCCGGCTACTGACTACTGTCTTCTGACTACTGACTTCTGGCTTTCAGCCCAGATACTGCTCGATGATCTCATCCGCCGCCTTGGGCAGGATCCCGACCGCGCGGGCCAGGTCGATGACCGTGTAGCGCTCGCGCATCTGGTGGCAGTTGAGGGCGGCCTCGAGGAACCTCTGCCGGTCGCAGCCGATATCCTCTATACGGCAGGCGGCCCCGGCCGCCTTCAGGCAGTTCCTGATTTCAGAGGGCGTCCGGACCGACTTTGCTGCGCTGGCGCGCAGCTTGTCCCAGCATTTCGGCTTCTTGAGCTGCTCGATTGCCCTGGCCGCCTTTTCGCGCTTGCGGCCGTGCTCCTCGTCGACCACAGGCGAGATGGTCCGCCAGAAAGCCCGGTTGGTTTCCTCGGCTTGCAGCCGGAAGACGGGCTTTTCGATGGCGAGGATGCGCTCGTAGAGGGCGCAGGCAAATATCGTGCCCAGGCCCACCTGGCGGCCGTGGTAGTCGTGGTCTATGCCGCGCTCGAGCGCGGTCGAATCCAGTGCGTGGGAGATCATGTGCTCGCCGCCGGAGGAGACGGAGGAGGTCCCGGCGATCGTCATGGAAAGCCCGGAATAAATGAGCGCGTTGAAGAGCGCCTCCATGGCCGGGGCCTTCTTTGCGAGAATATCGCGCGGGTGGTCCAGGTAGGCCGGCTCTATGTCGGAAATCATGCGCGCGCACAAGGGGCAGAAGTATTCGCCGAACAGGAGATTGCTGACCCGCCAGTCGGTGATGCTCACCGGCTTGGCGAGCACGTCGCCCAGCCCGGCCGTGGTGAGCTTGTAGGGCGCGGAATTGACGATCGAGGGCACGGCCAGGATGGCTGCGGGCACGGTGCCGTAGATCAGGCGCTTGACGCCCTTGATGGTCGGGGCGATGTTTCCGGAGGAATACCCGTTCATGGAGGCCGCGGTGGCGAAGGCCGCGTAAGGCTTCTTTGTCTCGCTCGCCAGCCACTTGGCCAGGTCGCTCATTACGCCGGAGCCGGCGCCGATGTAAAAGTCGCACTCCGGCATGCTCTTGCGGATCCAGGCCAGGGTGAGGTCGTCGCAGACCGGGTCGTGGCCGCCGGGGCCGTCCGGCACCATCAGCGTTTCAACCTTGAACCCGGCCGCTGCGAGCGTACCGGCCATGGCCTTCCCGCCCGCGGCATGGGTGCGGGAGTCGGCGATCAGGAGCGGGTTCCTGCCCTTGATGTTGCGCCCGAGGATCTCCGGGGCGTCCCTGACGGCCGATTCGGAATAGACGATTTCGCGTATGGCCACGGAATGCGTCTTGCCGCATTCGCACTTGAAAGTTTTCCCAAGCAGGTCTTTCGGATTCATCTTTTAAAGAAGGCACAAAATCAGAATTGTGTGAAGACCACTCTGTGCTGTTGCGTATCTGTCATTCCCATGAAAATGGGAATCCAGTATTAAAGTTTCTGGATTCCCGCTTCCGCCTGCCCGCAGTCGCTACGCGACAGCGTTGCGGGCGGGCGGGAATGACAAAATGTTTTTTATCCGTGGTTTAGTTTTATTCTTAGGCTTAACATTATTTTTTCAAGAATGCCCGCACTTCTTCCAGCTTGCCGGAGCTGCCGAGCATGTCGTTCTTGTGGGCGATGTACTTGGCGAACTCGGCCATGAAGATTTTGCCCGGGGGCCGCAGGTCGAAGTTCTCGGGATGGTTCTTGAATTCCTCGCGGTGGACGCGGCACCAGACGAGGCGGCCGTCGGTATCTATATTGACCTTGGTTACGCCGAGCCTGGCGGCTTTGGCGAACTGGGTTTCATCCACGCCCTTGGCGCCCTTGAGCTTGCCGCCGGCGGCGTTGATGCGGTCGACCTCGTCCTTCGGCACAGAGCTCGAGCCGTGCATGACGAGCGGGAAGCCCGGCAGGCGCTTCTGGATCGCCTCGATGATTTCAAAGTGGATGCCCTGGCTGCCCGCAAACTTGTAGGCGCCGTGGCTGGTGCCGATGGCGCAGGCCAGGCTGTCGCAGCCGGAGCGCTTGACGAAGTCCTCGGCCTGGGCCGGGTCGGTCAGGTGCACCTGGTCCTCGGAAACCGAGATGTGCTCCTCGACACCGCCGAGCTGGCCGAGCTCCGCCTCGACCGAGATGTTGCGCGCGTGGGCGGCGGCCACCACGCGTTTGGTGGCGGCGATATTTTCCTCGTAGGGCAGCATGCTCGCGTCGATCATCACCGAGCTGTAGAAGCCGCTGCCGATGCAGTCCATGGCGGTGGCCTCGTCGCCGTGGTCCAGGTGCACGGCGAATATTGCGTTTGGAAAAAGCTTGTCTGCGGCGCGGATGATGGCCTCGAGCATGCTCTTTTCGGTGTAGGAGCGGGCGCCCTTTGATATCTGGATCATGAAAGGGGCCTTGCTGTCGAGGTTGCCCCGGAAGAGGCCCATCGTCTGTTCGAGGTTGTTGATGTTGTAGGCGCCGACGGCATACTTGCCGTAGGCGTGCTTGAAGAGCTCCTTGGTGCTGACTATCATGGCGGTTCCCCTTCTAGTGATGCATGTCCGGCGGGTTGAAAAAACTTCACCGGGTTCGTTGCTTGAAAATTCATTTATATACGCGCCGGCGCCGGCCGTCAATTATTTTGTAATGCCTATCGTCTGGATTTCCGCCTGGGCCGGGCAGGCCGGTTTGCATCCGGGCTTCCGCCGCCAGGTGCAGGCATCGCCGATGAGGACGGGAATAACAATGCCCCATCATTCGTGTCCCGGACCGGTCGTTTCGGCCGGAACAGGAAATCCAGATTCTTTGCCTGGATTCCCGATTCCGCAGACGGATCGGGAATGACATAAAAGAATGCTTTTTTGCATTCATCCGCCCGCCCTCCCGCTTGTCATTCCCGGGGCGGACGCTCCGGCCGGAACCGGGAATCCAGTCTTGCTGATTTTCCGGATTTATGTCTGGGCCGGACAGGACCGTTTGCGCCTGCCCGCCAGCACAACCGATTGTGATATTTTTCAATAAAATGCTTGACCAGGGATGGGCATGTGTATAAATTAAAATAAAGATTTGGCCGTGTTGCCTTTGGATAAGCGCGCCTGTTCAAAAGAGCCTGGGAACCAATATATATATGAAGAATTTAATCCTTGCGGCGGCGGTGGCGGCAGCGGGGGCTGCGGCTGCAGAAGAAGCGGTGACCAGCACTGTTGATGACCAGAAGGAGATATTTGTAACGGTCTACAACAGCAACATGGGGCTGGTAAAGGACGTGCGGGAAATAGCGCTCAAGACAGGCGTCACGGAGCTCAAGTTCATGGGCGTGGCCGAGCGGATCAACCCCACCACGGTCCACATCAAGTCGCTCGTTAAGCCCGAGTCGCTTGCAGTCCTGGAGCAGAACTACGAATACGACCTCCTCAATCCCGCCAAGCTCCTGGATAAATACCTGGGCGAGAAGGTCAAGATAGTTGACAAGAATTATTACACCGGCAAGGAGGAGGTCTTCGAGGCGGAGCTCCTCAGCAACAACCAGGGCAGCATCTACAAGATCAACAACGAAATCCACATCAACCCCTCCGGGCGGGTGATCCTGCCGCGCCTGCCGGACAACCTGATCGCCAAGCCGACCCTGGTCTGGATGCTCAAAAACACCCTCGAAAAGCCGCAGAAGGTTGAGGCTTCCTACCTGACTGACGGCATAAACTGGAAGGCCGATTACGTGCTCGTACTCAACAAGGATGACACCAGGAGCGATTTGACCGGCTGGGTGACGATCGATAACCAGAGCGGCGCCGCCTACAACGATGCCACCATACAGCTCGTGGCCGGCGACGTCAACCGGGTCCAGCCGCCCATGCCGAGCGGAGGGGCGAGGCGCGAATTAGCGATGGCGAAGTCCATGATGGCCGACGGGTTCGAGGAGAAGGCGTTTTTCGAGTACCACATCTATACCCTCGGGCGCAAGTCCACCATCAAGGAAAAGCAGACCAAGCAGATCAGCCTGCTCGAGGCCGCGGATGTGCCCGTCCGGAAGAAGATGATCTTCTACGGCGCCGAGCATTATTACCGCAACCAGTACGGCAAGCCCGTTTCAAACCAGAAGGTGGGCGTTTACCTCGATATCGAGAACAAAAAGGAAAACAACCTGGGCATGCCCCTGCCCAAGGGAATACTGCGGGTCTACAAGGCCGACCACGAGGGCCGGCTCCAGTTCGTTGGCGAGGACCAGGTCAACCACACGCCCAAGGATGAAAAGGTGGAGGTTAAGATGGGCGAGGCTTTCGACGTCGTGGGCGAGCGCACCCAGAAGGACTGGAAAAAGATCGCCGAAAACGTCTACGAGATCGCCTGGGAGATATCCCTGCGCAACCACAAGGAGCAGGAGGCGGAGGTGCAGGTGATCGAGCCGATTCCCGGCGACTGGACCCTGCTGGAAAGCTCGCACAAGTCCGAGAAAATCGAGGCCCACACGCTCAAGTACATCGTCAGGATTCCGAAGGACAAGGAAGAAAAAATCAGCTACCGGGTCAGGATAACCTGGTGAGGGATGGCATTGCAATGGCGGAAAACGGAATAAACCGGGCCGAGTCGAAGAACGCGCAGCTTTCCGGGCGCGACATTCTCTTCGAGTGCGGCAACTGCGGCAAGAGCCTCGCGATCGACTACCGCGGCGCGGGCCTCAATGTAAACTGTCCCCAGTGCGAAAGCGAGCTCGAGGTGCCGATCCCGGAGGGCTTCGACCTGGCCGAGCTCGACAAGGAAATGTCCGACTCGGCCGAAACTGTCCTTGAGGTGCAGCAGCGCGTCCTGGAGCCCGAGGATAATACGGTCGCGCCCGGCGGCGGCGCAGACGCCCAGGCGGACGTCCAGGTTACCGCCCTTAAAACAGAGCTGGAGGCCCTGCGCGCGCAGCGGCGCTACCTGGAGCAGCAGCACGTCAACATGCTCAAGACGATCAAGGCCGTCAATCGCGAGGTGGCAGAGTTTCACAGGGCTCTGGACGAGCTCACCACCATGCTAGACAAGCTCACCAGCACGCAGAATGACGAGACGCAGAAGATCTGATCCTTCCCCTTGGCTTTTGTTCTACCTGCGGCTCACGCGCCCAGCAGCGGCGCGAGGCATTCCTTCAATTCAACGGCCAGGTTGCGCGCCCGGTAGCGCTCCAAACGCTCGCGCTGCTTCAGGATGACCGCGTCGCGCAAGGGGGCGTCTTTGGCAAGCTTGCCCGCCAGCTCGGCGATCTCGGGCCACTTTTTTTCGCGGAACATGGCGCCGGCGCCGTCGAGCGTTTCCGGCACCGCGCCGGCCGCGTAGGCCAGGACTGGCACGTCGTGTGCCATGCTTTCCAGGAGGGGGATGCAGAAGCCCTCGTGCTCGCTCATGCACAGGAAGACATGGGCGCATTCGTAGCAGGCGTTCAGCTCGGCCTGGCTGATGCTGCCGGTGAACACCGCCTCGCGTATGCCCAGCTTCCGGGCCAGGGCCTGCACCAGGGCCTGGTACCTTTCCAGGCCGGTGTAGGAGCCCGCGTGGATAAGGCGCGCGCGCGGATCAACCGTTTCCTGGAAGTAGTAAAAGGCACAGAGCAGGTCCTCGATGCGCTTGTTGGGCGCCCCGCGCCCGACGAAGAGCACGTTCGTCCTGCCGTCCGCGAACCGGCGCAGGAACGCGCGGTCCGGACGCGCCTTGATGGCGGCGAAATCCAGCAGGAGCGGCAGCACCCGCACCCGGTCATAGCCCATTTTTTCCAGCTCGCCGGCGTTGAACCGGCTTACGGCCATCACAACCTCCGCCGCGCCGGCCAGCCGCCGCGCCTGCTCCCGGCCCCATTCCAGCTCGCGCACGACGTGCTCCTGGATTCCCCGGAAATAATCCGGCGGGGTCATGTTGTGGTAAATGATTGCCTTGCGGCACTTGAGCGCGGCGAATGTTTCGTTCACAACCGAGCCGATCGAAAGATGCAGGATGGCCGCGTCGTCCGGACGGATCATTTTTCCGGCCAGGGCGGCGTCGCAGGTCTGGGGGCGGTATTCGGGCAGGACGCGGTGCGGCTCGCAGAAAATGCGCGACTCATGGCCCCATGAGCGGAAAAGCTCGCGCAGGACGGCGGCCTCGTTGCTGATGGCGTCGCCCTTCGTGAACCCGGCCGTAAGCTGGTGGATCGCTTTCAAAATAATATTTATCTCACTCGCTCGTTGACTCGCTTGAGCTCACGGAGGAGAATGCCGGTTAAATTATAGATCGCTTTGCGAGAATAATTTAACCGGCTCCTGAACTCTGTGCGCTCTGTGAGAAATAATTCTTACCTTATTCCTGTGTAAATTGTTCCAGAGCGGTGCGGAATTTGCGTTCCACCGTTCCGGGGCTGTATTCCCGCAAAACGTATTCCCGGCCGGCCTGGCCCATTTTATCGCGCAGGGGACGGTCTTTAAGCAGCAGGAGCAGCGCTTCCTCGAACTCCGGGTAGGAGGCGAACCAGAGCCCGCCGCCGCTCTTGCGGCAGTGGAAGGAGGTCACCGCGCAGCCGGCGTGGACGAGCGCCGGGGTGCCCGCCAGCCATGATTCCATCAGGACGATCCCGAAGCTCTCGTTCACGGAGGGGTGGCAGAAGGCCGTTGCGCCGGCCATGGCGGCGTGCTTTTCCTCCTCGGAGACGAAGCCGAGGTCCAGGATGTGCGGCTCCAGCTCCGCCGGGGCGTGGATTGGCCCTGAGCCGGTGAATACGATCTTGAGGTCGAGGCCGCTGCGCTTGCGGAAGAGCCCGGCGTAATCCAGGAGGAGCGGCGTGCCCTTGCCTTCCTCGCGCCGGCCCGAGTAGATGATGTAGGGGCAGCGCAGGTTCTTTTTGGCTGCGAACTCACCGGGCGCAGACTTGAAGTCATCCAGCCCCATGCCCACCACGGAGCATTTTTCAGCCGGCAGGCCGTAAAGTTTCCGGGCTAACTCCATTTCGGGCTCCGAATTGAACATGCAGCCGGCGGACTGCCGGAACATGTCCGCGATCAGGCGGACGCGTGCGAAGCCTTCGTCGTGCAAACAGGGCACGAGCAGGGTTTTTTGCGGGCATATTTGGGCGGCAAAAAAGGTGAGCCCGAAAAGGTAGGGGCCGATGATGATTTTATCGCATTCCCCTGCCTTGCCGCGCAAGTAGCCGCACAATTCGCGGCTGTTGACACTGTTCTCGATCCAGGTTTTTTCCTCCGCCTGCGAATAATTACCGTTGCGGCTGATGGACTCCTGGATGCGCAGGAATTCGCTGACGTTGCGGTTTTCGTCAACAGGGAAGAAGCGCACCGGCAAATCCCCGACCAGGCGCCCGCCGGGCTCGATCTCATTGCGCCAGGAAAAGTGGTCCCGGGCGCAGGTGGCCAGGAATTCCACCTTGAAGCCCAGCCCCTGCGCGCGCCGGGCCATGGCCTTGAGCAGGGTTTCGGCCCCGCCGACGGTCGCGCCCTCCGCGAAGCGCGGGCAGACAAAAATCAGATGCCGTGCGTTCTGCATTGTTTATCTGCAAAGGCATTCGATGCTTTCAAATCCGAAATCCGAATTTCGAAGCACGAAACAAATTGTAATGACTGAAATTCGAAATCGGAAACAAAAATAAAATCAGCCACGTGAATTGTTTTGTATTTCAGTGTTTTGAATTTGTTTCGAGTTTCGGATTTCGTGCTTCGAATTTGGATCGGCCACCCCGGCCAGCCTGCGTTCAAGCGCTTCCAGACGTGCGCGGTATTTGCCGTCGAGGCTTTCAATGGCCGTGACCAGCAGGCCGTTGACCTGGTTCTGCTGGGACCACATGCGGTAGGTGTAGAACTTGAGCAGCTTCCAGATGATTTTTTTGAAGGCCACCAGCAGGCCCCCGCCGAAGCGCCGCCGCTCGCGGATTTCAAAGTCGTTGATGTCAACGAAGACCGCGCTGCGCAGGCATTCCAGGTAGTATTTGAGGAAGCTTTCGTCGTTGCCCAGGTTGGCGAGGTTGGTCCGCTCGGCCAGGGCGATGCGCAGGTCGCGGTAGTCGCCGCGCGCGGACTTTTCCGCCACGCGCGCCTTGATCTCTTCCATGATCCTTTCGGCGCTGGCCCCGTCGGCGCCGATTGAAAACGCAGCCTTGTCTTTCGGTTCAACAGGCATAATTTGAAGCTGCAGCCGGCATTGTGTCACGGCGACGATCAATATTCCCGGCAGAGGACGGCTTTTCCGCCTGAAGCGGACACCGGCCCGTCATATACAACGGAATTTCAGCCAATCTCGTAAATTTTTCGGAACTTGTCGGAAAAGGTTTCAACGCCGGATTTGGTTATGCGCGAGCCCGTTTCCCAGCGCAGGCCGTACTGCTTGCCGTAGAGGAACGTATCCACCTGGAAGGTCATGTTTTCGCGCAGGGGATAGGTGGAGGTCGTTTCCATCCAGGGCCGCTCGACTTCATGCATGCCCAGCCCGTGGCAGGGTCCGTAAAGCGCGTTTTCGGCGTAGCCGCGCGACTTGACGAAATCAAAAAAGTTGGCGGCGACCGCGCTGGCCGGGACGCCGGCCTTCATCCATTCCATCGTCTTGATATGGGCTTCCAGGCCGAAGGAGACCAGGTCGCGCATCCTGGCGTTCATCTTGCCCATGCAGACCGGCACGCCCACGCTCGGCGAGTAGCCGCCGACGCGCGCGCCGATGTTAAGCTGGACCAGGTCGCCCTTTTTGATGACGCGGTGCCCGGGGCGCCCGATGGCGTGGGAGCTGTTGACGCCGGAGAGCACGTAGGTGGGGTGCGCCTCGTATTCGGCGCCGTTGCGGTAGAACGATTCCTGCGCGATGCCCACCACCTGGAGTTCGGTCATGCCGGGGCGGATGCGCTTGAGCACGTCGGCCATGGCCAGGTCGGAGACGCGGAAGCCTTCCCGGAGCATTTCAATCTCGGCCTTGCTCTTGATCATCCGCATTTCATACATGAGGTCGTCGGCCTTGACGATCTCGGCGCCGGGGAGGGCCTTGCGCACGGCTTCGTAAACGGCCACCGACATGGCGGTGTAGCCGGCGATGCCAAGGCGCTTCACGCCGCGCCCGCCGTTGGCGGCCTTGAAAATATCCTCGAACTTGTCGAGCGCTATGGTGGGATAGTCCGGCTCGGCCGACTCGCGGTAGTAAAGAACCTTCTTGATATCCTTTATGACGCTGTGGTCGCGGGCGAAGGTTCCGCTCTCGGGCCCGATCAGCAGGGTGGGCTCGCCTTCGGCGGGGATGAACACGCCGGCGCTCTCGAAGATGGGCCAGTAGTCGGAAAAGTAGCGCACGTTGGCGAACTCGGCCTCGTCGCTATGGACGAGCAGGGCGTCCAGGTTGCGCTCGTTGATCTTGCGCCGCGCCTCCGCCTGACGCCGCTTGAACTCGGTTGCCGGTAATTTCTTGACTGCCATGGCGATTCCTTTCGGTTGTTTTTAGTGCTTGGCAACTATTGCCATATCGGGCGCGCCGTTTCAAGGAAAATCAGCGGAATTGCAATACCCCGGTTGTGCAGGCAGGCGGACAGGTGACAACGGGCCTGTCCGGCCCGGGCGGAAATCCAGATAGAAATTGTCTGTCATTCCCGTGCAAACGGGAATCCAGATGATTGCGCCTGAGACCTGGTTTCCCCGGCCGACGCCCGGTCAAGCCCGGTTCCGGCCGAAACTTCCGGCCCGGGAATGACAATCCGCCCCAGGCAGCTGAGGCATTCAGCGGAATTCGCGCCACTCCGGCTCGTTATCGAAAATCCAGCGATAGTATTCTGTCATTTCCAGCCCGGCCGAGGCCTTTTCATCCAGGATGATCGTGCAGCGCGGGTGCAGCTGGAGGGCGGAGGCGGAGACCATGGCGGTGATCGGGCCCTCGAGCGCCCTGGCGATCACGGCGGCCTTGCTCTCGCCCGTGGCCAGCATCACGCAGCGCTTGCTGTCCAGGATCGTGCCCACGCCCATCGTGATGGCGCGGCGCGGCATGTCTTCCGGGGTCTTGAAATACCGCGCGTTCTGCCTGACCGTTTCAGGCGTGAGCGGCTTCACGCGCGTGCGCGAGCGCAGGGCCGAAAGCGGCTCGTTGAACCCGATGTGGCCGTCCTGGCCGATGCCCAGGAGCTGCAGGTCAATCCCGCCCGATTTTGCGATTTTTTCCTCATAGCGCGCGCACTCGGCTTCGAGGTCGGCGGCCGTGCCGTCCGGCAGATGGGTGTTGCCGGGCTTGATGTTGATCCTGTTGAAGAGATGCCTGTTCATGTAAAAGCGGTAGGAGGTTTCATCCTTGCCGGAAAGCCCGACGTATTCGTCGAGGTTGAAAGTCCTGCATCCGGAAAAGTCGAGGCCCTCGTCCCGGTGCATCATTGCCAGGATTTCATAAACCCTTTCCATGGTGCTTCCGGTGGCCAGGCCGAGCACGAGGTCCGGCTTGGCGCGGAGGGCCTTGGCGATCAGTTTGGCGGTGAGCAGGCAGGCGCTTTCCTTGTCGGGTCTTATGATGGCTTCCATGATTTTCGATTTTGGATTTTCGATTTTGGATTGAGGGCCGGTTTACAGTCAAAAGCACTCGGGAATGATAATGGCCTTTGCATCCAAGACAAGATTATTCTTGCGCACAGGCGAGAATCGGGAATCCGGATGATCAGCAAGAAAAAGACTGGATTCCCGGTTCCACCCGTAACGGGTGGCCCGGGAATGACAACCATCCTTCATAACCTGGTGCGCGCGCCGGGCGGCATATTTTGCTTCTATCTTGCGGGGAGATGGATTAAATTGGCCGCATCCATGCTCACAAGCGATTTTGATTATAACCTGCCGCCTGAGCTGATCGCGCAGGCGCCGGCGCCCGCGCGCGACCGGTCGCGGCTCATGCTGGTAGAGCGCGCCACCGGCGCCATAGGCCATTACCATGCCTCCGATCTGCCGGAACTGCTCCGGCCGGGCGACCTCATGGTCGTGAACGATACGCGCGTCATCCCGGCCAGGCTCTTTGGCAAAAAACCCAAGACCGGCGGCAAGGTCGAAGTCCTGTTCATCGCGGAAATTAATAATTATATGGCGGGCAGGAACTCTAAAGGGGTAGGGACGGGCTGCCAGTCCGGCCGTTCAGATGGTTTGGGCGCGGCGGGACAAAGCTCTCCCGCCCTGCCAGCGGAAAGAGATATAGATGTCCAGCGCAAAGAGGTGCAACCTGTTTTATGGGAAGCATTTCTCCATTTGTCCGGCCGGCCGAAGGTCGGCGATTCTTTCATGCTGGCCGGGGATAAGGTCAGGGCTGAATTAAAATCAATCGGCGAACGGGGCCGGGTAATTCTGGAACTGCATTGCGCGGGCGATTTCCTGGAAATACTGGAAAATGATGGATTGCCCCCGCTGCCGCCCTACATTAAGCGGCCGCGGCAAAAGGCGGGGACGGACAGCCTTGTCCGTCCGATCGGTAAAAATACGGCGGGACAGGCTGTCCCGCCCTACCATAAGATGATGTTGGACAATTCAAGTGAATCGCAAATAAAAATCGACCGCGAGCGCTACCAGACCGTTTATGCCCGCGCGGCGGGGGCCATCGCCGCTCCCACCGCCGGCCTGCATCTTTCAACGGAACTGCTGGAGGCGCTTGCAAAAGCCGGGGTTGACAGGACGGAAATCACCCTGCATGTCGGCCCCGGGACTTTTACCCCGGTCCGGAGCGAGAAAGTCGAGGACCACCGGATGGAGAAGGAGCGCTTTATCGTGCCGGAGGCCTCGGCCGCGAAAATCAACGCCGCGCTCGCCGCCCGGCGCCGGATCGTGGCCGTGGGAACGACTACCGTGAGGACCCTGGAATCGGTTGCGGGCGCCGACGGGCAGATTGCCCCCGGCAGCGGCGAAACAGGCATCTTTATATACCCGCCCTTCCGCTTCCGCGCGGTCGGGGCGCTCCTGACGAACTTTCACCTGCCGAAGTCCACCCTGCTAATGCTGGTAAGCGCCTTTGCCTGCCCCCAGGGTTGCGCCCGGAGCGGCAGCCAGGATGGTTTGGAGCTGATTCGCCGCGCCTACGAAACCGCGGTCAGGGAAAAATACCGGTTTTACAGCTACGGCGACTGCATGCTGATTGTGTGATTAATGTATTAGCCACAAAGAGGCACAAAATACACAGGAAATATTTTTGTGTTCTGCTTGTGCATTTTTGTGGCAATAATCTCAAACATTCATGACCCGGATGGTTTCCCGGGCGATCATGAGCTCCTCGTTGGTCGGGACGACCAGGACCGCCGGTTTTGTATCGGATTCGGAAATGACCAGCTCCCTCGCCTTGTTGCGGGTTTCGTCGATCTTCACGCCCAGGAACCCGAGCTTTGAACAGACTCTTGAGCGGATGAGGGGCACGTTCTCTCCGATGCCGGCCGTGAAGACGAGCGCGTCGAACCCGTTCATGACCGCGGCGTAGGCGCCGATGTATTTCACCAGGCGGTGGACAAAGAGGTCGATCGCCAGGCCGGCCGAGGGCGAGCCTTTTTCCATTTCCCGGATTATGTCGCGCATGTCGTTGCTGCCGATGTTGGCCACGCCCAGCAGCCCGCTGGCCTTGTTGAGCATCTTGTCGACCTCGTCGAGGCTGAAGCCTAGGCGCCTGAGGAAAAGCACCACCGCCGGGTCAATGTCGCCGCAGCGCGTGCCCATCACGAGCCCCTCGAGCGGGGTAAGCCCCATGCTGGTATCCACCACCTGGCCGTGCTGGACCGCGGTGATGCTGCAGCCGTTGCCGAGGTGGGCCGTTATGATTTTGAGCTGGCCGATTTCGCGGCCGAGGATCGAGGCGGCGGTCACGGCGACGTAGTTATGGGAGGTGCCGTGGAATCCGTAGCGCCGGATCTTGTTCTTGTGGGCGACTTCCTGCGGGATGGCGTAGGTGTAGGCCGCCGGCTTCATGGTCTGGTGGAAGGCGGTGTCGAAGACGGCCACCATCGGGATCTGCGGCAGGAGGTGCTCGCAGGCCTCGATGCCCTCGTAGTTGGGCGGGTTGTGCAGGGGCGCCAGCGAGAAGCAGTCCACGATCACCTGCTTGACCTTGCTGTCAATCCTGACCGCGCCGGAAATTTCGGCGCCGCCGTGGACCACGCGGTGCCCGATGCCCTTGATCTCCAGGAGATCCTTGATGATGCCGGTTTCCTTGTCGATGAGCGCCAGGCATATTTCCGAGATGGCCGCGTCGTAGGAGTTGGCGGAGACCTCCTTCGATATCTGCTGGCCGCGGCAGTTGCTGTAGCGCATGGAGGCCTTGGGGGTGTTGATCCTTTCCACGATCCCCTTGGCAAGCTGCTTTTCATCCTCGCTTTCAAAGAGGGTGAACTTGATTGATGAGCTTCCGGCGTTGATGACGAGAATTTTCATGTCGGGTCTTTCTGTAAGTGTGAAATGTAAATGCCAACGAACATACCAGCTTTCCAAAAATGCACAAGTTTCTTTACTTCCGGAATCGGGCATAATATTATTCGGCCGCCTTATAACAAGACCGATTTGTCGCCGCGCAAGCGGCGCCTGGAATAAGCACAAAGGAGATTCATGAACCTTGAACTGGCCGCCAGCACGATCCGCGCTTTAACCATCGACGCCGTCCAGAAAGCCAATTCCGGCCACCCCGGGATGCCCATGGGTACGGCCGATTTCGCAGCGGTGCTTTTTCTGAAGCACCTCAAGCATTTTCCAAAGGACGCGAACTGGCCTGACCGCGACCGCTTCGTCCTTTCCCCGGGCCACGGCTGCATGCTGCTCTACTGCCTCCTGCACCTTTCGGGCTACGATCTCAAGCTGGAAGAGCTCAAGCTCTTCCGCCAGTGGGGCAGCCGCACCCCCGGCCATCCCGAGCACGGCGTCACCCCCGGCGTGGAAACCAGCACCGGCCCGCTCGGGCAGGGCTGCGGCAACGCCGCGGGCATGGCCCTGGCCGAGGCCATGCTGGCGGCGCGCTTCAATTCCGCCGCCGGGAAAATCGTGGAACATTACACCTACGGCATCTGCAGCGACGGCGACCTGATGGAAGGCGTCTCCCACGAGGCCTTTTCCCTGGCCGGCCACCTGGGCCTGAACAAGCTGATCATGTTTTACGACTGCAACCGCATCACAATCGAGGGCTCGACCGACCTGGCCTACAGCGACGACGTCCGCAAGCGCTTCGAGGGCTACCACTGGAACGTGCTTGAAGTGGACGGCCACAATTTTGACGAGATCGACCGCGCGCTCTCCCGGGCCAGGCAGGAGCAGGGCCGCCCGACCATCATCATCGGGCGCACCCTGATCGCCAAGGGCAGCCCCCACATGGCCGGCAACGCCGAGGCGCACGGCGCGCCCCTCGGGCCCGACGAGGTAAAGGCCACCAAGGCCAACCTCGGCTTTGCGCCGGACAGCGAGTTTTTCGTGCCGGATGAAGTCCGCGCCGACTTTGCCTCCCGGCTCGCGGAGATGGAGAAGATTTACCAGAAGTGGCAGGCCGATTTCGAGGCTTACCGGCGCAACGACGCCGCAAAGGCGAAGGAATGGGATGAGGCCCACGGGCTCGTGCTGAGCCCGAAGCTTGAAAAGTGCCTGCCCGCGTTCGACCCGGCCAAGCCGGTCGCCACCCGCAGCGCCTCGCACAAGATAATCCAGAGCCTGGCCAAGGCCGTGCCGTACCTGGTCGGCGGCTCGGCCGACCTCGCGCCGAGCACGCGCACGATCATGGATGGCGCCGGAGACGTCGGCCCGCGCGCCTTTGCCGGCCGCAACTTCCACTTCGGCATCCGCGAGCACGCCATGGGCTCGATCCTGAACGGCATCGCGCTTCACAAGGGCTTCCGCGCCTACGGCGCGACCTTCTTTGTCTTTGCCGATTACTTCCGGCCCTCCATCCGCATGGCCTGCATCATGAAGCTGCCGGTGATCTACGTGCTCACCCACGACAGCTTTTACGTGGGCGAAGACGGCCCGAGCCATGAACCAATCGAACATATCGCCAGCCTGCGACTGTTGCCGCACCTGACCGTGATCCGCCCGGCGGA
>Ga0172380_10004140_pt1 | contig 19004 bp, 11 predicted proteins | sample Leawe162metaG_FD_119747 | JGI IMG/M metagenome (GOLD analysis project Ga0172380, IMG submission 119747) | Leachate microbial communities from a municipal landfill in Southern Ontario, Canada - Leachate well 162 metaG | ecosystem: Engineered > Solid waste > Landfill > Unclassified | place... | reverse complement strand
GGCTGCGGTTTCCGGAGTTTCGAGATGACCGGGGATGGATCACCCAGAATCTTGGCGACGTTTCTGTGTTCTCGTCTGGTGGCACGCCTTCGAAAGCGGAACCCGACTACTGGAACGGAGATATCCCTTGGATCAGCGCGTCTTCGATGTATGAAACAAGCATTGCTGACTCTGATCTCAAGGTCACTTCCTTGGCAATTGGACGGGGTACCCGCCTCGCACCGAAGGGAAGCCTTTTGATTCTTGTGCGCGGCAGCATGCTGTTCAATAGAGTGCCAATGGGCATTGCAGCCGTCGATCTCGCGTTTAATCAAGACGTGAAAGCACTAGAGGTCGCTTCTGATGTGCATGCGGAGTTTCTTTTAGATCAGCTGATTGCGGCAAGTCCACGTATTCCAATCAACGAAACCGGAATCGGCGCGGGAAAAATTGAAACGGATACGCTTGAGAATTTGCCCATTTTCCTGCCCTCGCATACCGAACAACAAAAAATCGCCGACTGCCTGATGTCGCTGGACGAGGTGATTGCCGCGCAGGGGCGGAAGGTGGAGGCGTTGAAGGCCCACAAGCGCGGCCTGATGCAGCAACTCTTCCCCCGCGAAGGCGAAACCCGCCCCCGCCTCCGCTTCCCCGAATTCCGCGATGCGCCGGAGTGGACACTAGGTAAGGCAAGCGACATTGTGAATGTGCTGCAAGGCTATGGCTTTCCTGAAAGGTTGCAGGGAAGCCGGGAGGGAGAGTTCCCGTTCTACAAGGTGAGCGACATCTCGGCATGCGTAGACGCCGGGGGCATTCTGCTGGACGAGGCAAACAACCACATTGATGCGGATGTTCTTGAGGAACTTCGTGCCAAGTTGATGCCTGTTGGATCGACGGTGTTCGCGAAGATTGGCGAAGCTATCCGCTCGAACAAACGTGCGATCACGTCGCGACCATGCTTGGTTGACAACAACGCTGCGGGTATCAAGGCAATCGCCGGCGTGGCACATGATCGCTTTGTCTATTACTTGTGGTGCCAGATTCCACTTATTGAGTACGCGGGTGGCGTTGTTCCAGCCGTGAACAAATCAGCGATGGAGCAGATTCCGGTTTGCTATCCAGAACCCGATGAGCAACAACGCATCGCCGACTGCCTCTCCTCCCTCGACGCCCAGATTACTGCCGAGGCCAACCAGCTCGCCGCCCTCAAGACCCACAAGCAGGGCCTGATGCAGCAGCTGTTCCCGGCGCCGGAGGCGGCATGACACCCGCTTCCGGCAGGGCGGCCGAAGACCTGGGCGGTTTGCTGGAACGCCTGATCGCCTCGTGGGAGAACGAGGTGGTGGAGTTCAAGCAGGCCGGCAGCGACTTCAGCACCGATGAGATCGGCAAATACTTCTCCGCGATGGCGAATGAAGCCAACCTGCGCGGCACCGGCGGTGGCTGGCTGGTGTTCGGCGTCCATGACAAGACCCGGCAAGTCGTGGGGACGGGCTATCGTTCGGAGGCCGAACGCCTGCAATCGCTGAAGATGCAGATGGCCGAAAACGCGGAACCGCGCATCACGTTTCGCGACATCCACGAGGCCCGGATTGCCGGGTGCCGGGTGCTGCTGTTCGAGATTCCTCCCGCGCCCCAAGGCATCCCCATCGCCTGGAAGGGCCACTACTACGCCCGTGCCGGCGAAAGCCTGACCTCGCTCGGCTTGGACAAGCTGGATGACATCCGCCGCCAGGCACAGGCGCAGGACTGGACGGCACAGCTGGTGGATGGCGCCACGTTCGACGACCTCGATGAAGCCGCGGTGCGCAAGGCGCGCGAGTCCTTTGCACAGAAATATGCCAACCGATTCCAGCCCGGCGACGTGGAGGGCTGGTCGCTGGCGACGTTCCTGGATCGCGCGCGCGTGACCCGCGATGGCCGTATCACGCGGGCGACGTTGCTGCTGCTGGGCAAGGCCGAGGCGGCCCATCGCATGTCGCCACATCCGGCGCAGCTGACCTGGAAGCTGGAAGGCCAGGAGCGGGCCTACGAGCATTTCGGTCCGCCCTTTCTATTGACGACCACGCGCGTGTACCGGCGCATCCGCAATATCCAGTTGCGCCTGCTGCCGCAGGATGAATTGCTGCCCATCGAGGTCTCCAAGTACGACCAGAAAATCGTGCTGGAGGCGCTGCACAACTGCATTGCGCACCAGGACTACACCCGCCATGGCCGGGTGGTGGTGACGGAACGGCCGGATCGGTTGGTGTTCGAAAACGAGGGCGACTTTTTCGAGGGCCAGCCGGACGAATACATCCAGGGCCACAAGACGCCGCGCCGGTACCGCAACCCGGCCCTCGCGCAGGCCATGGTGGAGCTGAACATGATCGACACCATGGGCTACGGGATCCACTCGATCTACGCAGGCCAGGCGCGGCGCTACTTCCCGCTGCCCGACTACGATCTGGGCCAACCCCACGCCGTCCGGTTGACGATCTACGGCAGCGTGGTCGATCCCGCCTATACCCGTTTGCTGATCCAGAACACGGGATTGCCATTGGCCGATGTGCTGGCGCTGGATCGGGTGCAGAAACGTCTGCCCATTCCCGATGAGGCGGCTGCGCGGCTGCGGCGGGGCAAGCTGATCGAGGGACGTAAGCCGCATTTCCATGTGTCGGCCTCCGTGGCCGAGGCAACCGCAAGTAAGGTCGACTACATCCGGACCCGGGGGCAGGACGACGCCTTTTACGCCAAGCTGCTGACCGACTATCTGGACAAGTTCCATCAGGCGAATCGCGCCGAGATCAACGGGCTGCTGATGGACAAGTTGAGCGATGCGCTGGATGAGCGGCAGAAGTACAACAAGATCAGTACGTTGCTGACCCGGTTGCGCCGACGTGGGGTGATCGTCAACACCGGCTCGGACACCGCTCCCTGCTGGCGGCTGACAGGGACGGACGCAGAGAGAAATTAGAGAATTGCAGAGAGAATCTAGAGAAACATCAATGAAATCATTAAGATATGTCTGTTCAGGTCTGTGTGCTGTCGAGAGGTCCCGGGCAGCACGTGTGGGCGCTGATAACCCTCATGCTGCACGAGTCAAGCGGGCTGTTCCGGCCGCTTCCGCAACTGTCGAGGATTCCTCGATAGTTCAGTCATGACCGAAAACGACCAGAAACAACTCGGCAAGACCCTGTGGGCCATTGCCGACCAGCTGCGCGGCAGCATGAATGCGGACGACTTTCGCGATTACATGCTGTCCTTCCTGTTCCTGCGCTACCTGTCGGACAACTACGAGGCGGCGGCGAAGAAGGAGCTGGGCGCGGACTACCCGGATCCGGACTCTATCGGCAACGGCGGCAAGACGCCGCTGTCGGTCTGGTACGCGGCCAACCCGGACGACGTGGTGGCGTTCGAGCAGCAGATGCGGCGCAAGGCGCATTACGTCATCCAGCCCAGGTACCTGTGGGGCAACATCGTCCACCTGGCGAAGACCCAGCACCGCGACCTTCTGGATACCTTGCAGAAGGGCTTCAAGCACATCGAGGAGGAGTCGTTCGAGAGTGAGTTCCAGGGCCTGTTCTCGGAAATCAACCTGACCTCGGACAAGCTGGGCAGGAAGTACGAGGACCGCAATGCCAAGCTGTGCTCGATCATCAGCGAGCTGGCCCGCGGCATGGCGCTGTTTTCCACGGAAGCGGACACGCTGGGCGATGCCTACGAGTACCTGATCGGTCAGTTCGCCGCCGGCTCCGGCAAGAAGGCCGGCGAGTTCTACACGCCGCAGCAGATCTCCAACATCCTGTCCGCCATCGTCACCCTGGACAGCCAGGAGCCGAAGACCGGCCCGCGCGGCAAGCTGGACAGTGTGTTCGATTTCGCCTGTGGCTCCGGCTCGCTGCTGCTCAACATCCGCCACCGCATGAAGGAAGCGGGCGGCAGCATCGGCAAGATCTACGGGCAGGAATACAACATCACCACCTACAACCTGGCGCGCATGAACATGCTGCTGCACGGGGTGAAGGACACCGAGTTCGAGATCTATCACGGCGACACGCTGAAGAACGACTGGGACTGGCTGCGCGAAACCAACCCGGCGAAGAAGCCCCGCTTCGACGCCGTGGTGGCCAACCCGCCTTTCAGCTATCGCTGGGAGCCGGGCGAGGCGATGGCGCAGGACCCGCGCTTCAAGAACCACGGCGTGGCACCGAAAAGCGCCGCCGACTTCGCCTTCCTGCTGCACGGCCTGCATTACCTGAAGGACGACGGCGTGATGGCCATCATTCTACCGCACGGCGTGTTGTTCCGTGGCGGCAAGGAGGCGGACATCCGCCGCAAGCTGCTGGAGGACGGCCACATCGATACGGTGATCGGGCTGCCGGCCAACCTGTTCTATTCCACCGGCATCCCGGTGTGCATCCTGGTGCTGAAGAAGTGCAAGAAGCCGGATGACGTGCTGTTCATCAACGCCGCCGAGCACTTCACCAAGGGCAAGCGCCAGAACCAGTTGAGCGAGGCGCATATCGAGCGGATTGTCTCGACTTATCGGGATCGCACGGAGCACGAACGCTATTCACGTCGGGTGCCGATGAAGGAGATCATCGACAATGACTGCAACCTCAACATCTCGCGCTACGTCAGCACGGCCCAGACGGAAGAGGACATCGATTTGAAGGTTGTTCATGCCGACATGGTGAAGATCGAGAACGATCTGATGAAGGCGAAGCGGCGCCACAACACATTTCTTGCCGAGTTGGGTCTGCCGTTGCTGCCTTGAGCGGATTTCAGCGGCATGCACCTGAAATGCATGCCATCCGCCGGGATCATCGCGCCTTGCTGGTTGTTGCCAATGCGGAAGGCAGGCAACTCGTTGCGCTGACCTATTGCGTACGCAGCAGATCCGGGGAGATCAATGTGTTGAGGGCGGGAGCGTTGACCTGGGTACGTCGTGCCGGAGAAGTTCGAGCCGACACCGTGTCAATGACGACATTGTCGAGAGGTTGCCGGAATCGACTCGGCGGCGTTTCGATTCCGGCATGCTTTCCGAGGGCGCAATGAATGAATCGGCTCGAAAGTGGGTCGACCGATCACGCAATCACGCCTGCTGCCGACCCGGCAAGGGCGTTGTTGCGTGCGCACTGGCGAACTGCTCAGTCTTTGTACAGCGCCTGGAAGGCCGCGTCGGCGCGGATCGCGTCCCACTGCGGATCCATTTTCAGCATCGGAACCGAAATGAACATGCCGCCCGGCATCTGCAGCAGTTCGCGCAGCAGCTTCACGGTCATCGCAGCTTCACCGAGGCGTGCGTGCACGCGTGCGAGGACGGTCGTGTAGAGCACGCCATCGACGAGGTCGCGCGAGACAGGCACGAGTTCGGTGGCGCGCCGAGCCGCCGCGAGCGCTTCCTCGCGTTGGCCAGGGTCGGCCGCGCGACGCCCTGCGGGCGGGGATCCGCTGATGTGATGCATTCGCCGGTCGGACGAATCGGAAAGTCCGACATGCGCAGCTCCTTGCTGGACCTGCGCAGCCTCGGCGTGATCGGCATCGGCGCACATTGACGTCGCCTGCCGCGCGCGCCGGGTTTCGCCCGCCGGCCCGAGTGGAAGCAGGACAAGTGCGCGGCGCTGAGGCTATTCTCTGGGGTGCACGCGCTGCGCCGGGATCGCGCAGCGCTGGGGAGTCGGTGCTGAATGGCTGCCGGCGGGGTTGCCTGGGAGCCTTAGAAGCATTCTGCCATGAGTGAAATCACTGAACTGATGGGGCGCGCACGCGCTGGCGAGCAGGCGGCTTCGGAGCGCCTTTTCGTCTTGCTGTACGACGATCTGCGGCGTCTCGCCGCCGGCCAGTTGCGTGGAGAGCAGATGATGCGCACGACCTCGCTGGTGCACGAGGCGTACCTGAAGATCGCCCGGCACGGTGCCCTTGACGTCAATGATCGCGGGCATTTCTTTGCCGTTGCCGCGCGCGTGATGCGGCAGATCGTCATCGACCATGTGCGTTCGCGCGCGGCGCTCAGGCGTGGCGGCGACGTGCAGATTGCCTCGCTGGATACCAATGCCCTGCAGGCGGCGGCGGAAGATCGCGGTGAGGAAGTGCTCGCCCTCGATGCCGCCCTGGCGCGCCTGGATGCCATCGATGCGCCGCTGGCTGCCCTCGTCGAAATGCGTTTCTATGCCGGCCTCGATCTCAGCGAAATCGCCGATGTGCTTGACCGCTCGGAGCGCTCGCTGAAGCGCGACTGGCGCCGCGCGCGTGCGTTCCTGCAGCGCGAAATGACGACGGCCTGAGCGATGACGACCTCGCCCGATCGCTGGTCGCGGATTTCCGCCCTGTTCGACGAACTGGTCGAGCTGGATGCCGACCGGCGCACGCGGCGACTGGCGCAATTGGCGGCAAGCGACCCGGAATTGGTCGAGGAAGTGCGCGCCTTGCTGGCGGCCGACGAGGACATCAGCGGCTTGCTCGATGGCGATGCTGCCGCTGCCGTGCCCGGCATGCTCAGTCGGGAAGGCGATGGCATGCCCGCCGATGGCATGGCCGGCACGTATCGATTGCTGCGGCTGCTTGGCGAGGGCGGCATGGGCATGGTCTGGCTCGGCGAGCGCACCGATGGCGCCTACGAGCAGCAGGTGGCGGTGAAAGTGCTCAAGCGTGGCATGGACACGCACGCGATCCTGCGCCGTTTCCTGCAGGAGCGCCGCATCCTCGCGCGGCTGAAGCATCCGCATGTCGTGCGCCTGCTGGATGGCGGCATGACCGCGGATGGACGGCCGTTCTACGTCATGGACGTGGTCGACGGCCTGTCGATCACCGAGCACGCGCGCCGCGCCGCGCTCGATCCACGCGCGCGCGTCGCCATGCTGGTCAAGGTTGCCGATGCGGTTGCCTACGCGCACACGCAGTTGATCGTGCATCGCGATCTCAAGCCCTCCAACGTGCTGGTCGATCAACAAGGCGAGCCGCGCGTGCTCGATTTCGGCATTGCCAAGTTGATCGAGGAAAGCGGCGAGCAGACCCGCACCGGCACCGCCATGCGCGTGCTCTCGCCGGCTTACGCCGCACCCGAGCAGATCCTCGGCGAGGCCATCGGCACGCCGACCGATGTCTACGCACTGGGCCTGATGTTGTGCGAACTGCTGACCGGGCAACTGCCGCGGCAACGACGTGACACGAACCCGTCGCAACTGGCGCTCGATGCCAGCCTGGAAGTCGTCGAACGCGCCAGCACGCTGGCGGCGAAGCTCGATGCCGGGCAGCTGCGCGAACTCTATGGCGCAGGGGCCGATGCGCAGCACCTGGCGCGCGATCTGGCCGGTGATCTCGACCTGATCATCGCCACTGCCCTGCAACGCGAACCGGCACGGCGCTATGCGACGGCCGCGGCGTTTGCCGAGGACCTGCGCCGCTGGCTGGATGCACGACCGATCACGGCACGCGCCGATTCCGCCGCGTATCGCCTGCGCAAGTTCGTTCGCCGTCACCGCTACGGCGTTGCCGCCTCGGTGGTCATTGTGCTTGCACTGCTTGTGGGTCTTGGTGCCGCGTTGTGGCAGGCACGCATTGCCCAGGCCGAGGCCCGCCGCGCCGACAGCGAGCGCGACAAGGCCGAGCTGCAACTGGCCCGCAGCGAGCGGGTCAAGGAATTCATCCTGGCCCTGCTCGGCGAACAGGATCCGCTCAGTCGGGCGAGTGCCACGGCACGTTCGCCACGGGCCATGATCCGCGATGGCATCAGCATCGTCGATGCCAGCCTTGCCGGTGATCCCTCCTTGCAGGCGCAACTGTTCAAGGATCTCGGCGAGATCCAGGTCGGTCTCGATGATCGCGAAGCGGCAGAGGCGACGCTCAAGCGCGCCTGGGAAATGCAGTCGGAATTGAGCGGCGCAAACAGTGTCGCCGCGGCCGAAGCCATGGCCGCCTATGCGGACGCTGTCTATGCCGTCGGCGAATTGGCGAAAGCGGAAACACTGATCCGTGATGCCCTGCGGGTGCTGCGTGCTGCCGGTGCCGGGGACCTGCCACGCGCCGCCCTTGCCGAATCGACGCTGGCAAACATCGAACTGACCGCTGGCCGCAATGCAGAAGCCGAGGCACTTGCCCGCCACGGCGTCGAAGTCTTTCGCGCCGTCTACGGCGCATCGCATGTGCAGGTTGCCGCGCGCCTGGGCGTGCTCGGCAAGATCCAGCAGGAAGCGGGGCGTTATGCCGATGCCCTGGAAAGTTATGCGCAAGCGTTGGCAATCGTTGCCAGGAACAACGGCGAGGAGCACGTGCGCACGGCGTTGCTGCGCGTGAACATCGGCGATGTCCTGCGCATCCAGCGCAAATACGAGGAGGCCGGGCGCAACTACGAGGCCGCCTTGCGCATCGCGCGCGCATCATTGCCGGCGGATCATCTCTATATCGGTGCCACCTTGCTGCGGCTAGGCGACCTGCAGCGGCGCCTGGGCCGCTTCGAGGCCGCCGAGCGCAGCTTTGCCGAATCACTGGCGATACTCGGCAAGACCTCATCAGGCCAGTACGCCCAGGCCTTGCAAACCCACGGCACCCTTGCCCGCGCGCAGGGCAAGTTCAACCTCGCCGTGGAGCGCTACCGCAAGGCGTTCGAGGTGTTCCGCGTGGCCACCGGAGACAGCGTCTACACCTGGCTCACGGCCTTGCTGGAAGTCACCGCGCTGAGCGACGCCGGGCGGTACCGCGAGGCCGATGCGCGGGCAGGGGAAGCAGTGGCCGCGCTGCAGCGGTTTGCCCCCGAGGATGAATACAACAACACCTACGCCGCTTCGGTGCTTGGCAACCTGCGCCTGGCGGAAGGTCGCCATGATGATGCGATTCCCCATTTGCGTCGTGCCCTTGCCGGCATGCAGAAGATCTATGACAGCGAGCACGTCGAGACTGCCCAGGCGCGCATTGCCCTGGCTTCCAGCCTGATCGCCAGCGCGGCTCCCGCCGCACTCGACGAGGCCGAATCCCTGCTTGCAGCGGTGTTCGCCACCCTGGAGCACAAACGCGAGGCGGAGAACGAGGCGACCCTGGGGACGGCCTATCTCGAGCGCGGTCGGCTGCATCTTGTCCGCGGCCATCGGCAGGAGGCAGACGCCGACATCGGCGAAGCGCTGAAGCGGCTCAAGGCTCCGGAACACGCACCGAAACTGCGCCAGGCTGAAGTCCTCGCCCGCAAGCTGGCCGCGCGCTGAGGCTGGGCAGCGCGGGCGTCAGTCAAAGCCATCCCTGAACAGGAATTCGGATTGATAGAGCACCTGGACCGCGCCGGAATCGGCGTCGACGCCGTCGTCGTAGAGATAGGCGCCGATGGCAAGGTCGGCGCGGCCGTCGTCGTTGAAGTCGCCGATGGCCATGTCGTTGCCGAACTGGTCGTTCTCGTGTGGGCCAGCGATCTTCAGCGGCGGCAGGGGCAGGATCGGCTGTGGCGTGGCGAGCAGCAGCCCTTCGTCGTCGCTGCCTGAATCGAAGATCCAGACCATGCCCGCATTGGCGGCACCATTGATGGTGGCGAACGGCGCGGCGACAGCGAGGCTGTCGCCATCGCAGTTCAAGTTCACGCACGCATAGGCGAGCCGTCCGGTTTTCAAGACGTTGCCAAAGCGGCCATTGCCGCTGACCACGCCGGGCAGCGACGGCGGGGAAATGAAACGGTTGCCGGTGGAAACCAGGCCCGTGCTCGAGCCATGGATCACATGCACAGCGCCCTGGTCGCCATCCGTGCCAGGCGCGCCAATGGCGAGGTCGGCGTAGTTCGTCTCCAGGAAACCGCGATCACCAAACTCGCCCGTGGCCAGGCTGCCGCCGAAATTGCCCGCCGTCGCGCAATTGCCGCCGATGCCAAGCACGCCGGGGCGCCAGATCTGCGTGTTGGCGTTGCTGACGCCGCTGGCCGATCCCTGCAGCACGACGACCGCACCGCCACGATCGGTGCCGTTCGGGCAGGTTCCGTTGCGGATGCCGATGGCGAGGTCGTCGTTGCCGTCGGCATCGAAATCCCCGGCAGCGAGCGACCATCCATAGAAATCATCGCTCCTGGGATTGAAACCCAGTCCGTCGGTATTGCGGTTGAAGATCCGTGCGCGGTCGGGCTGGATTCCCGCCACGCTGCCATAGACGATCATCACGGCACCGGCATTCGCGGCCGCGCTGACGATCTGGCCGCGGATGCCTATGGCAAGGTCGGTGAATCCGTCGTTGTCGAAATCGCCGGCGGCGAGACTGTTGCCGAGATTGGCGCTTGCCTGCGTGGCGCCGGGATAGGTGTCGCCTGCCTGGATTGTGCTTTGCACCTCGTAGGTGCCATTGCCCAGGCGATTGATGATCATGACCTTGCCGGCCGCAGCCTGGCCGCCGGCGCTGGCGTTCATCGCCGACACGGCGATCTCGTCGCGCCCGTCGCCGTCGAAATCACCGCTCGCCATCGTGTAGCTGTGCACGGGTACGTTGATCGTGGTGGAGAGAAACTGCAGCAGCGGATTGCTGCCGACCGCGAACGCCATCCCGCGCAGCACGCGCAAGCGATCGCCGCCCGCTTCCGATACCACCAGATCGCTGATGCCATCGTCATCGAAATCGCCAGCAGCCAGTCCGCGTCCGTATTGTTTGCCTGCAGCATCCAGGTACGGGTTCTTCAGCAGGATATTGTTGTACGGGCCCAGGTGTTCGCGTGCCGAGGCCGGCATGGCAGACAACGCCAGGCCCAGCGCCAGCGCCACCAGCGTGAGTGCGGATGCTTCCGCACGGGATGGAAATGAAAGGTGCATGGTGCAGCTCCCGTGGATCCAGGAAGGTTGTTGTTGGCAATTACGCAAGCTCGTCGGCACAGGGGCCAGATTCGCTCGCGGATACCGCTCGGCTGAGCATGAGGCGAGGAGGGTTCATGTCCCCTCGGCACTGCTGCGCAGCGCTCGCCGCCGAAGGGATTCCCGCGAGTTTCGCCAGCCGCTTACGGAGTGGCCGGATAGCTGACCAGGTTGTCGCCGGCCTTGCTCCAGTACTCGCCGTCGCGCGAGAGCAGGATCGGCCCGCGCTCGATCCAGCCGATGCCGTTGCGTGCTTCGATCAACAGCACGACATCGTCGCCGAGCTGGTAACCGCCATTGACCTTGACGTCGCGCAACATGCGCAGCGATTGCACGTGCAGTTTGCGTTGGCGCTCGATGAGCGGAATCGGCTTGCCATCGAAATCCTTGTCTCGATGGACAATGCTTGCCATCTGCCCGCCCGAGTTCATCGCCGCATCGGGATCCTTGGCATCGACCGCAGCCGACATGGCCCGGGTCTGCGCAACGAATGCCTTGCCGGGAGCACCGCCATCCGCGGGCAATGCCGTGGCGGCGCTGGCCCAGTCGGTTCGCAATTCGCCGCTGGAATCACGAATGCCCTGGGCAAAGAATTCATCGACCAGTGCCTTGTCCGACTTGGCGCGCAGCGCCGCACGCTCGCTTTCCGAGTAGCGGATGGTGACGATCCTGTAGCCGTCGCCGACCTTGGCGTAGGGCATGGTCATCTTGCCGGAACTGGAGCCGTCCTTCGCCTTGGTGGTCACCGTGATCATGCCGTCGACCGCAGGCACCTGCGCATTCAGCTGCTTTGCTGTTTCCTGCAATTGAGCGCGATCCTCGTCGGTTGCCGGGCTTGCGGATACGCTGCATGTCGATTCGGTGGAGCATTCCCGCACGTTCTCGAAAAAGTAGAAATGCAGGTCGGCCGGCGCGTCGTCGAGGTCGGCGAGCTTGCGTGCGGCATCGAAATCGCCCTTGTCGAATGCCGCCTGCACGGCCTTGGCCAGTGCCTCGGGTGTCGAAGTTGCATGGCTGCAGGCGGCCATGCCCAAACTGGCCAGCAGCGTCGTTGCCAGGATCAGAAGTTTCATGTGCGGTCGGTCTCCCTTGCATTTGATCGTGGCACCCGCAGCGGACGCCTTCATGGGCAAACACGGAAAAGGACCATGGCCGGGGCCATCGCCATGGGAGCGAGTGCTGACCTCGTTGCTCCGCGGTCCGCAGGCGCACATCGGCATTGCGCCACTTCAGCCAATCACGGCACTCCGCACAGGTGCCAATGTGCGGCTTTTCGCGCTAGGCTCGCCCGGCGTCGGCGCGGCGCGAACTTCGGGGAGAGGGATCATGGCTCGTACTGCATTGGTGGATTTGTTGCGACGCGCGGCGGCGATTTCAGCAGTGGCAAGGCAATCGGGGGAGCCGCTCGATGAAGCGATCGAGCGCGACCTCGCCCTGCGCACCGATGCCTCGCGGCGGCGTTTCCTGCGCCAGTCGATCAGTGCGTCGGCCGCGCTGATGCTCGGTGCCTGCGCACCGACGCGATTGATGCGTGCGGACGCTGCCGAGGATGTCATTGTCGTCGGTGCCGGCGTGGCTGGCTTGACCGCCGCCTGGCGTCTGCGCCAGGCCGGAGTCGGCGTGAAGCTTTACGAAGCGCAGGAGCGCGTCGGTGGACGCATGTTGAGCCTGCGCAACCACTTTGCCGATGGCCAGGTCTGCGAGCTGGGCGGCGAATTGATCGACAGCGGCCATGCGCGGATTCGCGCCCTCGCCGCCGAACTCGGCCTGGTGCTTGATGATCTCGCCGAGGATCCAACGCACGCCTTTGGCGACATCTGGTTTGCCGATGGCCGCCGCTACAGCGAAGTCGAGATCCTGCGCGCGTTCGCGCCGCTGGCCGCGGCGATCCAGCGCGATGCCGATTCCTTGCCTGACGCGGAAATCACCTACGCGAACCCCGGCGGTTGCCAGGCACTGGATGGCGAGACGATGACGCAGTGGCTCGACCGCAATGGCGCATCGGGCTGGCTGCGCAAGCTGATCGAAGTCGCCTACACCACCGAGATGGGCCTTGAGTGCGAGGAGCAATCGGCACTCAACTTCCTCACTTTCATCGATCCGGGCCTTGAGTCGTTCAAGATCTTCGGCGAGAGCGACGAACGCTTCCACGTGCGCGGCGGCAACGACCTCATCGTCAAGGCACTGGTCGCGAAGCTGGATGATGCAATCCAGCCCGGCTGCGTCCTCGAATCCATTCGCCAGTCGGCAGCTGGCCGCTACACATTGGGTTTCAAGCGTGGCGCCGCGGCATTCGACGCAAGCGCGTCGCGCGTCATCCTGGCACTGCCGTTCACGACGCTGCGGCGCGTGCAACTGGATCTCGAACTGCCCGCCGCCAAGCGCCGCGCCATCAACGAACTCGGCTATGGCACGAATGCCAAGCTGATGATCGGCTTCAACGAACGCGTCTGGCGCACGCGGCATTCCCTTGGCGGTGCCAGCTACAGCGACCTGCCGTGCCAGACGACCTGGGAAACCAGTCGCATGCAGGCGGGCGCGGCCGGCATCCTGACCAATTTCGTCGGCGGCCGCCACGGCCTCGAGATCGGCAGCGGATCGGCAAGGTCGCAAGCCGATCTCGCCTGCAGCCAGCTTGAAGCGATCTTCCCCGGCTTGTCCGCCGCACGGGCCGGCATGCGCGATGCGCGCATGCACTGGCCGACGCAGCCGTGGACGCTTGGCAGCTACGCGTGTTTCCGTCCGGGCCAGTGGACGACGCTGCGGGGCGCCATCAGCGAACGCGTCGGCAACCTGCATTTCGCCGGCGAACACTGCGCGTTCGACAACCAGGGCTTCATGGAAGGCGGCGTTGAAACCGGCGAGTGGGCGGCGCAGGCAATCCTCGAAGAAACGGCGGCCAAGGCTGCCTGAGCCGTGCTTCAGGGAAGATCCGCCACCTCGAAGCCATTGGCGAAAATGCGCTCGCGATCGATTACCTGCACGGCATCGAAATTGCCGCTGAGCAAGCCGCCGGCGCCATCCTTCTCGATGCCGAGGGTCACATCGAGATAGGTGAAGGGCGGGTTGACGACGAAGTCCATGCTGCCATGCACCCAACTGCCATTGCTCTGCACGAAATAGCCACCCAATGAGTTGGCACCGCCACTGCAATCGGCCACGGCGCGCGTGGCGAAGCTGACCACCAGGCGCCCACCGGCATGACCCGCCGGCAGGAAGCCATCGGCTTCGATGGCATGGCTGCCGGCTGTGGCCAGGGAAACGCATTGGCGCAATGGATAGAGGCGTGCACCGGCTTGTGCTTCGGCGTTGGACAACAAGGCGGAACCGGAGCCGGGATTGTTCTGGTAATCGAGCATGGACCAGGTCGGTGCGGGCGTGCCGGACAAATCCCAGCCAAGGAGACTCGTGTCGAAATTGCCATTGACGACAACGGCCGTTCCCGCTTGCGCGGTGGAAGCCAGGGCCATGGCGAAGAGGAAGGCGGACACGGCGAGCGAAGCGTTTGGCTCAGACATGGCAGGATTTCCTGACGATCCGACACGCAACGGGATGGCCAGTGTATGCCTGAATCGGCTGGCCGGGAGCATCCCCGCGCGCGCTCGTGCCGCTTGCAGTCAGAACAGGTCGCCCTGCGGCGAGGGCGGCCGCGGTGGCAGAAAGCGCGAACAATCGAGGCTGAGGTCGCGTGAGCGGCTGAGGCCATGCTTGCGGCAGGCGAGGGCGAAGCGTTGGCGGATGAGATCGGCATAGGGGCCTTCGCCACGCATGCGCAAGCCGAAGCGGGCGTCGTAGTCGCGGCCCCCGCGCATCTGCCGGATCAGGCTCATGACATGCTCGGCGCGATCGGGAACATGCAGGTGCAGCCATTCGCGGAACAGGTCCTTCAGCTCCAGCGGCAAGCGCAGGACGGTATAGCCGGCAATGTTCGCGCCGCTCGCCGCCGCCTGCTCCAGCACGTGCTCGATGTGCATGTCGGTGACGGCGGGAATGATCGGCGCGACCAGCACGCCACACGGCACGCCGGCGGCATGCAGGTTTTCGATGATGCGCATGCGCCGGTGCGGCGCGGTGGCGCGCGGTTCCAGCGTGCTGGCCAGGCGGTTGTCCCAGGTGCCGATGGAAACAAACACCTGCACCAGTCCGTCGCGCGCCATCGGTGCCAGCAGGTCCAGGTCGCGTTCGACCAGGGCGTTCTTGGTGACGATGGTCAGCGGATGCCGGCAGGCGTGCAGGACTTCGACGATTTCCCGGGTGATGCGATGCTCGCGCTCGATCGGCTGATAGGCATCGGTGTTGGCACCCAGCGTGATCGGCTCGCAGGCGTAACCCGGCTTGCCGAGTTCGGCGCGCAGGCGCTCGGCGGCGTTGCTCTTGGCGAACAGGCGCGTCTCGAAATCCAGCCCTGGAGAGAGATTCAGATAGGCATGCGAGGGCCGCGCATAGCAGTAATTGCATCCGTGCTCGCATCCCCGATACGGATTTATCGATTGGTTGAACGGGATGTCCGGCGATTCATTGCGGCTGATGATCGAGCGCGCGCGTTCCAGCGATACCTGCGTGGGCGGGCGCGGCGCCGACTCTGCCTCGCGATACCAGCCGTCGTCCTCCATGGTTTTCGTCAGCGCCTCGAAACGCCCTTCGCGATTGCTGCCCGCGCCGCGACCCTTGATCCGGGTCGGACGGGTCAGATCATCGGGATCGCGCGTGGCCATGGGCGCAGTATGCAGCGTGGCATCTCAGGCGCAGAGACAGGGCGAAGCCGCCAGGTGCCCTGATGTGGTTACGCGGGGCCAACGCTGCACTGCAGCAGTGCCATCCGGGCATTCATGTTGCGCTGCGGCGTGGCATATGTTGAAAAATCATTAGTATTGCGTTCGCTGGAATCTGCCTCGTGGGGAGGGAGAACCCGCCGCAGCAGCAATGCTCGGCGGGTTTTTTTATGTCCATGGATGGACTGTATGCCGACAACGCAGGAGCAGTTGTCGGTATATGCCATGGATGGACTGTATGCCGACAACGCAGGACGACTGCATGGATGCAGGAGGTACGCATCCATGGATGGATGCGCTAGAACGGCGTCGGGAACAGCCGTCGAGAGCAACGCAGGAGCAGTTGCCGAGCAGTTGTCGGCGATGTCCATGGATGGACTGCGTCAGCGCACAGCGCTGACCCACAGCAGCGATCATGTCGCATGGATGGCGTCAGCGCACAGCGCTGACCCACGGCAGTAGCTGAGCAACATCGGCAATCGACCGAGGAGCAATGTGGATTCGATTTGTGAATGTGGGTTCGATCTGTGATCGAACGCTCTTCCGTAGCAGTTGCTGGCGATCGCATGGATGGCGGAATGCCAGGCCATGCCGTCACCATTGCCGGTTTATGGCGCGATGGCCACGTCCGCATCGGCGACCGGGCCTGCCAGCACCGTATCGAGGATTGGTTCCAGCTCGTTGCGGAAACGCAACTGGCCCAGCGCACGCAGCTCGTCGGGCAATCCACTCGAGGATGCCATGACATTGGCGGGCAGCGAGTCACGCAGCGCGGCCAGGGTGGCGAAATAGCGATCGCCGCCAATGCCCGCGGTTTCCAGGAGGATGCTTGGCAGCAGCCAGGAGGTCGTGTCCATCGGCCCGTGTTCGGCGAGCTTGCGACGGTTGTCGAGCAGCAGCCACGGCACCGGCTGGGTCTTCGCCGCCTTGCCGTCGGCAAAGCCGATCTGCTGGTAGACCGGCGGCAGCGCCGGCAGATGATCGCCGTAGAACAGCAGCAGGGTGCGCCGCTTGCGCTTCTGCAGCGCATCGGCCAGGCGGCCGAGCTCGTGGTCGGCGTCGCCGAGCAGGTACAGGTAATTGCGCATCCAGTATTCGCCGCCCTCATCGAGGCCGGCCGGCGTGCGCATGGCGGCGAGGCGTTCGGCGTCAAGGCCGGGGCGCCAGTCGAACGGACCATGGTTTTCCATGGTCACCGCAAAAATGAGTTGCGGCGGGCCGTCCTGGTCGAGCTGGGCGAGCACGTGGTCGGTCAGTGCGGCATCGCCAGTGAACAAGCCGACGATGTCGTCCTTGGAGAAGGCCTTGTCATCGACAAAGCGGTCGAAGCCGATTTGCTGGTAGGCCTGGTTGCGGTTCCAGAACACACCGCTGTTCGGATGGATGGCGGTGGTCTGGTAGCCCTGCCGCGAAAGCGTGCGCACGATGCCCGGAATCGGCCGGTCGGCGATCTCGAAATACGGGTACTGCACGCCCGGGAAAAAGGCGAGGGCAAGCCCGGTCAGCACCTCGAACTCGGTGCGGATGGTGCCACCGGCATAGGTCGGTACCTGCAGCTCGCCGGACAGGCCGCGCTTGGCCAGGCGGTGGAAGTTCGGCAGATAGGTATTTTTCGGCGCACCGTTCAGGCGTACCGGGTCGAACAGCGATTCGCTCTGGATGATGACGATATCCGGCTGCGTGCCGCTCGGCATGGCCAGCGACGAGGTGTTCGGCAGCAGGCGTTCGCGCAGGGCGTCGACATTCGCGCGCACCAGATCGCGGGCGGCATTGCGATCGGGGTGGAGCTCCTGGCGCTTGGCCAGTTCCCAGTTGTAGAGGACGAGATTGCCGACCATGCCGGCCTTGCGCGCGCTGTCGACCACCGACCACGGCTCGAACGCCAGGCGCTCGGCGCTGTACACCGCACGCCAGGGTGTCCAGCCCTGGAAGATGCCGACGCCGAGGACGAGGGTGACCACGGCGACGCCAGCGCGCGTCCAGCCGCGCATCAGCGGCCAGGCCGCCTCGCGGAACAGGGCGAGGGTCAGCGCCAGCAGGCCGAGGGCGGCCAGCACGGGCAGGAAACTCGTGCCGATGTAGTGGACGAACAAGGGCAAGGCCGAACCGATTTCCTCGAGGAAGTGGAAATCGCCGGGCAACAGCGGCATGTCCAGTTGCTGCAGCTTGACGGTGTTGGCGGCGTGGCTGGCAAGCAGGAGCAGGAGGCCGATCCAGCTCGACAGCACGACACGGCGGGTCAGCGCGCCGAGCAGGAGCACGATCAGCACGAACGGCAGGATGTTGATGGCAACCAGGCCAAGATGCGCCCCATCCACCGCATGCATCGGCCAGCCCAGGGCCGGATCGAGCCAGCTTGCGCTGATCGCGAAGATCACCACGACCAGCAGCAACCACAACACATGCGGCAGGTTGCGCTTGAGCGGCGTGGATTGCGGCGTTGCGGTCATGGGCGGGCAGCAGTGCGAGAGGAATCGGCAGCTGCGCACTTTCGGGTTGCGCGGCTGAGTGCGGGGTGAACCAAATCGGGGAATTTCTGAACGCGGCTTGCGGTTTGTGCCGCGATCAAGGCGCAATTGTTCCGGCTCGGCGCGACCCCCTGCTCGCGCGGATGCGCAGACTGCTCTTGCGCGGGCGGCAACGCAAGTGCCGTCGCCCGAGGCTGGCCGCCGCCGAAGCCGACTGCCAGAATCGACCCATGCCGAACCCCGTCCGACCGAAAGCCATTGCGCGCCTGATCGATCAACGCCTGTCGCGGCTTGAAGCCCTGTGCCGCGAAGCGGGCGTGCCGTTTTATGACGATGCCGGCGTCGACAGCCATCTCGATCGGGTCTTGCTGGCCAGCGATTTCGCCTACGAGGGCTTTTGCCAGGATCCGCAATTGCTCGGCCCGGACCTGGTTCGCCTGATGAACGATCCGCGCCACGCCGACGCGCGCACCGCGCCGTTTTCGCCGGGCCTGCCCGATGCCGAGTTCCGCAGCGAGATCCGCCGTTTCCGCCGGCGCGAGTCGATCCGCCTGATCTGGCGTGATGTGAACAATGTTGACAAGGTCGAGACGACCCTGGCCGGCGCCAGCGTGCTTGCTGAAGTCTGCCTCGAGCTTGCATTGCGCCATGCCGAGCGCCAATTGGCCGAGCGCCATGGCCAGATCCGTCTTGCCTCGGGCGAGGTGCAGCGCCTGGTCGTGCTGGCGCTGGGCAAGCTGGGTGGCGGCGAGCTCAATTTCTCCTCGGATGTCGACCTCGTGCTGGCCTATGACGAGGCCGGCATTGCCAGCGATGGTGCGCGACCGATCGATGCCGAGGTCTGGTACTCGCGACTCTCCCAGCACCTGATCTCGTTGCTGGCCGATCGCAGCGCGGATGGCTTTGCCTATCGCGTCGACTTGCGCCTGCGCCCATTCGGCAACGCTGGCCGGGTTGCCCTATCGTTCGCCGCCATGGAGCAGTACTACCAGCGC
>Ga0172380_10004139_pt1 | contig 19004 bp, 16 predicted proteins | sample Leawe162metaG_FD_119747 | JGI IMG/M metagenome (GOLD analysis project Ga0172380, IMG submission 119747) | Leachate microbial communities from a municipal landfill in Southern Ontario, Canada - Leachate well 162 metaG | ecosystem: Engineered > Solid waste > Landfill > Unclassified | place... | reverse complement strand
GGTGACCGCGATCGACGACCAGACCGTCCAGTTCAAGCTCAAGACTCCGAACTGGCTGTTCCCGAACAACATGAACACGTACAGCACGCAGATCCTGCCGAACGGGATCTACGAGTGGACCGGGCCCGGTGCCTGGGGTTCGGAAAAGGCGCGGGGTGGCGGGGCGTGGATCCTCGACCAGTACCAGCCCGGTTCGTTCGTGAGGTACAAGCCGAACCCGGCCTACAAGAAGATCTTCGGGATTCCGTATGCCGACACGCTGGTCCTGAAGATCATCGTGGGCAGCAGCGCCCTCAGCCTGCGGGCGTTCGTGGCGAAGGAGACCTTCCAGCTGGGCATTCCCACGGGGCAGCTGGGCGCCGTCCAGTCCGGCCGGCCGGACGCCAAGCTGAACCTGGACGTCTACGCTGCGACCAACACCAACGCACTGTTCCCGAAGTCGATCGAGAAGCCGTTCGATGACGTGCGCGTGCGCCGCGCGATCTCGATGTCGGTGGATCGCGACGGGTGGGGCAAGACCCTCCAGAACCCGTACAAGCTGGAGAGCGGCCCGATCACGTGGGGGTACCCGGACTGGAAGCTCGACCTGCCCAAGATGCCCGCGGACGTGCAGGCCTGGGCCAAGTACAACCCCGAAGAGGGTGCGAAGCTCATACAGGCCGCTGGCGTCTCGAGCAGCACCGAGTACCTGATGCACATGTACCCGTACAACGAGACCTACACACCGGAAGCGACGCTCCTGATCAACTCGCTGCAGAAGATCGGGATCAAGGCCAAGCTGAAGGTCTACGACTACAACAACTGGATTGCCAACGTCTACTACACGACTGACCCCAAGGCGTGGAGCGGGATGCTGTACGGGCCGGACAACCTCGACCGCATCCAGCAGCAGCTGTTCGACCGGTTCAGCAAGACTTCCAACCGCAACCACGCGTTCGTCAACGACGCGGAGATGCAGAAATTGCTGCCTGACTTCACCTCGGCCAAGGGGCCGGAGGAAGCCAAGGTGGTCGCTAACAAGATCCAGCAGCGGTCGGTCGACCAGGCGTTCGCGACCTACCGGCCGCAGCCGACCTCGCCGCTGGCGTGGGATCCCAGCGTGAAGAACTACGACGGGCAGAGGGAGTTCCTCTACCAGAACACCTTCCGCGACGCCTTCCTCTGGATTGACAAGTAGTCGTCATCCCCGTGCGGCGCTGCCATGCCGCGCACCGGGCGCGATGTCGCCGGGAAGCCCGCCGCAAGGCGGGCTTCCTGCTCTCTCCGAGGATTCCGAGGATGGAGCGGGAGACCGGATCTCCCGCGCACGGATCATCCGTCGACTCGGCCCGGGCGCCTTCCGGCACGGCCGCCCGAAACCGCCGGCCCTCGCGTGCCCTGCCGATCGAGGTGCGCCGGCCGTCATCGTTGTGGGGTGGGCCACGGCGATCTCAGGCTTCAGCTCACCGCCTTCTTCACCAGCGCCTCGATCAGCGCTTCCTCGGCGGCGGTCAGCTTCTTCAGCGCGAAGGACGTCGGCCACATCATGCCTTCGTCGAGGTTCGCCTTGTCGCTGAAGCCGAACGTCGCATACCTCGCCTTGAACTTCTGCGCGCTCTGGAAGAAGCAGATGACATCGCCGTCCCTGGCATACGCGGGCATCCCGTACCACGTTCTCGGCGAGAGGGCCGGCGCGCTGGCTCTGACGATCGCATGCAGACGGGTGGCCATGGCGCGATCCGGTTCCGGCATCTCGGCGATCTTCGCGAGCAGGTCGCTCTCCCCGTCCGCCCTGGCCGTCTTCAGCTCCCGGGCGCGCTCCTTCATCGCGGCTCGTTCCTCGTCCGTGAATCCCGTGGACGCCGTGCCGGTCGTTCTCCTGGCGGACTGCCGCGCGCCCGTCTTTGCAGCCTTCCTTTCAGCCATCGTGTCCTCCTTCACGGTGCCGTCTGCGCAGGTCGGCGCCGGGATCGCCGTGCGGCTCAGCCCGGTTCGACGGCTGCTCGGTGAGCGCCGGGACGGCCTCGGCGCCGCTGGCCCGCGCCCGCCGAAGGCGGGAGGCCGGCGCGATGTCCATGACGGTCGTCATGATACCTGCGGCCCGGTGGCGGGCGCGTCTTGCTTGGCGCCGGTGGGCGACGGGGTCGCTCGCTGTGCGAGGTCGCTCTGGACTTCCGCCCGGCAGGTTTGCTGGGGTTCGCTGTCCCGGACGGCGACTCCCTGCGGGCGCGTCCTTGGAGGAGACGACCCCGCTGACGGCGGTCATGGGGCGGTCCCTTTCAAGCCGTTAACACGGCGCCTCTACTGTGAGGCTCGTGGAATCATCGGCGGCAGGCCCTGCCCCCGACGCAGCCTCCGCCCCGGCCGAGGACTGGCACGCACGGCTGGCCGCGGATGCGCCCGATCTCTGCGGGAACCGCGAGGCGTCCTGGCTCGACTTCAATGACCGCGTGCTCGCCGAGGCCGATCGAGGAGGACGTCCATGTCACGAACCGCGCCCAGCGCCTGTGCGACCCACGGCAGTTCGTCGCGCGCCTCGAGGAGCGATGCCGGGAGCACCGAGTCGAAGACGCGCAGCGCTGCACGGGCGCGGCGCGTGGAGACCCGCATCTGGTGCAGCTGCTCCGGATCCTCCCCGAGCGCCGTTCCGCCCTCGAAGGCCAGGAATTCGCTGAACCGGCGGCGCAGCACCGCGAATGCCCGGTCCACGGCGCGGTCGTCCGCGGTCAGTGGGACCGGGCCCAGGTCGGGGGGGCGGGCTGCAGCCCGGCGGCGCGCAAACCCCATTCGAACTTCGCGCTGTCCGCCGGCGTCAGCGCGCACGCGGAGACGAGGGCTCTCACCAACGAATGCAGCGTCACCAGGCTCCCGGGCTGGACCTCTTCGATTTCCACGCGCCGCAACGTGGAGGGGGCCGCGCCCGCCACCTCGGCCGTGGTGTCGTCCAGCGCGATCTCGGCCAGCACGGCGTCATCCGCCCGCACGATCCACATCGCACGACGCGTGACCAGCGTGAAGAGAGGCTGCAGCGCTGCTCCCCGGGACAGCACGCGCAGTCGCGAGCCGACCGGGCCCTCGCTCAGCGCCACTTCCGCGATGCCGCCCGATGGGGCCCTCACCTCGTGGCGCCAGCGCCTTCAGCGTCGTCTCGTGCTCGCCGTTCTTCTCGCGCACGCGGAGGGCGTACCCCGCATGGAAGGCGTGCCACGACTCCGTATCGAGGTACGTGTCCCGCTGCGTTCGCTCACCTCGATCGACGAGCGAGAAGCGGGCGTGCGGCGGCTGCGCCCGCAGCCAGCCCGCAACAGCGTGGAGGTCGGGGGCGTCGAACTGCCGCTCCAGCTCAACCGACTCGGGGCCGCTCATGTCTTCGCCATTCGAGGGTCGGTGCGGGATGGACCGGCGACGCCATCATCGCCACGCGAGGTAAGGGGAATGTTACCGCGAGGGCTCGGTCCCTCGCCCTGCGTCGCGGAAGGCGCCGACGCGGCACCTCGACGGCGGCGCGGCGCGGCTCCGGCATCGGACTCATGGTACACGCGCGTGCGCCCCCGCCCGGCGCTCCGAGCCGGCAGGTGGTCCCGTCGCTGCCTCACTGCCACGCAAGCGAGGGAGCATCCTCACGTCGGGCAGGGCATACTTGCACACGGCAACAGTCATGGGAGGAGCCCCCGATGCGCGTGCGCGCAGACCTGAACATCTCGCTAGACGGATTCGCAACGACGAGCGACGGGACGCCCGAGGATCCGTTCGGCGAGGACTGGTTCCGTCTGGTCGCCGCGTATACCGCGACGCGCACGTTTCGCGCCCGCGTTCTCGGTGACGTGACCGGCGCCGGCACGACCGGCGTCGATGAGGAGTATGCGGCCGCGTACTTCGAGGGGATCGGCGCTGAGATCATGGGGGCAGGGATGTTCGGGCTCCACCTGCATCGTGGCGACCCCGACTGGCGCGGTTGGTGGGGCGCGAACCCGCCCTTCCACGTGCCCGTCTTCGTACTGACCCACGAGGCGCGGCCGACCCTCGAGATGGAGGGCGGCACCACCTTCCACTTCCTCTCGGCGACCCCGCATGCGGCGCTCGCCGCCGCGGCGGCGGCGGCCGGCAGCCTCGACGTGCGGATCGGGGGCGGCCCGACGGTGGTGCGCGAGTTTCTCGAGGCCGGTCTCGTCGACGAACTTCACGTCGCGATTGCACCGGTCCTGATCGGCCAGGGGATCCGCCTCTGGGACGGACTCCGCGGTCTCGAACGCGGCTACCGCGTGACTGCGGAAGCCGCGGAGAGCGGCACCTCGCATGTGACCTTCTCGCGCTCCACAGCGGACGCGAACCGTCCCGGCGACCAGCCATAGCGCCCGACAGGCAGCACGCTGTCAGCCCTGCGCGCCAGCAGTGTGCCGTGCGGTGCACTGCCGCGCCTCCTCGGGGCAGCGACCACTCCGTCCGACCCGGTGCCCGCGTCAGCGTCGGTCCCGCGACCTCGCCGCGGGCCCGCTCCTGCGCTCCCCGACCCGCAACGGGCCGCGCGTCAGGGTCAGGCGCGCCGCACGGAGCGGAACGTGAGACCGAACAGCGCGAGGGCGATGATGGCGGCGACCACGAACGAACCGACCCCGAACGGTGCGCCACGCCGTTCGATGAGCAGGCCCATCGGGAGCGCCCCCAACGGCTGAAGCCCGGAGACAAGGTGCCAGACGGCGTTGACCCGTCCTCGATACGCGTTGTCCGCGGCGAGCTGGATTAGCGTCGTGTTCAGCGCAAACCCCACCGAGGAGAAGATCCCGGCGCAGGCGAGCGCCGCCAGCGACAGCGTGAAGTCCTGTGACCGTGTGAACACGAGGAGCAGCATCAGGTAGCACATGAACGCGCCGATCATCATCATGCCCTTGCGCTTTGGATCTCCCATCAACGTCAGGACCGCGAGACCCAGGATCGAGCCCCAGCCGACCATGGAGGCCAGCTGGCCGTAGGCTTCCGGTCCGCGATGCAGGACATCCTTCGCGAAGACGGCCACGAAAGGGATGTACGGGGCCACGAGGAGGATCGGGATCGCCTGACCGATCATGAGACCCAGCACCAGCTTGTTGCTCCACGTGTACCGGAAGCCGTCCATCACGTCGCCCAGGGCGGCCGCGGCGCCTCGACCACCCGTGAGCTGCTGCTGCCGCGTCTGCGCACTGATCATGAGCGTGAGTGCGACAGCCACGAGCTGAGTGCCGGCCAGCGCCACGAATAGCGTCCCGGTCCCCCAGAAGCCGATGATCGCGCCGGAGAGCGGTGGCCCGCTGATTCGCGCGAAGTTCTGCATGACGCTGTTCAACGCCACGGCGTTGAACAGCGTCTCGTTCGTCGTGACGTCGTACACCAGCGACTGTCGTGCGGGCTGGGCGAGCGATTGGATCACGCCGCCCGCAAACGCCAGCACATACACCTCCCACAGCTGGATGTGACCGGAGAGCAGGAGGAGCGCGAAGATCGATGCCTGCACGGCGCTGGCGATCGTGGTCCAGACCGTGACCATCCGCCGCGGAAATCGATCGGCGAGGTACCCACCGAGCGGGGAGGCGAACACTCCGACCCCGCCACGGAACGCCGAGATGGCGCCCAGCTGGATCGGCGATCCGGTCAGCTCCAGGGCCAGCCATGCGATCGCGATCTGCTGAGCCCACTGCCCCAGTCCGAGCACGAGCGTCGAGAGCCCCAGGTAGCGGAAATCGCGCTGCTCGAAGGAGACCAGCGCAGCGCGGACGTGGGAACGCTCTCGGGGGCGAGCCGGCGCGGCGGCGTCCTCCGCCTCGGCGGCAGACGGATCCGGGATGGCCATCATCGCCCTCGCAGACGGTGCGGACGGAGCGCGGCCCGATGGGCGCGATGTCGCCCTCGGCAGTGCGGGAGGCCAGATCCTGACCTCGCCTGGAGGCTGCCCAGGCAGCCGGGCGACCCTGTCCAGGCCCCGGCTCCGCACGCAGTGACTGGCCATTCATGCCCTGGAGGACAGGAGGCCCTGTGCCTGATCAGCCCGATGCCGCGCGTCCGACCGCCATCAACGCATCAACGCGCCACGAACTTCTGGACGCGCTGTCCGTGGCGCACCTCGACGGTGTACAGATTGCTCTGGGAGTCGATTGCCACGTTGTGGACCATGAGGAACTCGCCAGCCGCCCGTCCGCCGCGGCCGAACGATCCCACGATCTCGAGCGTCTTGCGGTTCAGAATCCACACTTTGAAGTTGGTCCCGTCCGCCACGAAGATCCAGGTCTGATCGGGGTCCCTGGAGAGCTCCGTGTCCCAGGCGGACCCGGCTCCCCGCGTCTCGCGGCGGATGAACGTCTCAGCGACGAACGTGCCATCCTTCTGGAACACCTGGATACGGTCGTTCGTACGGTCCGTCGCGTAGACCAGGCCGTCGTTCGCGATGCGGACGGAGTGGACCGGATTGCGGAACGATCGGATCGTCGGCTTCGAGGGGTCGTACGGGTCCAGCGGCCCGTCCACCGGCACTTCGCCGAATGAGCCCCAGTGGCGCTTGTACTCGCCGGTGTTCGAGTCGAACACGATGATGCGGCGGTTGCCGTAGCCGTCGGCGATGTACACCTCGTTGGCCGCGTCATCGACGGTGATGTCGGCGGGCTGGCCCAGGTGCTTCTTGTCGTTGCTTCCGCTGGTCTTGCCCAGCTCGCCGATCGTCAGCAGCAACTTGCCGTCCATGGTCAACTTGTGGACGACGTGGTCCTCGCGGCCGTTGCTGCCGGTCCAGACGTTGTCGGAGTCGTCGACGTAGATGCCGTGCTCGTTCTGCGGCCAGTTGGGAACCTTCCCGATCCCACCGAGCGTGTGGATCACCTCGCCGGCGGGGTTGAAGCAGATGACAGGGGGCGCGGGCACGCAGCACTCCGAGGCGGGGGGATCCTGCGCTGCTCCGGCCTCGGTTGCGTCCAGGGCACCGGGGCGGTGGATCACCCAGATGTTGTCATGCCGGTCCACCGCAACGCCGGACACGTCGCCGAGCAGCCAGTTCTCTGGCAGTGGCTTCGGCCACAGGCGGTCAACTTCATACGTGGGGACTGACTGATTCATGCGGCTACACTTTCCGGACGAACTCGTCCTCGCACCTCGACCGACCCGTTCACTCCGCGACCTGCCTGGGTGCGGGGGCGGAATCTGCCCCCCCCAGATTCGGGTCTGGCCCCGGCCCGCCCTCCTCAGGTGGGAGGGACCCCCAGCGGAGGCCCGGGGCGACATCCGCCCTGCTATCGCGCCCGTTATACAGCCTCCTTCACGGCCGCGCGACCGCGAGCCAAGAACGCCCCTCGGTCGACCCGGCTCTCGATGTTCGACCCTCGTGTCCGCGGAGCGGCAGGCCGGTGCGCATCGCGGGGCGGTTCGCAAGCTCGCTCCAGCCGGGTGATGGGACTCGCACGATCAGATGGCCATTGGTGCGAAGTTCGGCGAGGCTGCGGGTGGCTGAGCGCTGCGTCGCCGCAACATGCCGGCCACCTCGCTGAGGGTCATGTCAGCGCGCGAGGCGGGCAGCAGCAGGCATGCGCCGTGATTGGTGAGCAGTGTCCCGTGACGTCACGCACCCGTGGGCGCGTCCAGTGGACGCACGTCGCCCCCTGACCATCTCAGGACTGACAAGGGACGTTGACCGCCTCAGCGGCTCGCCTACGACAGCATCAGGTGGAGCAGATGGAGAAAGAAGAGGGAGCACAAAGCTGGGAAGAGGGCCACGGTGAAGCCCAGGAGGAACCCGATGAGCCGCCGATAACCACCCCACGAGGGTTCCAGGCCGGGGTACCCCCGAGCCCGCAGGTCGTCAACACGCGCGAAGAAAAAACCGGCGAGCCATTGGCTGTGGAGGAGGATCCACACCGCGGCCCCCAACAATACGAGCGTCGGCAGGGCGCCCGTGAAGATGAACTCCAACACGAGCAGGAACATCCAGCCTCCCTCGAGGGCCCCGCCGTGCTGACCGGCACGGTCCGCGCCTCAGACCGCCACCACGATGTGAAAGTTGAGTCGCGGGTGGGCGCGCATCAGGCGATCGGCCGGCGTCTCCAGGCGTACGCCTGCGAACGAGCGCGGGCGGCGCGCGATCAACACCACGTGCTGCACCTGCCCCTCCACGATCAATGACGCGAACTCGCGCTCGAGGTCGACGCCCGGCAGCTCGCGCGACGTGGCGTTGAGGTCCATCAGGGTCGTCAGCAGGCGCATCATGCCCTGCTCGCGCGTGAGCGGGGCCGGGTATACGGCGATCAACTCGCCGTCGAGGGCGCTCGCGAGGCGCCACGCCCGGCGGATGGCCACGTCGGCGGCGGGGATGTCATCGATCAGGAGCGCAACGCGCACCGCCGCGTCCCACCCCTCGGCGTGGCGCTCGCGCATGTACTCGTCGAGCTCGTTCTCGACCTGGGATGCCACGCGGCGGAGCACCAGCTCGCGCAGCGCGGTGAGATTCGCCTCGGTGAAGAACCCTTCAAGGGCGCGCTCGGCCTGCCCGGGCGGGTAGATGTTGCCGTGGCGCATCCGCGATCGGAGTGCCTGTGCGGAGATGTCGACGACCTCGATCTCGTCGGCCTCGTCGACGACGGCGTCGGGCACGGTCTCGCGCACGTGGACGCCGGTGATGCCCTCCACGACGTCGTTCAGGCTCTCGAGGTGCTGCACGTTCAGCGTCGAGATCACGGTGATGCCCGCCTCGAGGATCTCGCGGACGTCCTGCCAGCGCTTCTCGTGCTTCGAGCCGGGAGCGTTGGTGTGGGCGAGCTCGTCGACGAGCGCGACCTGCGGATGCCGTGCGATCACCGCGTCGGTGTCCATCTCCTCGAGGACGACCCCGCGGTAGGGAATCTGCTTCCGCGGGATCACCTCGAGGCCGCCGAGCGCCTGCTCCGTGAGGGGCCGTCCGTACGTCTCCGCGATGCCGACAACGACGTCAGTGCCACGTTCGTGACGGCGCTTTCCCTCGTTCAGCATGGCGAACGTCTTGCCGACGCCGGGCGCAGCACCGAGGTAGATGCGCAGGCGCCCGCGATCGCGCGTGGCGTCCTCGCGCTCGATGCGTCGCAATAGCGCATCGGGATCCGGGCGATGGTCTTCGGGCTCAGTCATCGGGCGATCGTGCGCCTCCTGCTCTGCTCTTCTTTACTTCGCCGGGAACTGCGCGTCGAGGGCGACGTTCAGCTTCAGGACGTTGACGCGATCCTGGCCGATGACGCCGAGTTCCGCCCGCTCGATGGACTGCTCCACCAGCGCACGCACCTTCGCCTCGTCTGCACCGCGGGCCTTCGCGACGCGCACCACCTGCAGGAGGGCGGTCGCCGGGCTGACGTGCGGGTCGAGCCCGCTCCCGGAAGCGGTGACGGCGTCCGCCGGCAACGGGGCGTCCGCCGCCAGCCCGTTCTCCTCTCGGAAGGCCCTGGCGCGGTCCACGATGCCGTCGAAGTCACCGGACGGGTCCTTCGGGTCGTGGATGCCGTTGATCAGCTTGTCGCTGGTCGGGCCGAGGTTCGACCCGCTGGAGGCGGAGGCGTCGTAGCCGTCGCCGGCCGCGGAGGGGCGGCCGTGGAAGTATTTTGGCGAGCTGAACGCCTGGCCGATGAGGCTGGAGCCCACGACCCGGTCCCCGACGGCGACGAGGCTGCCGTTCGCCTGCCCGGGGAAGGCGACCTGCGCGACGCCCGTGACGACGAGCGGGTAGATGACGCTGGTGATCAGCAGCAGCAGCCCGCCGATGACCAGCGTCGGGCGGAGCTGTGAACGTGCCTGGCCCATGATGTCTCTCCTCGATCCCGGGGCTATGCGAGCCCGATGGCCCGGACGACCAGGTCGATCAACTTGATGCCGATGAACGGCGCGATGATGCCGCCGACGCCGTACAGCAGCGCGTACCGCCGCAGCAGCGCCGCCGCCCCGATCGGGCGGTACGCCACGCCCCGGAGTGCGAGCGGGACGAGGGCGATGATGATCAATGCGTTGAAGGTGACGGCTGACAGGATGGCGCTCTGGGGATTTCCCAGCCCCATGACGTTCATGGCGCCCAGCGCCGGGTACGTCACGGTGAACGCCGCCGGCAGGATCGCGAAGTACTTCGCCACGTCGTTCGCGATGCTGAACGTGGTGAGCGCGCCGCGCGTCATCAGCAGCTGCTTGCCGATGCCGACGATCTCGATGAGCTTCGTGGGGTCGCTGTCGAGGTCGACCATGTTGCCGGCCTCCTTCGCCGCCTGTGTACCGCTGTTCATCGCCACGCCGACGTCCGCCTGCGCCAGCGCGGGCGCGTCGTTCGTGCCGTCGCCGGTCATGGCGACCAGGCGGCCCTTCGCCTGCTCGTCGCGGATCAGGCGGATCTTGTCCTCCGGCTTGCTCTCGGCCGCGAAATCGTCCACGCCCGCCTCGCGGGCGATCGTGGCCGCCGTCAGCCGGTTGTCGCCGGTGACCATCACCGTGCGGATGCCCATGCGCCGCAGTTCCTCGAACCGCTGGCGGATGCCCGGCTTCACGGTGTCCTTGAGGTAGATCAGCCCGAGGATCCGGCCGCCATCGAGGACGGCGAGCGGCGTGCCGCCCGCCTCGGACACGCGCGCGGTCGCAGCGGCGAGCTCGGGCGACACGGGCACGCCGGCGGTCCGCGCGACGGCGTCCACGGCCCCCTTCACCGTGAGCGCGCCGGCCACGCGGACGCCGCTGGTGCGCGTCTCCGCGCTGAACGGGATCACCTCCGCGTCCACCAGCGTGCGCGTCGTGAGATCGCCGAAGCCGAGCGTGCGCGCCAGATCGAGGATCGACTTCCCCTCCGGCGTGTCGTCGGAGAGCGAGCACGTCACGGCCGCGTCGATGAGTGCACGCTGCTCGGCGCCGTCGACGGGGATGAACTCCGCGGCCAGGCGGTTGCCGAAGGTGATCGTGCCGGTCTTGTCCAGGAGCAGCGTGTCGATGTCGCCGGCGGCCTCGACGGCGCGGCCGGACATCGCCAGCACGTTGCGCTGCACCAGGCGGTCCATGCCCGCGATGCCGATCGCCGACAGCAGGCCACCGATCGTCGTGGGGATGAGCGTCACGAGCAGCGCGACCAGGACCACCACGGAGATCTCCGCCCCCGCGTACCGCGCGAACGGCTGCAGCGTGACCGTCACCATCAGGAAGATGAAGGTCAGTCCCGCGAGCAGGATGTTCAGCGCGATCTCGTTCGGCGTCCGCTGCCGCGCGGCTCCCTCCACGAGGGCGATCATGCGGTCGAGGAACGTCTCGCCGGGGTTCGCCGTGATGCGGATGTGCAGCGTGTCGCTGACCACCGTGGTGCCGCCGGTCACGGACGAGCGAATGTCGGTGCCGGGCTCCTTCACGACCGGGGCGGACTCGCCGGTGATCGCCGCCTCGTTCACGTAGGCGACGCCCTCGATGACGTCGCCATCGCCGGGGATCAGCTCGCCCGTCCCCACCACGACCACGTCGCCGCGCCGCAGGTCGCTTGCGGCGACGACCTCGACGTTCCCGCGGGCGTTGAGGCGGTTGGCCATCGCCATCGTGCGCGTGCGTCGCAACGTGTCGGCCTGCGCCTTCCCGCGGCCCTCCGCGATCGCCTCGGCGAAGTTCGCGAAGATGACGGTGAACCACAGCCACAGGGAGATCTGCAGCTCGAAGCCCGTGAGCGCGCCCTCGGCGCCGGTCGCCAGGTCGCGGACCCAGATGAGCGAGGTCAGCAGCGCGCCGACCTCGACCATGAAGATGATCACGTTCTTGTAGAGCGTGAGCGGGTTGAGCTTCTTGAGCGAGTCGATGACCGCGCGGGTCACGATCTCGCTCGTCCAGACGTTCGCCTTCGTGCGCCGCTGCACGCGGGCAGGCGTCGATGACGGGGTCGGAGCGGATGCAATAGCCATGTCGGTACCTCGAGGGTTCGCTGGTGCTAGAAGAGCTGGCCGCCGGTGCGCATCAGGTGCTCGACGATCGGTCCGAGCGCGAGCACCGGGAAGAACGTGAGCAGGCCCACGACGATCAGGACGCCCGTGAACAGCGCGCCAAACGTGCCACCATCCACCGGGAACGTGCCCAGGCTCGCCGGCACGCGGCGCTTCCTGACCATGGTCCCGGCGATCAACAGCGCCGCGATGATGTAGATGTAGCGGCCGAACAGCATGTTCAGCCCGATGCCCAGGTTGTAGAACGTCGTGTTCGCGTTCAGCCCCGCGAATGCCGAGCCGTTGTTCCCGGCGCCCGAGGTGAAGGCGTACAGCATCTCCGAGAATCCGTGCGGGCCGCTGTTGTTCAGCGACGACGTGCCGAAGTCGGACACCGACCCCACCGCGGTCCACGCGAGGATGAGCAGCGGGAACAGCAGGAACGCCGCCATCACCGCCTTCATCTCGCGCGCCTCGACCTTCTTGCCGAGATACTCGGGCGTCCGGCCGACCATCAGGCCCGCGATGAATACCGTGAGCAGCACGTACAGCACCGCGCCGTACATGCCGGAGCCGACGCCGCCGAAGATCACCTCGCCGGTGAGGATGTTGGCGAGCGGCATCATGCCGCCGAGGGGCATGTAGGAGTCGTGCATGCTGTTCACGGAGCCGTTGGACGCGTCCGTGGTGGCGACGGCCCACAGCGTGGAGTTGCCGATCCCGAGGCGGACCTCCTTGCCCTCCATGTTGCCGCCGGGCTGTCCGCCGCCCGCCTGCTGCGAGATGCGCGCGGCGGTGAGGTTGGGGTTGCCGCTCTGCTCGGACCAGCCGGCGACTACCGCGGTGACCACCATGAGGGCGGCCATCACACCGAGCAACACCCAGCCGTGGCGCACGGCGCCAGTCATCTTCCCGTACATGTAGACCAGGCCGGCCGGGATCATCAGGATCGCGAACATCTCCGCGAAGTTCGACCACGGCGTCGGGTTCTCCAGCGGGTGGGCGGAGTTCACGTTGAAGAACCCGCCACCGTTCGTGCCGAGTTGCTTGATCGCGATCTGCGAGGCCGCCGGGCCCAGGGCCAGGGTCTGCGTATCACCCTCGAGCGTCGTGATCTCGTGATACGGCGAGAAGTTCTGGATGACGCCCTGCGACACCAGGAAGATCGAAAGGACGAGGGCGAGCGGAAGCAGGATGTACAGCGTTCCGCGCACCAGGTCGACCCAGTAGTTGCCCAGCGTGCTCGCCTCGTGCCGCGCGAGGCCGCGGATGAGCGCGACCAGCACGCACATCCCCACGGCGGCGGAGACGAAGTTCTGGAAGGTCAGTCCGATCATCTGCGAGAGGTACGACATCGTCGTCTCGCCGCCATAGGCCTGCCAGTTGGTGTTCGTGACGAAACTGACGGCCGTGTTGAACGCGAGGCTGGGCTTCACCGCCTCAAAGCCTGCGGGGTTGAAGGGCAGCACGCCCTGCATGCGCAGCAGGAGGTACAGCAGGAGGAACCCGGCGAGGTTCGACACGAGCAGGGCGAGCAGGTATCCCTTCCAGTCCTGCTCGTCGTCCTCGCGGATCCCCGCGAGGCGGTAGATCGATGCCTCCACGGGGCGGAGGACGGGGTGCAGGAACGTCCGGCGGCCCTCGTAGACCGCGGCCATGTACAGGCCGAGCGGCCTGGCAACCGCCACCAGCAGGACCGTGTAGAGGGCGATCAGGCCCCAGTTCTGTGCGGTCATCGTCGTCCTACATCTCTTCGGCGCGGAAGAGCGCGTACAGCGTGTAGCCGCCCAGCGCCACGGCCAGCATCAGCGCGATCAGGTTCTCGGCGTCCACTAGATCCTCCAGAGGAACTCGGCGATGCCCGCCAACGAGGCGAACGCGACCAGCGTTAATGCGATGAAGGCGACATCAGGCACGGGTGGGGCTCCTTTGAATCGCGCTTACGGTATATGCCCTGTTCGGCTGGCCTGCACGAGGCGGAACTCACGCTCGCCGCGGCCGTGCGTCCCCGGGTGCGGGCCAGGTCTCGGGTGTCGCCCACTCCGCCGCGAGGCGCAGGAGCGACTCCAGCGGGAACGGCTTTCGCAGCACGGCCACGGGCGAGAACTGCGCGATTCGGTCGGCGCGCGCCTGCACCGCGGAGACGATGACCACGGCGGGGTGCAGTCCGCGCGCCTGCGCGGTGCGCAGCAGCTCCCAGCCCGTCCCGTCCGGCAGCTCGATGTCCAGGAAGACGAGCCGAGGCTTCGTGCGTTCAAGTAGTTCGAGCGCACCCGCCATCGTCTCCGCCTCGTCCACGATGAAGCCGCGTGCGGTGAGGTTCCGCACCATCACGCGCCGCAGCGTGTCCTCGTCCTCAACGACGAGGATGCGCGGGGCGAGCGGCGCGGGCGGGGTGTCTGCCGTGTCGCTATCCATACGCACCATCATCTCCGCGGCCGGTCAACTCGGGCTCAACACGCCGCGCGCCGCCTCAACAACCCGTCAATGTCACCTTACGCCTCGCCGGCCTCGGCCCCCTCGGCGACGAAGCGATACCCACGCCCGGCTCGGTGAGGATGAAGCGGCGGTGCCGCAGATCCGATTCGAGCTTGCGACGCAGCCGCTCCACGTACACGTGCAGGTAGTGGTGCTCCGAGGAGTACCCGGGCCCCCACACGGCGCTCAGCAGCGCGTCGGTCGTGAGCACCTGCCCGCGTGCGCGATGAAGAGACGCAGCAACTCGTACTCGGTGGGAATGTTGGACGTCGGCGCGTTGCTCGACGAGGGGCGTAAACGCCTCAATCCAAAGCACCAACGCTGGCTGCGGGCGGCGCGGGTCAAGGCGGAGCGAAGCGAGCCGTAGGGCAGCCTTGATGCGCGATGCGCGCTCGTACGCTGGTCACGGGGCGATTCCTGACGACAGTCGGCGAATCGCCCTTTCATGGTCTTCGAGTCCCATGACACGACAGCGTGCAGGCGCATGAGACGCGCGTGGGAGAGTTCCTCTGCCACACGGTAACTAGGCTAGAGTCTGAAGCGACGAGAGTAGCCGCAGATGAATCTGGCGGCCGGGACGCATCAATGGAAGGGGCGAGTCGCAGTGAGTGAAGACGAAGACGCTGCGACGGTTCCTGGTGCGGAGTCGCAGGGCGTTGCATGGCGCACGCCTCCATTTGCCGAGCCGGACGAACGAACTCAGGTAATGCTCGCGTTTGCGGATGATGTATTGAAATGCGCGAACGCGGTGATCTACCTGTCGCGTCACGACGGGCGCCAAACGCGGTTCCACTCGTACCTGTATCCGATGCTTTGGGCCGCCTCGAATTCTTTCGCGAATGTCCGCGACCTGTCCGCGCACGGCGACTATCGCTCGGTTTACGTGGTCGCTCGGGGAGTCGTTGAAGGCTGCGTCAATATCCTCTACCTGATGGTCAGCGGTGATGATGTTCTGGAGCAGGCGGTGCAGCATGCGCTCCAGCGAACCTATCGTCGGCAGAACTACGAACACGCCATCGGGAGTTCGAGAGTACAAGTCCAGCGTGTCGGGAAGGATGGGGAACCGCCGCAACTCCCTCAGGTGGTGCTGGACGCCATAGCAGAGTTCTCCACGAAACAGGGCCGCGAAATTCGGGAGTGGACGGCTGCGCCCCTAACCAGTCGCATGGAAACGATCGGAGAGGTACTAGGCGATAGGGTGCTGCAGTCGCTCCATATCGCGTATGACGCAGTCTATCGGGACTCCTCAGAGATCATCCACGGAACGCTGTTCGGCGCGTTGTTCGCCATGGGCTGGACCGAACCGCGGGGCAATTGGTCGCACGACGAAGCGAACGCCTTCGTGAATGGCCACTTGTTCTTTGTACTCATGGCCGTGGCAGCGGCATTCCGAGAAACGATTGCGGAGTGCGCACGCGATCTCGGGAATGACCGCCTCGCGGAAATCTGCCGTGCGGTAGGCAGCCAACATCTTGAAGCCCTAGGCCGAATCCTCGACACCCGCGAGGGCAACGGCTAATCAGTCTGGAGGATGGGCCCCTTATCGTGAGAGGCCGAGAAGGTGGCATGAGCACCGAATATCTGGACGGATTCCGGCCGTTGCTGTGCGTGCAGAGCACAGCGCAGACGCTAGAATGGTTCCCAAGCAGAGGGTCGCCGGTTCGAATCCGGTCTCCCGCTCCATCCTCGGATCGAGCAAGAAGCCCGCCGATGGCGGGCTTCTTCGGAGGTGCTGGACGCGAGCCGCCCGGCGGCGTCAGATCGCCGCTTCCCCTAGCACCACGGTCATGGCGGGTTGGACCGTGGTGTAGGCCTCCCAGTCGACGGCCTGCTGGAACGCGTAGGCCGCCCGCAGGAGCAGTCCGTCTTCGAACTGGCGCCCGACCAGCTGGAGGCTCGTGGGCAGACCACCGACCTTGCCGCAGGGCACCGCCAACGCCGGGTGGCCGGTGTAGTTCGTCGGCTTAGTGTTGTACGCCATCCGCGTCACGATCCAGTTCCGGCTGAGGTTGTCCTCGACGAGCTGCCACGGGTCGGTGGCCGCGGGCTGCACGGCCGGGGCCACCGTCGTGGCGGTCGGCATCGCGAGCAGGTCTACGCTGGAGAGCGCGCGGTCGAATGCCGCGACGAACCCCGCCCGGACGTTCTGCGCCTTCGCGTACGCGCCGCCCTGGTAGGTCTGCCGGACGAACTCCGCCGCGATCAGGTTGAGCTTGCCCCGCGCGGGCAGCAGATCCGTGCGATCGTGCCACAGGCGACCGATCGCGGTGATCGTGGACTGTGGGTAGTAGCCCTTGTAGCCCGTCCCGTAGAACCCGGCGTCGAAGAGCGCCATCCCCCCCTCCAGGGCAAGCGTCTGGTAGACACCATCCATCTGGGCGTGCTCCGGGACCGAGATCCAGATCACCTCGGCGCCGGCCTGCTCCAGGACGCGCGCCGCTTCGAGGTTCGCCGCGACCACTTCCGGTTGAATCGGCTCCGCGAACCCTTCCCGCAGGAGGCCGATCTTGAGTCCCTTCACCCCGCCGTCGACGCCGCTCAGGACATCGATGGACTCGGGCACCTCGCGCCGCTGGCGGGGGTCCAGCGGGTCGTAGCCGGCCACGGCCTGCAGGGCGGCCGCCACATCCTCCACGCGACGGGCCATGGGTCCGATGTGATCGACGGTCATCTCCGCGCCGAAGCCCGCGCCGAAGTGGGAGACCAGGCCGAACGTGGGCTTCAGGCCCACGAGGCCGCAATGAGCGGCCGGCAGCCGTACCGAACCGCCCTGATCGCCACCGAATGAGATTTCCACCTCACCGGCGGCGAGCGCCGCGCCGGATCCTGACGAGGATCCGCCGGTGACATGAGCCGGGTTGTGGGGATTCACCGGCGATCCGTAGTCGCCGACGAAGCCGTTCATCACGTGCTTGCCAATGACTCGGCCGCCCGCGGCCAGCACGCGCGTCACCACGGTCGCGTCAACGTCCGGGATGAACCCCTCGAGCGCCTGCGTGGTGAACACCTGCGGGATGCGAGCGACACTAATGTGGTCTTTGAATGACACCCGCTTCCCGGCGAGCAGGCCCGTGTCGGCGCCACCGACATCGCACTTCCACAGCCACGCGCGATACGTGTCCTCATCGAGCCCGGGACGGTAGCCCGGCCCGCGCTCGGGGAACAGCATCGGCGGCGGGGACGTCACCGTCCGCTCCTGCATGAACTGATCCACGAGGCGCAGCGTGTCGAGGAGGTAGGGTCGGTACTGCTCCGCCTCCGCTTCACCAAGGTGCGCGCCAATCGACTCGGCAACCCTGGCGATCGCCCTGGCGTCGGGCATGAGATGCATGTGACTATCCTTGACCGCTATCCGACGTGTGCACGAGGCCCGGCAGTGAGTCGCCACCCGAAGGGAGACCCCCGACCACCGGTGCGTTGAGGGGCGGGAGCAGCGCCCGCAGCGCGTACATTCACCCCTCGGCAGAGAATCTAGCGGGGCCCCGTGTCGGGCGCGTTTCGGTCCCCTTACCCATCGATTACACGCCCAGCCGACGAAGACGCGGGCCACCCACATCTCCGAGGAGGCGAGGTGCCGCGGGCGAGTCGCCGCTTGCTGGCAGAGGCCTCGGCGGGCCGACGGCGCAGGCGCAGGCGGCACGGCGCCTCGGACGACACGGGCGACTACTCCCTGCGCGCGCGATATTGCGATGCGGCGACGGGATGCTTCATCGGCCGCGATCCCTTGGAGTTCTCGCACCGGTATGTGTACGCGGCGAACAACCCGGCGCTGCTGGTGGCGTTTGCCCGGCGTGCTATAGTCCGCCCACCCAGAGCCGCCGGTCAGGAGCCGCTCCCATGGCGCTCGAGCCGCCGCCCGGTATCACGGGCGCCCCCGCCGAGCCGGAGCTGCCGCGTCGCGGTGTGATCGCCACGCTCTGGCACCGGGAGCCCCTGTACTACGGCTACTACATCGCGATGGCTGCGTTCGTCGCGCAGTTCGTCGCAGTCGCGACGTCGCAGCACATCTCCGGCGCCTTCCTGAAGCCGATGACCGAGGACCTCGGCTGGACGCGCGTGCAGTTCACGTACGCCCAGACGGTGAGCCAGTTTGTGACGGCGTTCGTCGGCGTCTACGTCGGCGTGCACGTCGATCGCTTCGGCGGACGGCGCCTGATGCTCGCCGGCACCGTGATCGCCGCGCTCTCGCTGTTCGGTGTCAGCCGCGTGCACGAGCTATGGCAGTGGATGCTGCTGCGGGGACTCTGCTTCACCATCGGCGCGGCGTTCGTCGGCAACCTCGTCGTCAACATCACCCTGTCGAAGTGGTTCGTCGAGCGACGCGGTCAGGTCATTGGCCTCGCGGCGATGGGGGTGTCGCTCTCCGGCACCACGATCCCGCCGTTGACGACCTGGATCATCGACAGCGTCGGGTGGCGCGTGGCGTGGAACATCATCGCCATCGGTGCACTGTCGCTCGCGCTCCCGTGCGCGCTCGTGATGCGGCGCCAGCCCGAGGACCACGGGTTGCACCCCGACGGGAAGACGGACCAGGAGATGAGCCACGGCGGCGGCGAGGCGGCCGCGCGCGACTTCGCCAACTCGTTCACGCGCGGCGAGGCGATCCGCACGCCGGCCTTCTACATGATCGTGCTGGCGTTCGGT
>Ga0172380_10004138_pt1 | contig 19005 bp, 35 predicted proteins | sample Leawe162metaG_FD_119747 | JGI IMG/M metagenome (GOLD analysis project Ga0172380, IMG submission 119747) | Leachate microbial communities from a municipal landfill in Southern Ontario, Canada - Leachate well 162 metaG | ecosystem: Engineered > Solid waste > Landfill > Unclassified | place... | reverse complement strand
GTCTATATAGCGATTGCTTTTATGATTAGAAGGGGTATATCCCCCCCCATCCCTACATTCCCTTGCCATGTGTTATGCCCTTGCGCCTATTAGCCATGGTCAGGGCGCTATGGCATCTATGACACATAGGCCATCTATCCTGTCCTATATGATGCACCTCAGTTGATGGCATACCACACTGATAACAATATGGGTTAGCCTTGAGAAATAATACCCGCGCCCCTTGCCAAGAATAGCCATACCCACGAGCTGCGCTGCTTGCCCTCTTGGGTTGCACCCGCTTATGTATTGCGCAATATCCATGATCTGTAGCCTTGTTAGGACATAAGGGATATCTACAAGGCCCTAATGGTCGTATAGGCATCAATAATACAGTACCCTTGCCATGTTCCCATTATGGGATGGATGAAAAGGGATAAAATAAAAGAAGGGGGATTGTGAAACTGGATCATTGTCCATTACTCACCAGCCAATCCCCCTATAGAGAGGAGGGAGGACTTTATAAATAGCATCAATCATCATCGTTGTAATTTTTAAAACAATGTGTAAAATCCATTTGCCTACAATGACAAAAATCTTCGCAGGAATTACAATGTCTACCGCCATAGAGATAATAAGTATGCTCTTTTAAATTATTTGAATCGCATACATCATAATTGTCCTCAAAATAACTTTCATTACTGCCCATATCATTATAATAGGTGCCCCTCTCCAATATCTCTAATAATCGATACCCCTTTGCAATTTAATTATATATTTATCTCCGCAACACTCATTGTCTGGCCAGTGAAAACAACTATTCTTATCCCTATAATGGGACTTTTTAATTAAACGAGAATGATTGTATTCATGTTTATAAGCTCTATAAATTGCATCTTGGGATATCTCTTTACATGAATCAATTCCATAACAATTAGGCAGGGCCGATATTATAAGCCAAGCCTCTTGTATAAATTCTTCCTGAAGTTCCTTTCTTGCGCTGCGTCTTTTTGCTTGATTTATTATATGTTGTCTTATTATTTTGCAATTCCAGCATTGTTCAGTAAATTCGTTACCTGTCATTTAATATATTCCAATCATCCCTTGCCCAACTGAAATAAAGGATGTCCCATAGCTCGCCATCATATGTACGCTTGCGCAGCGGTAGGGTTGTAGTATAGCCTCCCCATTTTTTAGCGCGCTTTTCCCAAAAATCAGCGGCGGCGCATTTATAGGACTCGCCATAGATTGTTTGCAATCCTAAATAATTAAACCCCATTTCAAGAGCGAATTTAACAGCCGCAGATCCAATTCCGTTAGACCAATAATCAATATTAATAATCAAACCTATTTCGGCTGTTCCATATTCCCAAATTATAGAGGTCAGCTCTACTTGCCCCACTAATTTATCATCAAGATAAATGCCCCAATATCTGCCATTGGGATTATGAGATACTACTTTATCGAACCAATCGTATTGTTGAGTTATCGTTGTTGGCCTGGGATCTCGCCATGCTTCTGGCGTCTGGTTGCGCCATTGCAAAATTAGGGGCATATCCTCTCTGCGTAGTGCTCCAAATTTAATCATGTAGCCTCCCCTAATTTAGGCTTGTTTCCAGCCAACACTTCATCAATTACATCGGGCGGGCTTCCTATCGGATATTTGAATGTCTCATTAAACCGCATTCCCCAATCGAATAGATAATCATATCTTTGTCTGCTCAGATGCGGTCTGAAATATGGCCCCCATACATCATTCTTATCATGAACCCAAAAGTTCGCATTCTCATATTCTCGTATTTGATATTGAGTATGAACACAGTCATTCGTTAGCCGCGTTTTGGGCAAGGGAAACCATAGATAACAATTACCGCGAATATAGGGGTGGATATTGCGTAGATATTCCATGTATTTCCAATTAGCTTTTAATTCTTCATCCGTCTCGCCCGGCAGGCCGGCCATAAATGATATATTGCAGACGATCCCTACGCTCCTTAATCTCGCCAACTTGTCAGGGATCTCATGCAATTTAATTCGCTTATTTAGAATTACTTGCATGGCAGGGTCCACGGATTCGATGGAGAATATAAATATATGGACCACCCCAGCCATAGCTCTTATAAGATCATCGTTCAAATTGTTTATATGTCCAATACATTCCTCGATGTAATATCCTTTTGATTTACAGTATTCAAGTATGGAAATGGCGCGCTTTTGATTAGTCAAAAAGTTGTCATCGCCTATTGCAAATACGCGCCCCCCACACCGCGCATTGATATCGTCCATTTCGGCGCATACGCTTTCTACCGATCTATACTTAATCTCCCTTCCGCAGCTTTGCTTATAGCAAAATGAGCAATCAAAAGGACAACCCAATGAGCTCATTATCATGTGATAATATGGTACTTGCCCCCTTGTTAGTTTATCTCCTATCAATCCCCAGTCTGTTTCTGGTAATTCTCGCAGTCCGCCACTCTCCATCATGTCCGGTTTATATTCTCGCCTTATCTCCTCGGGCATGACAGAACACATAACCCCGCCCCATTTAATCGGGATCCCAGGCGCCTCCTTTCTGATAAATTGCGTTATCTCATCGGCATTTTTCATGAATTGACCAATGATTACTGTTAAGCCTATCCAGTCATAATTCTTATAATCCAGCATGATTTTTAATTCTTGCCGCCAGTCCTCGGAGATATGAGTATCGAGTATATCAACATCGTCTCCGCCTTGTTTCAGCCATGATCCGTAAATCATTAGCGACATCGGAGGGGGGTCTCGGTGGATACTGCGATATGACACGTGTCCGAGATTGTGCGCTGGATTGATAAGAAGGACCCTCAACCAATAACCTCCTTTAGTTGATCCGGAGTCAATGCAAATACTCCGGAATCGGGGTTATTATCCGAACGTTCTAATACAAAATGTTTCTCCCACACCTGCGGCTTGTATTTATTCCATAGGTCCAACCCCGGAGTGTGATCCGAAACGCCACTTGCCAATTCCTTGCCCGTAAACGCCATCTCATATTCAGCAAGCGTTGCCGGATATTGCGGGATGCATGCAAGCCATTGTACGGCCCCAGCTGCTACCTCCGCATATTTATCATGGCTCGCCACTATGAGGACGCCTCGAGGCACATATTTTGACAAGCAATATTTGTCAGGGTTGCAAGCCAGCTTAATAAATGGCACAGGGAAGTTAAGTAGATACTGCAAACTCAATTCATCAAATACACTGCTTGTAGTGGGATATCCCTTCCCTGACGCATATTCATAAGCGGCCTTGAATACATCTTTATCAAGCGGCTTATTCGGCGGCTTGGGGTCTACCTCTAGCTGCCACTTAAATATAATGGGACATTTCTTACCGTCGATTTTAATGACCTCATCGATCATTCGTTTTGCATAATCAACATCGTTGCGACAAGTATTGCCAGATCCCATATCAAGAATTACTATTGACAATCCTAACCTCCTTTGCTGGCCTTCCCCTAAACTTGATAGAGCCATCACCATTAGGCTCTCTGTCTCCGCAAGCCGGGCATTCCGCAACGATTGGGTTATCCTTTGCCCGCTTGTACTCCGCCTTACCGCATTTAAGACATTTCACTAATACTCTCCTATGGTTTCGAATGCTTCGGCAAATCCCGACCGGCCAGTGCCGCGCGCACGCGCAAGCGCCTCGACAGACTCAATGCTCCGAGGGTCGGGCCATTTACGCAGCTCATGTTTATAGGCTTCAAGCGCCCTCAGCTTGATCTTTATTGTGCTCGCTACATCCTCCCACTCGTTCGGTACGAAATCATTATCAATAGGCGGAATCTCAAAGCGCCTAACCTTTTTGATAAATGGCCTCCTGTATGGTCTGACCGCTGGAAGCACGGCAAAAGCAACTCTGCCGTGATCTATATTATTATCATGCGAGGTATGGGTATAAACTATGTCAGGTCTAAATGCATCGATCTCACATTCAATCGCTTTAGTTAATTCGAGATAAGGGATGGTGTCAAGCATTTGGTCGGGGAAGCCATAAGCGACGCTCTCGATGCAAGGCCCTAAAACCCATAATGCCCTCCTCCTTTCCTTTGATAGATTTACATTTCCTCCTCTGCTGGTTAGTATCGACGTCATATATATAATGCGAATCGCGTCACCAGCCTTGTAATGCTTCGCAATACTCCCACCGCATCCCAGAACCTCATCATCGGAATGCGCTACTATGACCATTATTTTCTGCATATCAACCTTCGCGTCCCTTCAATACCGCAATTGAATAACATGTCAAGTATGGAAAGGCCTGGCACAAACGACTTACCTAATTGAGTATATATCGGATATTCATATTCCTGAAATATCGGTTTTATACCATTCGCCTTGAAGTATTCAATGTCAACATAGTCTCGACCGTTCCTGCCAAACAAAAACTTGTCAGCTCCGAAGTGCCTGCACAGATTGACTATCAACTCTTGTTTGGAACCAGTCACGCCTATGTCTGATTGATATACTATTTCACGCGTTACCAGTTCGCTCCAAAATGGGAAATCCTCCGCTATGGGTAAGCATGCGGCTTCCCACTCATATAAAACTTGATATGAAGATTCGACTAATCCTATAATATCATCATAGTATATCGCCCTATGATATGCTTGCTTGATTGTCTCTAAATGCTTATGCCTCCAGTTGGAATCAACAATTCTAATTTCTCTGATCGTCTTCGTCTTGTAGTATTTTGTAATCACCGGTATAGTAAGCCAATGGGGCTTGTCATTCAGCTTTATTAGGTTGCGGTTTATGTAGCTGTTCTTTTCGAATTGAACATCGTCGAGAATAACAAATACGTCGGACCTGTTTATCTTATCGAAATATCCAGGCCATGGAAGGTATGCACCTTGATGGGCAGATAAAATCATACGCCGTGTATCCTCCTGTACTTTTCCTCAGCCATCTGCCAGTCCTCCTCAGTGTTGATGTCCTGAAACAGTGCGTCGTTGATTATCCACTTGATAATGTCCTGCTCGTTAAGCTCTATGCCCTTTTCCCACAGCCCTATAAATCGCGGGGTATAAAGCCAGTAAAACTGTCCCGCATCTTTGCCACCGCTACCCCATGAGACAACCGGTCGCTCCTCGATCATGTTGTATGCTTGACGCAATATCTCGGGCGTCATAAATGCGCCAGCCTGGGTATAGAGACAGCAGGCATAATCGTACTCCGGATATGCGTCGAGAATATGCCCGATAACTTCCTCGGTGTCGCTATTGTCGTTTGCGTTTGATAGGTCCCTAAATGGTTTCGCTCCCCATGATCCGGCCAATGCAAGAGTATTATCAGCCTCGCTCGATACAACGATCATATCAAACAAGGTTGATGATTGTGCAAGTTCAATCGCCATCTGCAACATTGGCTTTCCCATAAATAGGCGCATATTTTTGCCTGGGACACGCTTTGAGGATGCGCGGGCGGGAATGATCGCCATGGGCTTGTTCATATTCCCTTTCTATCCTTTTTTATTTATTGGAAATAATTCTCTATTGCCTTCAATTAGTGCTCTATGCTGATTCGCTATTCTAGCATGAATGCGCTTTCTGTCGTCGCATCTCGCTTGACTGTTTTGTCTCTTCTCCTCATCTTGCGAAAGCCCATATAAAACTTCCTTTTTCTTTGTGACTTTATTTTCTATTTCTGGAGTTATCCAGATGATATTATGGGCTCGCATCTTTTTCCCAAGAGCAGACATGACTGATATCCCGAGATTGCGCTGATAAAATCTTTCTATCGGGTCATCGGAATAACTTATTTCAAGAGCGTCATGTACATCATCAAGGGAGAGCAAGCATTCCTTTCTTGGCAATCCATCCTTTGTCAGATAAAGCGGAACAACTTCTTTCATATGCAAATGCGGTACTATTCGATCTGTTTCCATTTCTGCGTCTCCTTCCCTGCATTATTGATGATCTCAATTGTTCTCTTCATGAGAGTAACAAAATTATTTAGCCGTTGCGGATCGAGTTGATCCGCATTCGCCAATACCTCCTTCAATACTGTATTTATCTGTACGACATTAGCTATACATGTTTCCAAATAATCAGAAATATGAGGCTTAATTTTTATTTTTGGATTCGCCTCATTAAATTTTTTATTAGCTTCGTTGGCTACATATTCCCTAACAGTCTTGGCTGTCGCCCGTTCAGTAGCGTTGCCATCATTAATTATTTTCTCAGCAATTTCTCTTTGCTTTTCTTTTGGCACTCCAGAGGATTTGACGGCCTTTCTAAACTCTTCCGCCGCTCGCATGGAAGGCATTTGTTCAACAGCTCCGCGATCTATCGTGCCTTCTTTTTCATCCTTGAAAATAGCAAGCGCATCCTGGATCATCCACTGTCGCCAGTTGCCACCGAGAAACTTGAGAATCGTGGTTTGACCGGCGCCTTTTGTTCTTGCATCTGAATATGATGCGCGAGAATCGAATAAACGCTTAATAGATTCATTAAGCGTTTCCCAGCTTTCCGCCTTCGCCATCTCCGCGTCAATAAACTCCTTCGCCACCGATACCGTCTCGTTCACTACCGCCGGCGAAGACTTCCAGTCATCCATGTTCTCATTTGCCATGATACGAATCATTTTCGCATCGTCGATTTCTTTGACGGGTATATCTACTTCCTTAATTTTCAATTCTTGTAACGCCGTCAATCTATGATGCCCATAGGCTATCTCATATACGTTCCCGTTTTTTCTTGCAAGCACATTGTCCCAGAATTCCGTTTCGCCTATGCTTATTTTTAATGCTTCTACCTTGTCATGCTGGATGGGATATTTTTCCATGTGTCGATATGGATTGGGCCGCAAATCTTTTACTTGTATTTTCAAAGTTTTTATTTCCTCCTCTCCCAAATATATTATGTTTTTCCCAAACTTGTCAAGCTATCATCTCGGCTTATACTCTTCCCATTTCTCCCGCAGATTCTCATACTCTGGCTGCTCCGTGTCGGGAGCATCATCAGGATATCGTGTCGCATAGATCTCCATCTTCTGCGCGCCCTCCCCCGCCTGGCCGGGGAACATATAGCAATGCGCCCCTACGATCTCCCAACTGCTTTTAAGTATCGATATCCCTTCCTCCCGGCCGTCAAACCGATCAAGCCTGTAAAACTTGTCAGCCTCCGGGTCGTCATGCAGAATTGCCCCGCCCCCCGACGATAGTGCAAGCGGCTTCTGGGGATGGAACGAAAGACATTGCACGGTCCCTGGCACATACATTTTTGGCTTTAGCCGCAAGGCGCAATCCCATATATTTGAAGGCCGAATATTATAAATGCCCCGCCATTCCTCATCGATAAATTCAAGATACAACCCAGTACGCAAAATCATGTTTGCAACGGATCGATAAGTGCGCTCAGGGATAATAGCTTTAGTGCCACCATTCACCCGATACCATTCCAGGGCGAGTTGTAGGGCAGAAGTAGCGGAATTAACAACCACCACAAATGACGCTCCCGTGTATTCGCTAATAGATTTTTCAAAATCTCTATTAGCCTGAAATGCGTTCATTTTCCATCCTCCCACCCTATCCGTGGACAGGTTAGGAGTGTTTTTCTTGATTTATGTGGACATAGAACGTTTGTTTGTATTTCTTCTCATCTTGGCGACGGCGATAATCCTGCTTCCAAAAGGTATGTGCGGCGCGGCGGGCAAGGGAATATATATCAACGTTATTCGCGCTCATTCCCACACGCATCCAAAAATAACTCGATAGATCCTCTTGGTCTTGAAGGGAATGTTTGAAGTAGCGCCTCGCCTGCGCCTTGATATAGTCGTTTATCTCATTGTCGCGCCATAGGCGCAGTTGATGCTCGTGATCCACATCCCCTCCCGGTTGTGGCTAGTTGCTATCGAGCGGCTTTGTCTATCGTCGCACACCCGCTCTTAAATATCGCGCTGTAGTTATCCAATCTCAGCCCATCCCTCACATCCTCCACACTGCGCGCCACGATTACGCATGCCCCTGCTCGATAGGCGCGCCGCATCCACTCCTCTTGCGCGTCGGCCACAACACCATGGGGCGCCTTCACCTCAATCACAAGCAAGCGGCCGCCGGACAACACGCCGTTGATATCCGCTATCCCCGTCTCCACCGGTCGGTGGCGCTCATCGTGTGTCAGCCATGCCGGGATCCGGTTGAGGCGCAGATAGTCGAGGATCTGACGGCGTACGGCGCGCTCGGGTAGCTCGAGCGGCTCCACGCACATAGGCCCAGCGGGGCGCTTACGGCGGCTCATGACTCCCCACCCTTTAATGCGGCGGGCTTGTCCCATCCGGTTTTTGAAAGCACGATCGGCTCCGGTATCATCGCGCCACCGCAGTTTTTATATTCCCACCGTACAAAGTGAGATTTAAGGGCCCCGCATTCCTCGCACCAGAACCATATCCGGTTGATTCCGTTGAGCTGGCGCGTCTTGTGATGTTTACAACGGCTCATGGCTCCTCCTCGACCGCGGGGGGTTCGGGTAGCGGCATCCAGTGGGTGACGTCATTGTTTTTATTCCATCTACCGAAATTGTAATCAAAAAAGTAATTACCATCATTCCAACCAAGATCAAGACAAATGCCATAATAAGATATTTCTATACCATGCTTACTATACGATAAAACACTAGCATTCATATTTTTCGAGATCTTCGGAAGTCCGTCCTTAACACTTATCCACCGCTTCGGCGCGGCGGGTTCGGGGGAAAGAGAGTGATCTCTCTCTGCCCAACACTTATCGCAGAGATAATATACTTTTCCATGATCCACGAACCAATGAGAAAGGCTATTCTCGACAGGTTCGCAACATGCATAGCATTCCTTCGCGGCAGGCTCGGGGGGATCGTCAGGGAATAAATCAATGCCACAAGACAGATCCTTGATCGCCTCGCCCTTTTGAAGGGCAACAGTATCCGCCGTGTTGATTTTATCAGGCTCGGGGTGAGGTCCCAGGACATTGGTAGCCTCTCGCATAGCGGCTGAGAACTCGTCCATTGCCTCGCGTCCGCACAACGCCTCAGATAGCAGCAGATCTTCACCCGCCATCCAGAGACGGGCCAGGGTAGAGTGGTAGTCGGGCCGGGCCTTCTTGCTGGCGTCGGCGGGAGGGGCACGCTTGACAAAAGCAATAGGCTGAACGGGATAGTATTGGAGCATCGCTGTTTCTACTTGTAAATCAGAAAGGCATCGCCCATTAACACAAGCAGCGCCATTTCGGAATGCCTCGCATAGCTTCTCCCTCAGACCCGCATCATCGCCACGACTGCGCGCCTTATCTCGCATCCATTTCGCTCCAGCCTTGTAGCCATCTTCATAGATTCCACTGAACTCGGGCCGGTTCCAGTCCTGTTGAGCTTCATCGCATGCTACCTGGTCTATCTCTTTGTCGTCAGGCAGCCCCGCATTATCGCGGGCGGCGGAGAGGAGGGCAATTATGCGGTCGCGCGCCACACAACGATTCGTCTCGCAATCGTAGTCAGCATTATCCATGAGTGCATCGATTTCTTCTTTCACCTTCTCGCATAGGCTCGCTTCACCTCGTCCCTCCGCGAGTAACCTTGTTCGCACCGTGCGCTCCGCCTTGTCATCACTGCACGCCATGCAAAGAATGGCTTTTGCATCATGGCAGCGGACGCAATCTTTTTGCTCCGTCTCGCGTAGGCTATCGATCATCGGGGTCCTCCTTGCCTATGCTCAGCTCTACATACCACCAAGCGATGTAGAGCGAGAAATGAAAATGCGCCGGGCAATCACCCTTTCCAGCAATTCCACCTTTCCTTGTGAATCCATGGCGATGAATACATATATCAGCCCCCAGGTGAAAACCGTTGTCGATGCGGTCTGCTAAAATCCTCATCTCACTCCTCCTTGTCGAAGATGGCGGCGACGATGCGCTTAGCAGTGTGCGGCTTGTTGTAGCAGGTCTCCGTACATTCGTCGGTGCACAAATAAGCCAACACCCTTCCCTCCGCTCTCTCCCGCAGCTTGGCGCGTTCGTCGGCGCGGATTATCTCAGTCAGTTTGCGTGCATCAGACTTATCACTCATCCCTTCATCTCCTTTTGCACGATAATTATCTCCATCGTCTTTTTACTTCATGGACGCTTTTAATGATCCCGAGGTAATTGAGCAGATATATCCATAGCTGATGATGCCACGGGATCGATGGCAGGGACTCCAAAGTCCCCTCCTCGTTTGTCTGGACATACCATTTATCGCCTACATAGACGATCTGTCCAATCATCCCTCCACCTCCTTGCTCGCGGCGATGGCGGCGCGGACTTTTGTTATATCGAGGTAGACAGAACAGGCTGATAACCTTTTCCCTGACGATTCATAACATGCAAACTGGGTTTCAACGTCTTCCAGCGCCCCCGACAGCCCCTCGATGATGCTGGATTGCTTCGCCAGCTGCGATGACTGCTTTCGAATCGTGTCTATGTAGACCTCGATATATTTCTCCACCATCGCCTCTCGATGTTTGTCGGAGAAAAGGTCGGAAGATCGAATACGCAGACTATCCTCAAGCGTTGCATTTCTTTGTTCGGCGGCCTCTGCATAGGCGTCGAAGTCGGAGGCGAGAATAACGATGTGATCGCCGGGGATGTAAAAGCGGCTCCCATCCAACCGGTCAAGGTCGCTTGCCTTGTATCGCGTAATATCACTTACTTTCATCCCTCACCTCCCTTGAGATACGCGCGCATTAGATCGCGTAATTTGTTTTCGCACAGATCCCGGTATTCGGCATATTGAGCCCAGCGGGCATTGGCGGTAGTCACGCGAGCGCGGGAACTTCCAGGTTCAAGAGATGCGCGTACATCGCCAGCATTAGATGCCTTCCTCTCGGCATTCATTAAATTAGTGCACGCCTGTTTTATCTCCGAAATAATATTGCGATAGTCGGTATCCAATATCATCCCTCACCTCCTCGAAAGATATCCAGCCCGCGCTCCACTGGCGCTATTTTCTCATCCCCATTTTTCTAAGTAGGTTCGTCGCTTCCCTCCACGCCTCGGCCATTTCCTCTTGCGTGTATTCCTCGGTAGACTCTGATTCTATTTGCTTGACACCATGTCGCGTTTTGTCGATCGATTCTTTCTCGTGTCCTAGCTTGTAGGCATCAAGCTTCATCGTTTCGAGTTCATGTACGCCGGGAGGCTTGCCATATACTGACGGATGATCTCGTAGGCATATATCACAAAGCGCCGATAGAAAGTATTCGTCTTTGCCATCGAGCCATTTAATTACTTCAGGCTTCATCGCCGGCAAATATTTCCCGAATACACTTTCGGCCCAATTGGCAAATCCGACAGCATTCATCAAGTCACCTCTCGATCACGGCCATTACATCAGCCGGTATTTCTTCGCGTCTCATGGATTCCAGCACCATGTCCCATAATTTATTTGCGAGTATGTGCGGCAAGAAAGGTTTTTCAGTCCAGAACTTATCGACGCCTTGTTTTAGTTTCCAGAACTGCGCGCACACGGTAATGAGCAGGTCGGGGTAATGATCAGGATCGCGGGCGCGAGCCTTGCTGATAAGCTCATGTATCGCCTTGCCCTCTAACGCGTAGTTTGTGAACTTGTCCCCGTTGTGAGAAAGGAAGCCCCTCTCGATGTTATGATAAAGCTCTCTGTCCTGTTCACTTACGAGCGCGACAGCGCTAATATTATCTTCTCCTTTCCTTTCCTTTCCTTTCCTTTCCCTCTGTACTTTTTCCGGCCCGGTATTTTCTGGAACATCCTGGAATGTTCTGGAACTTTCCACTGGTAAATATTCCCCAGGTTTGGGATATTTCGGGCTTGCTAATGCTTCCTTATTGCTTATGCGCTGGTGCTTTAGGAAATTAACGATGTGCCCGTATACCTTGCCATCGGCTTCGAAACGACGGATCATCCCAGAACTTTCCAGAACGTGCAAGGAACGTTCCAGATCGTACTGGACCAGCGGAAGGATGTCTAATTTTAGAACACGGGGGTTCCATACAAACACACCCTCCCCGCTGCTCACGCACCATAGTCCCTCAAATACGAGCATGATTCTCAATTCTGGATACTGAGTTTCGAGATCAGATAGTTTTTCGTCTCTAAAATAATCAGGTTTCACGGAACGTATCCTCACCTCTCCCCTCCCCTTACTCACTACCGTTCGACGTCCGACGCTTCCTCATCTCTCCGCCGTATCGCCCGACGCACGCGCAGCTCGCCGATCTGGTACCACAGCTTATATTTGTGCAAGTCGTCCACCTCGCGGCGCAGGCGGGCGTTCTCCGCTTCCAGCTCGCGGATGGTCATGACGTTCCCGTCAAGTTACAAACTGCGCGATAGCACTCGGCAATCTTGCGGTATGCCAGACAGAGGGCCTTTTTCCGCGCCTCCTCTGCTGTCTCCACATGCAATTCATAAGCGTCGTAGAATGGCGCAAGAAGCATTACCCATTCGCCCGGGTGGTAGATATGTTCACTGACCACGACAAGGCGAAGAGGGCCAATATCAATGCTCCATGAGCGGGGCTTGCCATGGTCTTCTCCGCGCGAATAGGACGTGGCATCCTCCCATTTTGGTTTCATCCCCGCACCTCCTTAGCGTGAGTTGAATTAGTGATGTTTCCGTGTACCGGGCACTTCCACCCGACAATTTGCGGCTTCTTATCGAGCGTTATGTTTAGTCTGCCGATTTTCATATCCCCTCCCTCTATCTCAGTTTCAGCCACAGCCAATGCGCCAGGTCGTCTCTCCGCGCCTGCACACGCCTTCCCCACTCAAGCGAGCGCGTCGGGTGCCAGGCGTTGAACCAGCTCACTGCCGTTGTGAGATCACGCCCACCCCGCGCCTTGCATACCTTTAGGAAATCCGCGCCCGCGATGTTGTGCTCGATGATGTCGCCGCGGTGCTGTGCGTGATAGCGGTCATAGAGTTGCCACAGCCCCCAGCTGGTCCCCTCGGGCTCTACCCGCTCGGCGCACGGATCAAAGTGCGACTCCTCGTACACCACGGCCACACCGTCCAGCCCAGCCTCGGCGTAGACGATGCCCACCAGGACCGGGGAGGCGCCAAGGTAAGCGGCTATGAGGAGGGCGCACTCGATCATGGTTATATTTTGTTTCCAGCCATAAGCCGGTTGACTAATTCCCTGCGCTCCTTCTGCGCTTGCCCTAGCCCATAGGCGAGCATCGACTCGGCATTGTTTGAGTCTCCGTACTGCACCCACGTCATGGCTCGCCCGATGCCCTTTTCGTACTGGACATTAGTGCCGATAATGGCGATAGCGTCAGGGAAACCATGCTTTTCTCGGAGCGCTCCCAGGTCAGCAAAGAATGCCCCGATAGTGGCATTAGTTTCGTCTGCCGTGTGTGCTTCACTCAGGCGGCGGTATTTTTCAGGATCATTCGTGACTGGGTAACTCATATTTTCTCCTTTCCCTTGCGTATCAGGTCGTGCATGTGTCCCGCAGCTCGAGCGCTCCACGTCTTTTCGTCGTGCTTGATGCCGAGCGAGCCGTAGGCGACGAGGAGGCCGGCTGTAAGGATTGCGATAACAACGACATAGGCGAGCCACATGATTACCTCCTAAAGCCGCGCAAGAATATGGAGCGATGGAGACGGGTGTAGCGGGTCACGCGAAAAGCCTCGTCTGCCGCTCCTTGATGCGGTCGATGGTGAGACGATTCAGTGTTTTGAAATTAACGGTAGGGTTCTTAAACTCTTTCACCATCTCCCACGCCGATTCCGTAACGAGGCAATGAAAGACCGTCCCGAGTAGGCGTGGGATGAGTTTCGATTCCCATTTCCCAGCCTCGGCAATAATCCTTGCCAGTTCCTTTTCGATGAGCGCATCGGTGCAGAACTTCTCCACGATGTCCTGCTCAACCATCCGCTCGCCCTTGATGATCGGGGCACCGAACGCGAGATGGTTCATCGTCTTGAACTCAGAACGGACGATCTTCGCCCACTTCACGCGGCCGAAGCGGTTGCGGTAGGAATAGTTTTTGATGACGATTCCCTCGCCCGCTCCGCATCCGTCTTTGACGAGGAACGTGTTTTGGTCGAGCAGATTGTAGAACTGCTCATCGCTGCCATTGCGGACCTCGGCGAGTAGGGGAATGAAGTCCAGCCCGTGTTCGACGAGCCACGGCTGATACATCGCATACGGCAAGTATTCGATGCCCTCGGCCTTCTCCGCAGGCCCCTCGTCTTCTCTCCCCTCCGTCTCGACACACACGTCGAAGACGTAGAACCTCCGCCATGCGTCCTCGCGGTAGGTTTTCAGGGAATGTGGAACGAGCCATTCCCCGTATAATCTGTGCGTCGGATGCGCTTCGAGGTACGACCGAACGCCGGGAAGTTTTGACACGACATCGCGGAATCCCTGATTATCGTCCCCGCCTTCAAGGTCGCGGTTGCGTGATCCGAATTGTAATTCACCGTCGCGGAGCCAAACACTTCCGTTGGTTCCGTCGATCTTCGGGAACGCATAGCAGACCCCGGAAGTGATCCCTTCCACCTCGTCAGTCCCGAGCCGTTCGATATGCTGGTACTTCACGAAATCCATCTCTTCACGCTCCCTTCTTCTCCCTAAAGCCGCGTGAGGGCTCGCGGCCAAAAGTGGCGATCGAATGCCGGTAATTGTGCGCCGGCATACGCATGCATTCATTAGTCATGGTTTCGCCCCTGCCCTCTCCGGGGACTCGCACGCCGGGCAACGCCCGGGATTGGGGGAGACAGGATTCGAACCTGCAAAACAATGACGCGCCATTGCCCTTTGATTGATGCATCGCCGGCTCGCGATATTAATGTCCGTGGAGTCGTCACCACGCGGGCTCGTTTCGCTTTTTTCTTCAGGAGCGATAACCGACGTTGCCATTTTCTGGCCGCCTCGCGCTGGATGCATAATCGCGTCTACCATTGCGCCACTCCCCCATGTAATGCGCGGGGCCACCTCTTGAGACCCCGCGCGTGAGATCCCAAAGAAAGATTTATTGCCTTCGCTCGCCTTGGCACTTGGCCGCGAGCTGACCGAGGTCTGGAGCCTCGCGCTATCGCGTGGTGTGCCGACGCTGTATTGGCCATCACTGTCGACGGACACGGTCGGCCTCATCGCCGAGGTCGTGCACTGCGTCGTCATCTCCAGGATCTCCTCTGTCGTGTGCGGGATGGTGGCGATCATGCGTTGTATTCCTCGGCCTCTTCGCGGGTTGCAAAGAAGTGGATACCATGAGAGCATTCGATGCGCCAATCGTCGTCATAGCTGTCGGGCCGAACCGTCTCGCCCTCCGCGTATGTAATGCCAGCCATATTCATCGCAGGAGTTGATGTATGTGCTTGATGATCGTCAGTTTCCAGCACTACTGCATACTCGGCTCGGCATTTACGCCCTACGATAGATGCGGTCCGTTTTGCTTCTTTCGGAATGAGTAGTCTAACAACGCGACCGTCCACTTTTTTCCAGACGATCAGATCCCCACCCGGAACCTGAAAATGGGGGAGATTTTTGGCGCCCGTGAGGTTGGCGCCCGTGAGGTCGGCGCGCGTGAGGTTGGCGTCCGTGAGGTTGGCGTCCGTGAGGTCGGCGCCCGTGAGGTTGGCGTCCGTGAGGTCGGCGCCCCTGAGGTTGGCGTCCGTGAGGTCGGCGCCCGTGAGGTTGGCGTCCGTGAGGTCGGCGCCCCTGAGGTTGGCGCCCGTGAGGTTGGCGCCCGTGAGGTCGGCGCCCGTGAGGTTGGCGTCCGTGAGGTTGGCGCGCGATCCTCCTTCTCCCTTTAGCCATTTCTCATGCTCTGCTAAAATCGCCTTCATTTCATTGATGGTGTACGTTTTCATGCTTCTCCCCCTTTCGCGGCCGTGGCCGCTATATCCCCGCCTTGACCGCAGGAGCACGCTTCGCCCGCACGATCTTGTTGATCAGGCTCGGGTGTTTTGTCCCAAACCGCTCGTCGCCGATATCGTGGATCTGGCGGTGATGTTTGACGCATAGGGCGAGCAGGTTCGATGCGTTGTCACTCCCTCCCGCAGCCCTAGTTCGGACGTGATGTGGGGGCTCACTCGGCACTCCGCAAGCCTCACAGCCAACGTGGTCCATCCAGTACGATGCGTAGGCCGCCGAGTAGTGATGCTTTGCGCAGTAGATCATGATGTCGTCGCGATTCATTCGCTCTCCTCCACAAGAATTATTCCAAGCTCGGCGGCCCGCATATGGGTCCAGTCGATCGCCGCCGCTTCCATTGCGGGAGTCGCCCGCGATTCGCTAATAGGCCGCATCTTCGCGGTTTTCCCGACGCGGACCTCCTCCCACTCCCACCCCGGGCAGTCGGCTTTCATCACTTCCTTGATCTCATTCATCGAGTAACCAGTTTCCAGAGCTATCTGCCGCAGATGGCCGTGTAAGTGATGATTCTGCGATAAAGGCCCAGTGGACCGAATGCGTCGAATGAGTGGTAGGGATTGTCCGCAGGTCGGGCAACGGGTCATGCTGTCGCCTTTTTCTCGGTGGCACTTTCCAGGGGCGCAGGCTCGGCGTAGAACTTGCGCTCGCCGGACACTATCGCCGTGCCCTCAACGTAGATTCCTTCACTCTCGATCAACTTGCGCGTCGCAGTTTTGTCCACTTCCTTCTTTACGCGGACGCATTCGGCATGCCCTATCTCTTCCAGATGCGCGACGGCCGTCACGGCATCCATCACTTCCAGATGCTCGGGCGCTTGTCGGAAACCGGCCACGCCGTTGACGAGCAGCACACTCTTGCGCTTGCCATCCTCGGCGATCCGCCGTTCGATCCAGGGAAGAAGTAGCGCATCCATAGTCTCGCAGGTGCGGTGCAGGGGAGCCGTGATTGCGGTAGTGCGCTCGTCGATGTGAGCCTTACGCGCCTTGGCATACTCCTCGCGCTCGGCAATCTCGGCAAGGGCGCGCGCCTTCTTTGCCATCGCCCACTCGGCTTTTTCGATGGAGTCAACGACAAAGCCCTGAGGGGTCGCCTCGTCGGACTCCTCGTCGGCGTAGTCAACAATTTCTATTGTCATGGGTGCCTCCTAGAAGGGGATATCATCCTCGAAATTGTCAGGGGATTGCTGAGAATCACCATTACTCTGAACTCCCAGCAGATCAGCAACCCATTTAGGCATGTAAGACCGGGGAAGTTCAGGGGACATGGGTTCCTGTCCTTTCATGCGAGGGAATATGGATGCAATAACAATGGATTTCCCCGCGCCGTTCTTTTTCGGCTTCTCAATTAGGTTAAGGTTGCAATTTTTCCCGATCAATACTTCAATATCAAAACCATTAACCTGTTCATCCGCCGTGAACGGCTTCCCAGCCCACGCTTCAATGAATGGCCTAAGTTTCGATTTTTCACCCAAAGACAGAGTAAACTTTTCTGATACCGTGAACCGTTTTCCAGCGAACTCACCTTCCTTGATAGTCTGGTCAAGCTCGAACATGAGTATCACTTTGTTAGAAGTGACTTTCTTCCCCTGCCATTCATAGCTGGATATGAATGGTCCGTAGATGTTGGAGAGTACCGCCCGGTGCGGCTCCCCGGTGGACGGCTTTTCAAACGTCACACTACCGCCTGCTTTTGCGATGATTGCCATGCCCTACCTCCTTATTGTTTTCAAAATATCCCTAAATATTGGATGCACGCTCTCCTCTACCAGTGCACGGTCCACGGCCTCGTCATACTTGCGGTCGGGGTCGTCCCACGGGATGGACAGGTCAGGTTGCTCCTCGGCTATGCGCGCATTGATCCTGTCAAGCACCCCAGGGAGCAATATCTTCCCAAGATCCCGCTGGTCGTCTGTTAGGTTGTAGACTTCGACGTCGTTGATCGTTTCCCCGTCGTGACGGACATCCAGCTTGACGCCCCTGATCGTCATCGTTACTGTGGTCATATAGCCTCCTGTACTTTCCGCGCCTTGAGCGGCCGTATCATCGCCTCTGGTCCGCGTTCGCGTACGCCCTCGATCTGTGAATCAATGCGCGTCTTGATGTCTTGTATACTTGGGCCTCTTTTATGTAGGCCCTGCTCGATACTGACGATGATTCCAGCAACCGCTCCGGTAGCGGATGGATTCGACAAATCCTTGACTAGGTGCTTGAGATACATCAGGATCGCCTCGCGCTCTGCTGCGCAACCTTCCGCGTAGCCGCCGCTAACGAGATCTACATCACGACCGTTCATTTTGGCCTCCAAAAAGACACGACGAATTGCTTCGGGTTTTCCTCCCGTTTCCGCGGTTGCCAAAAAGAAAGCGCCGGTTGGGGAAAGGAGGGGGGAACCTCGACCGGCGCAGGGATAGGTACGCCGCATGCCTCGCAGACCTTGCGCTCGATCTCGGCTAACTGAGCGGGGGGGCAGCTCCGCCGTTTTATCGACGCCGTCGCGAAACACGCGGAAGGAGAGAAGGCGCGCAGGGGCGCCCGGGGAAAGGTAGCGAGGGGAATCTGCGCCAACATGAGGGCTGCGGCGGGGGAGCTGGATATGCGCCTGGACGTGGTAGCGTACAGAGCCGATGCGGACCTCGACGGTCGTGCGGCGCGTTCCCTTGCGCTCAAGGTAGGCATCCTCGACGCGCTTGACGCAGTCCGCGCATAGGCCGTGAGAGACGCCATCGCGCTCGGAAGGTATCGAGCCCAGGTCAGCCTTGCACTCAGCACAGATTCGACGCAGCATTACGGTCTCCCGCAGACGTAGAACGCACCGTCGACGTCGCACAGAAGCCCGTAGCCTTTTTCCCAAACCTCCCACCGTTTAGTGGCATGCTCTAGATATTTGGGATCAAGTTTGTCCTTGACCAGGATGCAGCGAGACAGTAATACGGCATCCTCTGCGGCGTCCCTTGCGGCTGCCCTTGCGGCGTCCCATGCGGCGTCCCCTGCGGCATCCCCTGCGGCATCCCCTGCGGCGTCCCATGCGGCGTCCCCTGCGGCGTCCCTTGCGGCGTCCCCTGCGGCATCCCATGCGGCATCCCTTGCGGCGTCCCTTGCGGCATCCCATGCGGCATCCCTTGCG
>Ga0172380_10004137_pt1 | contig 19011 bp, 17 predicted proteins | sample Leawe162metaG_FD_119747 | JGI IMG/M metagenome (GOLD analysis project Ga0172380, IMG submission 119747) | Leachate microbial communities from a municipal landfill in Southern Ontario, Canada - Leachate well 162 metaG | ecosystem: Engineered > Solid waste > Landfill > Unclassified | place... | reverse complement strand
GAATGTAAATCAATTCCGCTATACTTCATTTCGGCCTCCTGTGGTTATCGCAAGTTCGCAAACTCACTATAACCCCACCGCCAACGGCGGTGGGAGGCCGGCTAGATGATTTTCAGACCACGGCTTTTCGAACGACCAAACTACCAGATGCAGCGGATACCATAGTCGGATAAGACGGCATCAGCTGTGACCAGGATCATCCGTTCTGTTTTTGCTTGGGTGACCAGCAGGCGGTCAAACGGGTCACGATGATGCAATGCCAGATTTTCGACTTTGGCGACATGACGCAATTCGATGTTGAGCAGCAAGAAACCATTTTGCTGCATCTGTTCCGAGATGAAGCGTTCAACGGGTTTCTTGAGCTTGAGTTTGCCGATGCAGGATTTGATGGCAAGTTCCCAGCAACTCGCCAAACTTAAATAGCAGGTATTGCCCGGATCGGAAATAGCTGTACGCGCAGCATCGGACAACTCTGCGGCATCGCTCACCCACCACAGAAAAACGTGGGTATCGAGTAGCAGTTTCATTTTAGATGTAATCCGCGAAATCACTCAATGGAGCATCAAAATCTTCCGCGACATAAAGCACTTCACCTTTAGCAGAGCCGGGCTTGCGACGAACGGATGCGCCAACGGGCACCAGCTTGAGCAGGGGTTTGTTGTCACGGGCTATCACGACCTCCTCGCCAAGTAGTGCCTTGTCGACAAGTTCAGAGAAACGCGATTTGGCTTGTGCAATGTTGAACTGACTCATATTGACCTCATTTCATATTGACCTCATTGTTGGTCATGTTAGATGGCTAATGCTAACCTATTTTTAATTCTATGGGTACTCTCTATACCCCGAAATACATATGCAATTCAGACTAGCCATTCGACCTAAACATCTCGGGTAGTGCCAATCCAACTTCCCCACAATTTCCGTGGATGCCACTGTCGATATCCTGTGGGCAACTGCTAATTTTGTGCTTTGCCTAATCCCTGCACGATGCTACCCCTGCCCCCAAAAAAATACCCCTATGACACAAGGCGGGGCAGCTCGTCCGGGCGGCTGGAGGTCAACTTTTTATCGCGTGTACTTTCTATCGTGGATAAAGAGTGCTCCTTTGCTATAATCGCGCGCTCTTCAAACCGGCTGGCCGGAATGCCTGATACGGCATCGCCAGCGATGCAATGGAAACTCAGAATGGAACTCGCCAAAAGTTTTGACCCGAAAGACATCGAAGCACGCTGGTATCACCAGTGGGAGCAATCCGGCTACTTCAAGGCCGGACTCGACCCGAATAAGCAAGAGAATTTCTGCATCCTGCTGCCACCGCCCAACGTCACCGGCACGCTGCATATGGGGCACGGCTTCAACCAGACCCTGATGGACGCGCTGACGCGCTACCACCGGATGCGCGGCGACAATACGCTGTGGCAACCCGGCACCGACCACGCGGGTATCGCCACGCAGATCGTCGTGGAACGCCAGTTGGATGCGCAAGGCATCAGCCGTCATGACCTCGGACGCGAAAAGTTCATCGAAAAAGTCTGGGGGTGGAAGGAATATTCAGGCAACACCATCACCCAACAGATGCGCCGTCTCGGCACTTCGCCGGACTGGTCGCGCGAACGCTTCACGATGGACCCCGGTTTGAACAACACCGTCACCGAGACTTTCGTGCGCCTGTTCAACGAAGGCCTGATCTATCGCGGCAAGCGTCTGGTGAACTGGGACCCGAAGCTGCATACCGCCGTATCCGATCTTGAAGTGGTGCAGGAGGAAGAAGATGGCTTCATGTGGCATATCCGCTATCCGCTGGCCGAACCCGATGCCGTACACGGTTTGACCCACCTCACCGTCGCCACCACCCGCCCCGAAACCATGCTGGGCGATGTGGCGGTGATGGTGCATCCCGAAGACGAACGCTATAAGCATCTGATCGGCAAGACAGTGAAGCTGCCGCTGTGCGAGCGCAATATTCCTATTATCGCCGACGATTATGTGGACAAGGAATTCGGCACCGGTGTGGTAAAAGTCACGCCCGCGCATGACTTCAACGACTATGCAATTTGGCAAAGACATAATGACAAGCTTCATAACCAACCAGGTGGTGGACTCTTTACCATACTGACTCTGGATGGAAAGGTGCGAGATAGTGACAACAACTCTGCCCATCTCGATGTATCACCAAACGTCAATTCCCCAGCCGAATTTTTAGCTTGGCTTTCATCCCTCAACGATGAAGACCCATTAAAACAGATTGTGTTAGACGATCTTGCAATCCCGGGCGGAGGGCATCATTCATTCCACCTGATTCCTATTCGGTTCCAAGGACTCGACCGCTTCGACGCGCGCAAACAGATCGTCGCCGACCTCGAAGCGCTTGGATTGTTCGAAAAGACTGACAAACACAAACTGAAAGTGCCGCGCGGTGATCGCACCGGCGTGGTGATCGAGCCGATGCTCACCGACCAGTGGTTCGTCGCGATGAGCAAGCCAGGGGACGGCGGCAAGAGCATCACCGCACAGGCGCTGGAATGCGTGGCCAGCGGCGAGATCAAATTCCACCCGGAAAACTGGGTGAACACCTACAATCAGTGGCTGAACAACATCCAGGACTGGTGTATCTCGCGCCAACTGTGGTGGGGGCACCAGATACCTGCGTGGTATGGATTTGATCAAAGCGGCGAATACCAAACAGTAGTCGCACACGACAAGGCAGAAGCCGAGAAAATTGCTACTGCAAGGGGTATCAATTTACCCTTGAAACAAGACGAGGACGTACTCGACACCTGGTTCTCCTCCGCATTGTGGCCGTTCTCCACGCTGGGCTGGACGCCGGAATATCCCGCGAAATCCAACCCCGCGCTCGATCTCTACCTGCCCTCAACGGTGCTGGTCACCGGCTTCGACATCATCTTCTTCTGGGTGGCGCGCATGGTGATGATGACCAAACATATCACCGGCAAGATTCCATTCAAGGATGTGTATGTGCATGGCCTGATCCGCGACGCGGAAGGCCAGAAGATGTCCAAGTCCAAGGGCAACGTACTCGACCCGATTGATCTCATTGACGGCATCGGCATCGAGGAACTGGTGCAGAAACGTACCAGCGGATTGATGAACCCGAAGCAGGCGGAGCAGATCGAGAAGCGCACACGCAAGGAATATCCGAACGGTATTCCGGCCTTCGGCACGGATGCTTTAAGGTTCACCTTCGCCTCGCTCGCCTCGCCGGGACGCGACATCAAATTCGACATGCAGCGCTGCGAGGGCTATCGCAATTTCTGCAACAAACTGTGGAATGCCACGCGCTTCGTGCTGATGAATTGCGAGGGCAAAGACTGCGGGCTGGGAGAACACGACAAAGGCAATTGCCACAGCGGCTATCTCGATTTCTCGCCGGTCGACCGCTGGATCGTCAGCCGGCTGCAGCGCGTCGAGGACGAGGTGGCGAAGCATTACACCGACTACCGCTTCGACTTGCTGGCCAAGGCGATCTACGAGTTTGTCTGGGACGAATACTGCGACTGGTACGTGGAACTGGCCAAGGTACAAATGCAAAACGGCAGCGATGCCCAGCAGCGCGCCACGCGGCGCACGCTGGTGCGCACGCTGGAAACCGTGCTGCGCCTCGCGCATCCGCTAATCCCGTTCATCACCGAGGAACTCTGGCAAAAGGTTGCGCCGGTCGCCGGGCGCGGCACAGGGGATGGTTCAGAGTCGCTGATGCTGCAAGCCTATCCGTGCGCCGACCTGGCGCGCTGCGACGAAAAATCCGAGGCATGGGTGGCAACGTTGAAGTCCATGGTCAATGCCTGCCGCAGCCTGCGCGGCGAGATGAATCTCTCTCCGGCGCTGAAAGTGCCGCTGGCCGCCGCCGGAGACAAGAGCGTGATTGAAGCCTATGCGCCTTATCTCGTCGCACTGGCGCGGCTTTCCGAAGTATCCGCCACGGAAGGCGATTTGCCCGACTCCGACGCTCCGGTGCAAATCGTCGGCGATTTCCGCCTCATACTCAAGATCGAAATCGACGTTGCCGCCGAACGCGAACGGCTGGACAAGGAAATTGCGCGCCTGCAAGGCGAAGTGGCAAAGACAAAAGCCAAGCTGTCAAACGCCAGCTTCGTGGATCGCGCCCCCGCCGCCGTAGTGGAGCAGGAACGCAAACGCATGGAAGGTTTCAGCGCCACGCTGGGGCAGTTGCAGACGCAACGCGGCAAGCTGAATTAACATGCGCCATGGCTAAAACATTCACAATTATTCCGATTGCATCCGCCGCCGCACAGCCGTCCGTCTTTGCGCAGGCGCCGTCTACGGCGTGGCATGAAACCGGACGCGGTAATCTGCCATACCTCGCCGACATCATGCATCGACCGCTGCGCGATTTGCGCATTTCGGTGACCGACCGCTGCAATCTGCGCTGCACTTACTGCATGCCGCGCGAAGTCTTCGACAAGGATCATCCCTTCCTGCCGCGCGCCGAGTTGCTCAATTTCGAGGAAATCGAGCGCCTGGCCAGATTGTTCATCCATCTGGGCGTGCAGAAAATCCGCCTGACCGGCGGCGAACCGCTGTTGCGCCGGGGTATCGAGCGCTTGATCGAAGCGCTCGCCAAACTGGACACCCGCGAAGGCAAGCCGGTTGAAATCGCCCTGACCACCAATGCCGTGCTGCTGTCGCAGAAAGCCCAGCCGCTGAAGGATGCCGGTCTGGCGCGCATCACCGCCAGCATGGACGGGCTGAGCGAAGAAACCTTCCGGCGCATGAGCGACTCGAATGTGCCGGTCAAAACCGTGCTGGACGGCATCGCCGCCGCACAGCGCGTCGGCCTGGCGCCGGTCAAGGTCAACATGGTGGTCAAGCGCGGCGTGAACGACCACGAAATCATCCCGATGGCGGAGCATTTCCGCAACAGCGGCATCGTGTTGCGCTTCATCGAATTCATGGATGTGGGTAGCTCCAACGGCTGGCGCATGGGCGATGTGGTGCCGGCGCGGGAAGTGCTGGAGCAGATCAATAGCCGCTTCCCGATCCGGCAAGTCGACCCCAACTACAGCGGCGAAGTCGCGGCACGCTGGCATTATGCGGACGGCAGCGGCGAAGTCGGAGTAATCGCTTCGGTCACGCAAGCGTTTTGCCACGAATGCACCCGCGCCAGGCTATCCACCGACGGCAAGCTCTATACCTGTTTGTTCGCCAACAGCGGCGCAGACTTGCGCGGCCCGTTGCGCGCGGGTGCAACCGATAAGATGCTGAGCAACCTGATCACCGGGGCGTGGAGGCTGCGCTATGATCGCTATTCGCAGTTGCGCCATGCCGCGACGGAGCAACCCGGAAAGAAAATAGAAATGTCCTATATCGGCGGCTAAACATTTCTTTCGCCTATTGATCCGTATAACTTTCAGACTACCCGCATGGACGACCAACAACTGCTGCGCTATGGCCGGCATATCCTGCTGAACGAGATCGGCATCGAGGGGCAACAACGCCTGCTCGATGCGCGGGCGCTGATCATCGGCCTGGGTGGCCTCGGTTCGCCCACTGCAATGTATCTCGCCTCCAGCGGCGTCGGCCAACTGACCCTGTGCGACCATGACACGGTGGATTTCAGCAACCTGCAACGCCAGATTATTCATCGCACTGCTTCGGTCGGCCAGCCCAAGGTCGCCTCGGCGCAGGCCGCGTTGCACGACATCAATCCGGAAGTCGAATGCATTGCGCTGCAACTGCGCGCCGATGCGGCGCAACTGCGCGAGCTGGCCGCACAGGCCGATGCGGTCGTGGATTGCAGCGACAATTTCGCGACGCGCTACGCCGTCAACCGCGTGTGCCTGGAGCTGCGCAAACCGCTGGTCTCGGGCGCGGCGATCCAGTTCGACGGGCAGGTTGCGGTATTCGATTTTCGTCATGAAACTGCGCCCTGCTACAACTGCCTGTTCCCCGAGGACAGCCAGGCCGCCGAACTGCGCTGCGCGACCACCGGCGTGTTCGCCCCGCTGGTCGGCATCATCGGCTCGCTGCAGGCGGCAGAAACGCTCAAAGTGCTGATGGGAGTGGAGCGCGGCCTGAGCGGCAAGCTGCTGACGGTCAACGCGCTGGACATGCACATCATGCGCAGCACACTGAGCAAAGACCCCGCCTGCCGCGCCTGCGGCAGTTTTGCTCCTTCACCCTTGCAGGGGGAAGGCTGGGATGGGGGTAGAAAAGTGGAATAAAAGATACCGCGTCGATGGCCCACCTTCCCCAAACCTACCCACTTTGCATGTGGGAATGGACTGGGGTTGTGGCTATTTTGTGAGCATATTGTTTCGACCTGAACAGTTACAAACAAGTAAGATTTTCCGGATCAACCACGATGAACCATGATGTTTTTAACGGCGATGCCGACGGCGTTTGCGCGCTGCACCAACTGCGGCTGGCTTTGCCCGCAACCAACAATCTCATCACCGGCACCAAGCGCGAAATCGACCTGCTGCGACACGTGGATGCAGGCCCCGGCGACGAAGTGACGGTGCTCGATCTGGCTCTGGACAAAAACCGGAGCGCCCTGCTTGACCTGCTCGACAAGGGAGCGAAGGTCAGCTATTTCGATCACCATGTTGCGGGGGATATTCCCGCGCATCCCAACTTGACCGCGATGATCGACACCAGCCCGGCTATCTGCACCAGCCTGCTGGTCAACCGGCATCTGGACAGCAAGTATCTGATCTGGGCGGTCATCGGCGCGTTCGGCGACAATCTCCACGAAGCCGCGTACCAGGCCGCCAAACCGCTCGGCCTCAACCTCCAGCAACTTAACACGTTGCGCGAACTGGGCGAGTGCCTCAACTACAACAGCTATGGCGAATCCGTGGAAGATTTGCATTTCCACCCGGCTGAGTTGTACCGCATCCTGCACCAACACAAAAGCCCGTTCGTCTTCATCAACGAAAACGGTATTTTTGAAATACTGAAACAGGGCTACGCCGAAGACATGGCGCTCGCGCGCGCCGTTCGCGCGGAACATGAAACCGCGCACGGCGCGATTTACATTCTTCCCGCCAAGCCGTGGAGCCGTCGCGTCAGCGGCGCTTTTGGCAACGCCCTCGCCAGCGACTTCCCCGAGCGCGCCCATGCCGTCCTGACGCAGCATAACGACGGCGCTTTCGTGGTCAGCGTGCGCGCCCCGCAATCCACCCACAGCGGCGCCGACACCCTGTGCTCCCGCTTCGCCACCGGAGGCGGCAGGAAAGGGGCGGCGGGAATCAACCGGCTGGCGGAAAATGAACTGCCGCGATTCGTGCAGGCATTCGACGAAGTGTTTTCTGCGGCAGCGTAACCATGGAGAATCGGTAGTAAACTCCGCACCACCCGCCACCTCACGGGGTATTCGGTTAGAATATGCGCCTCGCATTTCGAACTAAATTGAAGGGCTACATCATGTATCAAATCGCACCGAGCATTCTTTCTGCCAACTTCGCCCGCCTCGGCGAGGAAGTCGATAACGTCCTAGCTTCCGGCGCGGATATCGTGCACTTCGACGTGATGGACAACCATTATGTGCCCAATCTGACTATCGGCCCGCTGGTGTGCGAGGCGCTGCGCAAGCATGGCGTGACCGCTCCGATCGACGTGCATCTGATGGTCAAGCCGGTGGATCGCATCATTCCCGATTTTGCCAAGGCCGGCGCGACTTACATCACCTTCCACCCGGAAGCCTCGGAGCACATCGACCGCACCATCGGGCTCATCAAGGAAAGCGGCTGCAAGGCCGGGCTGGTGTTCAATCCGGCCACACCTTTGGAAATTCTCGAGTACACGCTGCCCAAACTGGACATGGTGCTGCTGATGTCGGTGAACCCCGGCTTTGGCGGCCAAAAATTCATTCCGCATGTGCTGGACAAGGCGCGCAAAGTACGCAAGATGATAGACGCGGGCGGTTACAACTGCCGCCTGGAAATCGACGGCGGCGTAGGCCCGGCCAACATCCGCGAAGTGGCGCAAGCCGGTGTGGATACTTTTGTGGCCGGCTCTGCGGTGTTCGGCAAGCGCAACGAAAACGACAAGAACCGCTATGACACCGTCATCGGCGAATTGCGCGCGGAACTGGCCAAGGTCTAGAGGGAAAACATGATGCGCACCCGTCGATTCGTGTTGCTTTTAGCCGCCCTTGGGCTGGTTGGCTGCGACCGGATTACCGGCGCTGGACAGCAGAAGACTCTGGATGCCGAAGCGATCGGCTATGCCTGCCGCATCTCGCTCAAGACGCCCGAAGACTGCATGAAGGAAAACGAAACTTATAGCCCGACATCCGTATTGTATGGATGGAAGGAAGCCGACAAGGACGTTCAGTCAAAGGTTATCGACCCCAGCATGGGCAAAGATCTGCCTGCCCCACAGATTCAGCAAAGCGCGCCGACTGGCGCTGCAACCGGGACGACTGCCGAGAATACAGACGCCACCAAGGGCGAAAAACCAACCTCAACAGCAAGCGAAAAACCCGCTGCGGCCAAGAGCGAAAAACCTGCCGCAGCGGCAGGAAAACCCGACCAGGATGCGGCCGAAAAGAAGACTGCCCGCTAACGGAATCACCATGCAACCCACTGCAACCATCAGAAGATTTCCCACGCCGGTGAGCGTGCGCGCCATCGCCATCGATCTCGACGGCACACTGCTGCACTCCGCTCCGCAACTGGCGGAAGCGGCCAACCGCATGCTGCGCGACATGAACTACCCGCCCGCATCGCAGGAATTACTGGCCAGCTACATCGGTAACGGTCTCGCTTGGCTGGTCAAGCGCGCGCTGACCGGCGAGATGCATGCCACGCCTGATGCAGCGCTGTACGAACATGCCATGCCCATCTTCGAAAAACATTACACAAATCTGTTGCTGGATAGCCGGCCTTACGATGGTGTGATCGAAGGCCTGGAAGCTCTGCGCGCGGCTGGATTCCCGCTCGGCTGCATCACCAACAAAGCGGCGCGCTTCACCGGTCCGCTGCTGGAGGGCTGCGGCCTGGCGAAGTATTTCGAGATCGTCATCTCCGGCGACACGCTGCCGGAAAAAAAACCGCATCCGCTGCCGCTGCTGCATGTTGCCGATTTTTTCGGCATACCGATCGAACAACTGTTGCTGATCGGCGATTCGCTGAACGATACCCTCGCGGCGCGCGCCGCTGGTTGCCCGGTGTTCTGCGTGCCTTACGGTTACAATCACGGCGAACCGGTGGAGACCCTGGATATGGACGCGGTGATCCCCGATTTACCTGCCGCATTACCGCTCATCAAACACGCTTGAATATGAAACTGAACAACCTCCGCTATTTGAAAATCGCTGCTTGGCGATGGTGTTGATGCATTCGTAGGTTGGGTTAGCGGCTGTATCGCGTAACCCAACATTGCAGCCAACAACGCCCGTCGGGTTACGCTACCGCTAACCCGATCTACAAAACCACGGAGGTTTTTCATGTTGCACCCCATCACCGAACAAGAATTCAATACGCTGGCACAGCAAGGCTATAACCGCATCCCGCTGGTAAGCGAAACCTTTGCCGATCTGGACACGCCGCTGTCGCTGTACCTCAAGCTCGCCAACAAGCCCTATTCCTACCTGCTGGAATCGGTGCAGGGCGGCGAACGTTTCGGGCGTTATTCCTTCATCGGCCTGCCAGCCAACACGCGCCTCACGGTGCGCGGCAAACAAGTCACGCTCACCCACGGCACGACTGAGACATGCCACGAAGCAGACAATCCGCTGGATTTCATCCGCGAATACCAGACACGTTTCAAGGTTGCCGCGCTGCCCGGCCTGCCACGTTTCTGCGGTGGTCTGGCGGGCTATTTCGGCTACGACACGATCCGCTATATCGAACCGCGCCTCGCCAAAACCAACAAGCCGGACACCATCGGTACGCCGGACATCCTGCTGATGCTCACCGAACAACTGGCGGTAGTGGACAACCTCAGCGGCAAACTCACCTGCATCGTCTACGCCAACCCCGAGCAGGCGGATGCCTATGCTCTGGCCATACAGCGCCTGCATGAGCTGACACTACGGCTACGCCAGCCGGTGGGCATCCCGCACGCCCCGGCTATGCATGGCGGCGATGCTAAATCCGAATTCGGCGAAGCCGCATTCAAGGACGCGGTAGCCAAAGCCAAGCAATACATCTTCGACGGCGACATCATGCAAGTGGTGCTGGCGCAACGCATGGCGCAGCCGTTTCCCGCCTCGCCGCTATCGCTGTATCGCGCGCTGCGCAGCGTCAACCCTTCGCCGTACATGTTCTATTACGACATGGGCGATCATCACGTGGTCGGTGCCTCGCCGGAAATCCTGGTGCGCCTGGAACACGATACTGTCACCGTGCGCCCGATTGCCGGAACCCGGCCGCGCGGCAAGACGCAGCAACAAGATGCCGATCTCGCAGAAGAATTGCTGGCCGACCCCAAGGAACTGGCCGAGCACCTGATGCTGATCGACCTCGGGCGCAACGACATCGGTCGCGTCGCGCAAAACGGCACGGTAAAGCTCACCGAAAAAATGATCATCGAACGCTATTCGCACGTGATGCACATCGTCTCCAACGTCGAAGCCACGCTCCAGCCCGGCCTGAATGCGATAGACGTGCTCAAGGCCACCTTCCCCGCCGGCACCGTCAGCGGCGCGGCCAAGGTGCGCGCGATGGAAATCATCGACGAGCTGGAGCCCAGCAAGCGCGGCATCTACGCCGGAGCAGTCGGCTACCTCGGCTTCAACGGCGACATGGACCTGGCCATCGCGCTGCGCACCGCCGTGGTGAAGGACAACATGCTGTATGTGCAAGCGGGCGCCGGCATCGTCGCCGACTCGGTACCGGACAACGAATGGACCGAGACACAGAACAAGGCGCGCGCCGTGCTGAGGGCGGCGGAGATGGTGCTGGCGGGGCTGGACACATAGGCAAGCCCTTCAAAGATCGTGCTCAACCGTCTGAACTTGCCGTAAAATATCCCGCAAACCTGCATTATGGGACAAGCACTGCACTCACTCGGGATAGACAGCATGAGCATCGAAGACCGTATTGCCCTGGTGCAAGACATCTGGGATTCGGTCGCCATCGAAGCTGGACTATTGCTCCCCAGCGCGGCAGAAAAAGCCGAACTCGACCGTCGTCTGGATGAAGACGACGTTACACCGGATAACACTATTTTCTGGAAAACCATCAAAACTGAAGCGGCAAAACGCTGGCAGCGCTAATGCGCGAAATCGCTTTTTCGTCATCGCCAAAACAAAGCATATTTTTATCAGGGGATCTTAATGAGAGCCACGTTAAATATTGAAGACGAGCTTTTTGCCAAGGCACAGCGCGTGAGCGGACTGAAGGAGAAGGCCGCATTGGTGCAAGAAGGACTTAGGGCTCTGATCGAACGGGAAAGTGCGCGGCATCTGGCGCGCTTGGGCGGCACCGAGCCGCAACTACAACCCACGACCAGGCGTCAATCCGAACCGGCATGATTCTGGTCGATAGCTCCGTTTGGATCGATCACCTGCGCGCTGGTGAGCCTGGATTGGTTGAGCTATTGAACAGCAACAATGTGCTGTCGCATCCATTTGTCGTGGGTGAACTGGCTTGCGGCAACCTGAAAAACCGCAAAATGGTTTTGTCTCTGTTGCAAGACTTGCCAACAATACAGGTCGCCACCGATGATGAGGTGCTATTTTTCGTCGAGAGGCACGAATTGATGGGACGGGGCATTGGTTATGTCGACGCTCACTTGCTTGCTGCGGTCATGCTGGAAGGAACCGCAAAGCTTTGGACGCGAGACAAGCGCCTTGACTCGGTGGCTGAAACAATGAAATTGGCCTTCCAAACCGCGTAACGACGAGATCGTGTCGGACATGAAGTTGCCGGATAGGCGCGCGGCGTGATTAATAATTTGTGCTGACCCCGAGCAATACGGAAGTGCATGGCTAACCTGTTTGGATGCAAAGTCGCAACCCAATAATTGGGGCAAATTCGGCGGGGTATACGGCTGAGCTTATGGAATTTAATCGATTCGTATGGAACTTGTATCGCGACTCCCAGGAGGGACGCGCAGCTATTGCGCGTGATATTTCTGAATTCGTAGAGCAGGATACCCTTTCATTGGGTGCAGAAGCATTTGTTCGTCAATTGAATTACTACGAAATGTTGAATGGTGAAGTCTTGGAACATTGCGCAGAGGTTAACCTTCGCCAAGAGATAAAGAAATATGCCGCAGAACAAGTAATCACTAGCCTAGACGAAGCGGAAAAACTTTTTACTAATATTGCTGACGAAGTTATTTCGTTCCCAATTGATGCTGGCGATGAAAAAGGTTTTAGAGCAGATTTTGGTGGGGGCCAAGATGATTCCGAATGTTATTCGGATGTGATCTCAAATATTGATGCTGTATCTGTTGGCTTACACGATGCCCACTCAGAATACTTCACTCCCTACCTTTTTCCAAGACGATTCGATCAGCTCCAAAAAATCTGCCATTTATTTGACATTGTTATTCCTGAAATTCCGGGCAAGCTGCAACAGCGTGGACGGGCACTGTATTACCTTGGCGTGAACCGCGCGCTTAACAACTTTCGAAAAAAGCATGAGCTTTCGCCGCAGGAATTCAATGCTTTCTTGTATGATTTTGCGCCGAAGAATATCGCAATTAAAAAATCTGGCGAGCTTCCACCACCTTCCCGGATATGGTTTGTAATCGGTGGAGTTGGAAATGCCGATTTTGATTATTTAGACAAAATTGACAAAAACTTTTCCAACTACTGGCAAGGAAACTTAGAGACTCGTCGTGGAGACATTATCCTTATGTGGTGTGCGTCACCAAGAAGTTATCTTCATTCCATTTGGCGCGCGTTAGATGAAGGATTCAACGATCCGTATTTTTATTTCTACTCCATGATTCGCGTTGGCGAACCAATAAAAATTACTCCCATTGCTTTTGCGGAATTCTCAAAACATCCTCTGCTTGGCGCAATGCCTGCTGTCCGTGCTCGTTTTCAGGGCACGAGTGGAAAAGCATTTTCCGTCGATGGGTATGACGCAATTTGTGAGTTATTGCAACAACGTGGATTCGACACATCACACTTGCCATCGCCGCCAGCAGTGGAAAAATTTTCTGCCGCCGGACTTGAAAATGAGCGCGACGTTGAACTGAGGCTTTTGGAACCGCTACTTCGTAATCTTGGATTCGCTGAAACCGACTGGATACGTCAATTCTCCATAAGAATGGGACGGGGGGAGCGAAACTATCCAGACTACCTTTTGGGCGCTGATCCACGCGCTGGCGAGGAACGCGCGATTGCGGTGATTGAATGTAAATTCGACATCCATACAAATAAGGATTTGAAAGAAGCGTTCATTCAAGCGCAATCCTATGCGTTACGACTTCAGGCCAAGGCATTGGCTTTGGCGGCAAGGCGTGGTTTATGGATATTTCAAGGAAGAAGCGATGGGTTTTCTATCGACCATTTCACTTTCAAGACATGGAGTGAGTTGTCTCACCCAGATGTGCTACACGAGGTATCGTTGGTCATAGGCAAGCGTGTTATCGAAGCGGCGATTGCGCAGCGAAATCGTGGTCGGGTTAAATAATTGTCCGCGCGTATGGCGCAATAACCAACGGGCATTGCGCCGTATGGCTACTGCCGCTGTTCAGTTGAAAAGGAGAAGTGATGGGCGCGAAAACACTTGAAGCGAATTGCCCTGAATGCGAGAAATTCGCCGTGCTTAAAGCCCGGTATGAGGATGGAGATACATTTGTGACTTGCCCGCTGTGCGGCAAGGAATCGTCAGTAAAAAAATCTTTGGCTAAGTTGCCAGGGAAAACGCTGGCGCTGAATCTGTCTCGGTTTCATCCCGTTCAGAAATCGCGGCATTGAGCCTACTTAGGATGCAATCATTATTGCGCCGAATGAAACATCCGGTGCAATGCGCTACGCTTATTGCACCCTACTAAAATAATTTATGCTGCGCCTAACCGAAATCAAACTGCCACTCGATCATCCTGATGGAGACATCAAGGCCGCCATCCTCAAGCGTCTGGGTATCGCCGACACTGAGCTGATCCGCTACTCCCTGTTCAAGCGCGGCGTGGACGCGCGCCAGAAGAGCAACATCCAGTTCACCTATACGCTGGATGTGTCGGTGCGCGACGAGGCGGCGATTCTGGAACGCTTCAAGAACGACCAGCATGTCAAACCCGCGCCGGATACCAGTTACCATTTCGTCGTGCAAGCTCCGCAGAATCTAACTTCGCGGCCAATAGTGATCGGCATGGGACCGGCAGGTCTGTTCGCCGGACTGATCCTCGCACAGATGGGCTTCCGCCCGCTGATCCTGGAGCGCGGCAAGGCTGTTCGTGAAAGAACCAAAGACACTTTCGGACTGTGGCGGCAGGGCATTCTGAACCCGGAATCGAACGTGCAGTTTGGCGAAGGCGGCGCGGGCACGTTCTCCGACGGCAAGTTGTATAGCCAGATCAAAGACCCCCGACACTTGGGCAGGAAAGTGCTGGAGGAATTCGTCAAGGCGGGTGCGCCGGAAGAAATTCTCTACGTCAGCCATCCGCATATCGGCACGTTCCGTCTGGTAGGCATGGTGGAGAAGATGCGCGAAACCATCCAGTCGCTGGGCGGCGAGATCCGCTTCCAGAGCCGCGTGGACGACATCAAGATTGAAGATGGAAGCGTGTGCGGCGTGGTACTCAGCAGCAGCGAATGCATCGCCACGCATCATCTGGTGCTGGCCGTCGGGCACAGCGCGCGCGACACCTTCGAGATGCTGCACAAGCGCGGCATTTACATCGAGGCAAAACCGTTCTCCATCGGTTTCCGTATCGAGCACCCGCAGTCGCTGATCGACCGCGCGCGTTACGGCAACAACGCGAGCAATCCGCTATTGGGTGCTGCGGACTACAAGCTGGTACACCACGCCAGCAACGGGCGCTCGGTGTACAGTTTCTGCATGTGCCCCGGCGGCACGGTGGTCGCCGCCACCTCGGAAACGGGGCGAGTGGTCACCAACGGCATGAGCCAGTATTCACGCAACGAGCGCAACGCCAACAGCGGCATCGTCGTCGGCATCACACCTGAAGATTACCCCGGAAACCCGCTCGCCGGAATTGAATTCCAGCGCCACTGGGAGTCCCGCGCCTTTAAATTGGGCGGTGAAAATTACTGCGCACCCGGACAACTGGTCGGCGATTTCCTCGCGGGCAGGCCTTCGCGCAACTTTGGCACGGTGCAACCGTCTTATACGCCGGGCGTACATCTGTGCGACCTGAGCACCGCACTGCCCGACTATGCGATTGCCGCGATCCGCGAAGCGCTGCCCGCCTTCGCGAAGCAGATCAGGGGGTTCGATCTTGCGGATGCGGTGCTCACCGGTGTGGAAACACGCACCTCGTCACCGATCCGCATCAAGCGTCACGACGACAATTTGCAAAGCATCAATACCCAAGGTTTATATCCGGCCGGAGAAGGCGCGGGCTATGCGGGGGGCATACTTTCAGCGGCGGTGGATGGCATCAAGGTTGCCGAAGCGGTGGCGAGGAGTATCGTGGCGGGATAGCGTGGCAGATTCAAACAATAGCAGACATGCACTTTTGTAGATCGAAGTGCAGCTTGGCAAGTCGTGCTGAATTCCGACCTGCCAAGTTGTGAAAAATGGCTTCGCTTCACGCAAAGCACTACGCCAGATGTAAAAACAGCAGGCATTCAATATGCCTGCTGTTTTTTGGTGACTGCCCTGTTTTCACTTGCCCTGGATTTCGAGTTCAAATTTCTCGAAACGCAGGATTCATGAGAATCGTCCCATGGAAATTACCGGCTACAGGAACTTACAGGTCCCAGCGGTAACCGGCATAGTAATAGCGCCTGGTGTCGGAGCTGCTCTGTGTTGGGCCGCCCTTCTTGGTTTCTTTTTCCTGATTGATCTCGGCCTCAAAGCTCAGGTTATTCCCCAGGCGATACAGCGCCCTCAATGACGGGTTGAAACGATCAAGCTTTTCACCATCGCTCTTGTCCTGGATATAGAAGCGCAGCGAAGTATCAATCTGCCACCCCTCGAACGGCCTTGCCACATGAGTTACAGCATAGGACTGCGCGCTGTAGGTGGTCAGGCCGGACGTCTTCTTGGCATCGATGTAACTGCCGCTGAAAACGGTCATGTCGCTGGGGAAAAACAATCCGCTGCCAATGGCGCGCGCGGAATAGACAAACGTATTGCCCGTGCCCTTTTGTGCCGGCTGCGAAACCGGCAGGTTCAGCGTACCCTCGGTCGAGCCAGAGTTGCTGACGCCAAAATCGCCACCCAACTGCCATTGTTCAGACAAAGGATGCATCAAGCCAGCCGAAATCATGGCCATCATGGGCGTGATGCGCTTGATTTCCTCGCGCACGGTGCGTTCCCCAAGGGTGCCGACCAGAGTGCCGAGGTTCATTTGCGTTGCGTCGCTGGCCGCAGACAACATCAGCACCGGTGAACGGCGGTAATCGATCGACAGGTTGTAGGTGGTGCCGATATCCGCATTCCAGTTGGCCTGGAACATGGCGATGTTGAGTGCCTCGAAGGAAGTATCGTAATCGACCAAGGCGAAATAGTTCTGCTTCGGATCAAAGTAGCGCGCTTCAAACCCAACTGCCTGCCTGTCGGTCAAGCTGCCGACATCTTGCTGGATGACGAAAGCGTTGCCACTCCAGTTCTCGGGCAAGGACAGCAGATCAACACCGGCGCCATAGAAAATTTTGTTGTATGGGCTGCCAAACTCGACCACGCTACCCAGAACACCGTTCAGACGCAAATCCTCCGAAACTTTGTACCCGCCGGAAGCACCATCAAATCGGCCCAGTACGCCGCCGCCGGAAACAGTTTGCCGGCCCAGGCGCATCATGTAGCCCAACTCGCGGTCGCTGTTTTCGTAATAAGCTGCGTTGAGGCGGTTTCTGTCAGACCGGTAACTCTTGCCATGCAGGAAATAGCGTGTATCGACATCGCGCACCACAAAACGGCTGTCCGACGACCCGGAGCGGCTTCGCGCCATTAAATCCAGGCTGGAAACCAAGGCGCTCAAGTCGGTACGCGCGGTGCTTTGCGGATTGACTGCCTCGGCATTTGCTGTCTGCGAGCACTGTTCGCCTTCCGGCACTAATGCCGTGCCATCCAATTGATCCTGCGAGCAAACGATAACGCGCAGAGGCTCCAGCCTCGTGCTTGAATTACCATAATAGCGTGTCTGCCCGAAGCCACCGGTAACCTGCCAACCCGTATCTTCCTGGCGGCGCTCCGGACGCACGGTCGGTGCGGCGGCCGGTATGGCGGCGAGCTTGGACAGGCGCTCGTTGACCCGAGCTACACCATCGCCTTTCGGGTAGTTTTTGACATAGAACTCGTACTCGGTGCGCGCTTTGGCGTTTTCACCGCTTCGCTCGTATGCCATGCCGATCAGTTCCTGTGCTTCCTGGGAGCTTGCATTGGGTGGCAAGTTAAGCAGCAAATTCAACGGCTCAATGGCTGCTGCCGGTTCTTTGCGGTTCAAAGCACTTTTGGCTTTCTCCAGATAGCCGCGAGCCATGCTTTCGGTCTCTGCCGCTGAAGGTGGCAGCATTGCGCTGGTGGCTGCCGAGATAGGTACAAAAATACTGATACTGCGGCTATCGCCACCTTGCCGCACGCGAAATTTAGTCGATTCCGGGAACGTCACCAGCATTGAAGAATCCGGCTCGGGATAACGGAATGTCGCTCCGGCAAAGATATCGCCTTTGGGGAGCATGGGCTCTTCGAGAACTTTAGTCCCCGTCGCATCAGGATCGATTCCCGTTACAACAAAGTTAATATTCAGCCTGCTGCCCTCGCTGAGCGGTGAGTGGTTTTTATACTGAATCGTCGTATCAAACTCGATGACTATTTCAGCCTCATTGCCGGCACGCTGCACTTCAACCCGGTTGATGATATGCGCAAATGCGCTCACGGGCAGGCACAGCGCAAGCAACATCACTCCCAAAAACCGCATAGCCATTGCTGTCGGCGAGCGATCCGATTTACCTTCAGTTATCATGAATTTCCCCTGTTAAAAATATGTAACAACCGCCCTATTGTCGCGCAATGTATAGCTTCCAAACCAGCGACTTCGATCCGCCATCCAAGCCGCATCGCAATAGACTGCTCTATCGTCTCGCCCAACCGCTTTTCAATTTCCCCAACCAGCGCCTGATGCAAGTGCTGACGTTCACGGGAAAAACGGATGCGCATTATAGCGGCTTTCCAATAGCAAAAAAACCGTAATTTTGTGTGCCTGGGAAGCTCTAAAATTTTGCCTGGAAGTCTTCCCTCAGGTCAATCCCAAGCCGAATAGGCAGACCCTTTGTTCCCTAAGGGTCTGTGGCAGCCGGACATGGAGCAGTCGGTCGGCACCTGGCCTTTGTCCGCTTCGTGGTTCAACGATTTTTTCTCCATGTTGCCCTGGTAGCTGGTTCCCTTGGTATGGCAGGATTTGCACCATCCAATGCCATTCCCGGAGCTACCGTTGTGATTCATCCTGAGGGTAGACCAGCTTGTCGTGTTTGTATGGCACGCATCACAGGCCATGCTCCCACCCAACTGAGACTCGGGGATGTGATTGGACGGTTTGCCTGTCGCTGTCGTCCCGTTATGGCAGGTGGCACAACTGCCCGGCACTACCCCGCTATGCCCCCCCATCGTGGCCGGCGTCCAAGCGGTGGTCCGGTGGCAGGTATCGCACGAGGCGGTGGTCGATAAGTGGCCCGAGCTCTTACCCTGTGCCGTCGTGCCGTTGTGGCAGCTGTTGCACGTGCCGGGCGCGACGCTGCTGTGGCTCATCGTCGCGGGCGTCCACGCGGTGGTTCTATGACAGGTGTCGCACGAGGCGGTGGTGGAGACGTGTTTCGAGTCTTTGCCCTTGGCCGTCGTGCCGTTGTGGCAGCTGTTGCACGTGCCGGGCGCGACGCTGCTGTGGCTCATCGTCGCAGGCGTCCACGCGGTGGTCCGGTGGCAGGTGTCGCACGAG
>Ga0172380_10004136_pt1 | contig 19017 bp, 16 predicted proteins | sample Leawe162metaG_FD_119747 | JGI IMG/M metagenome (GOLD analysis project Ga0172380, IMG submission 119747) | Leachate microbial communities from a municipal landfill in Southern Ontario, Canada - Leachate well 162 metaG | ecosystem: Engineered > Solid waste > Landfill > Unclassified | place... | reverse complement strand
TCACTAAGCTGTTACGGCAATGGCAGGGGGTCGATCTGCCATGCCGGTCCGGAAGACCGGAGGCGCGGCGCCGGATACTTCGGAGGGTCGTTTTCGTTCCCCGAGGGTAACGAACCGGACGTGCATTTCAAGGCCAATGTGGGTTGCCTTGACTGCCATGAAAACTCCGCCAGCAACCCGTCCCTGGGGCATGCCATGGTCAAGCGCCAGGCCCAGGGATCCTGTGTCCGGTGCCATGAGCAGGCCGTGAAGAGCCATGGGGCCTCGATCCACAGGAACCTTACCTGCGAAGCTTGCCATATCCAGCAGGTGGGGGGATATCAGGGTACCTACTGGGGACCGGGCAAAATAGCCGGCGAGGCCACCCCGTTCTTTAAATACAAAGCCTACTACGGGATCATGAAGGAACCGATCCTGATCAGGAGCCAGGAAGGGCGCTGGATTCCGGTCAAGCCTTTTCCCATGGCGGCCCTGAATCAAAAAGAAGCCCCTTTCAAGCCGGGCCTGCACTGGCGTTATCCATCCAACCTGCCCGACCTGAAGCGGACCGATGATGCCTGGGCCTTTACCGGCTTACTTGGGGGGATGCCGGAAAACAACAAGGCCCTGACCTGGATCCAGATGGACAAGATGTCGCACAAACTGGGCAGGGGGCGTGATTGCGACTCCTGCCACCTCTCATTGGACGGCTCGCAGCAACAGGTGGTCAGATGGGAGTATGGCGACCCGGGAGCTGCCCCCTTCAACGGCGGCCACACGGTGACGGCATCGGCCCAGGGGCTTCTGATCAGCGATATCCACAGCAACGACAAGATCGAGCCGGAAAAGGGGTATGCCCTTTCGAGCTTTGCCCCATGGCTCTATCTCAAGGATGCCTGGAAGGTGAAGGGAGATTTCTCTCTGCCGGTCATCCGGGACCGAAGCGCCTACGAGCGAACCAAAGCCAGTGCTGAGGCAGCCAGAAAAGCTGGTCTGCTGCATCGCTGACCTATTTTGTCAGGGAAGCCCCATGAATGAATACCATTTCGACTTTGATACCATCATCGACCGCAAACATAGCGCCAGCGAAAAATGGGACCGTTACCAGGGGCGCGATATCATCCCGATGTGGGTGGCCGACATGGACTTCCGCTCGCCTCCCGCCGTGATCGAGGCGCTGCATGCGCGGGTCAGCCATGGCCTCTTCGGTTACACGCACCCGCCCGAGGAATTGGCGGAGGTAGTCAGCGCAGTGCTCAGGCGCGATTATGATTGGAAGATCGAGTCTGAATGGCTCGTCTGGCTGCCAGGCCTGGTGACCGGTCTGAACGTAGCCTGCAGGGCTGTTGGGGATTTGGATGACGAGGTGTTGACTTTCACCCCGGTCTATCCGCCCTTCATGTCGGCGCCGTTGCTGTCGCAACGCTCCCTGATCAAAGTCCCTTTGCAGTTGCATGCAGATCGTTGGGTCTGGGACCCGGGGGAACTGGAACAGGCCATAACGCCGCGTACGCGGCTCCTGCTATTGTGCAATCCCCACAACCCTGTCGGTCGGGTCTGGTCCGAGGCGGAGCTGGCTCAGCTGGCCGAACTGGCCGAGCGCCACGATCTGATGATCTGCTCCGACGAGATCCACGCCGGACTGGTGCTGGACACGGACAAACGCCACATCCCTATCGCTGCTCTGGCGCCTGAGATCGCCCGCCGCACCATCACCCTCCAGGCACCAAGCAAGACCTTCAATATTCCTGGCCTGGGGTGCGCTTTTGCCGTCATTTCCGACCATCCATTGCGCCGCGCCTTTCGCAAGGCAATGGGCAGGATCGTGCCCCATGTCAATACCCTTGGCTACACCGCTGCCCTGGCAGCATATGGCCATGGCGAACAGTGGCGGAGGGAGTTGGTCGCGTATTTGCGCGCAAACCGGGACCTGCTGGCCAGGGAGGTGGAGAGCTTGCCGGGCCTGTCCATGGCACACGTGGAGGCAACATACCTGGCTTGGATCGATACCCGTAACAGCGGGATCGAAAACCCTGCCCGGTTTTTTGAACAGGCCGGGGTCGGGCTCTCCGATGGCGCTGATTTTGATGGCCAGGGATTTGTCCGACTCAATTTCGGCTGTTCACGTCAGCTTCTCAGCGGGGCCTTGCGCCGTATGCGCATCGCCTTGACGGCAGTTTGACTCCCCTTCGCACTCTCCGTTTTTTTTTCTTCAAATATCCCTGGTAAAGCGGTACAATAATTTAGAAGTAATGGATATCACAAGAGAATTACCTCTGATGAGATATTGTGTTCTCATCCTGAAGAGGGGGTGGAGTTATGAAAGTATTGGATATTATCGTTACGATTTTACTGGTGGTAGGCGGACTGAACTGGGGATTGGTCGGATTTTTCAACTTTAACCTGATCAACATGCTGTTTGGGGAAGCGAGTGCATTGAGCCGATTGATCTATGCCCTGGTGGGTTTGGGCGCGTTGTATGAGATCGGGGGGTTTGCGTTCGGTTTCAAGGCAATCCAGAACAGGTGGTGTGAAACGGCAGTTAAACATTAAAACGATGAAAGCGATGTTACACATCACTTCGAGAAGAGGAAATAAATGTTGGAACGGTGTCATGGCCGTTGAGCATGCACTGTAGAAATGAAAGGCCCGCAATTTGTTTGCGGGCCTCAGTTTTAATCTGACAATCACCCTTTTCAAGGGTTATTCCGGCGGACATCCAACACCGGGCAATTACAGCTCAAAAGATTTTCATCAAGAACTGATCCCTCTGTTATGTTGCCCTCCTTATGTCGGCATTCTGTGGTTCTCAGGTAGCGCTACCTGAATTAACTATACCCCCAATGATCGAATAAAACAGTCTGTTATTAAATTTGATAACCGTGTATTATACAAAGGTTGAGTTCTGGGCTTGCCTATCATTTTAAGTGGCCCTGATTGCTGCTATCGCGGTTACCCCGCTCCCCGGTTGTGCCTCGCTGCTCCCTGCCTGTTGAAAATCGTTTTACAATGAAAAAAACACATCCACACTAGTCACATGACCTGATAGTGATGTATAAATAGGAGCAAAGTTGTTGCCCGTATCATCAATAACCGGGATTATCACCTATGTCGCCGAACCAAGAGGCTGAAATAATCAATGCCTGCCGAATCCTGTTCGGATCAGGAGTGGAGGTTACGAGAGAATTTGTCCATTACCTCCAGCCCGAAGGGGTGCGGAAAGCCTATCGTAACCGTGCACGGGAATGTCACCCGGATTTGCGGGTTGGGGGCAATGACCAGGATTTCCGGGCCGAACTGTTTCGCCGTTCTGTTGAAGCCTACGAACTGCTCAGCGATTATCTCCGGAATCGCAAGGTTGTCGTGCATTCGCGAATGCCCGACATGCGTAACATCGCAAGACCACGGATAAAGATTCCCAAGGCAAGCAACGAACGCTACTACAGTGGCCCATTCCCTACCATCAAGTTGAGAACAGGCCTGTATCTTTATTACAGCGGAGTTGTTTCCTACCAGGCCCTGGTTCGTTCCCTGCTTTGGCAGCGCAGCCTGCGTCCTCCGCTGGGGGAATTTGCCTGCAGTTGGGGATGGATCGACCAGGAGTCGATAGCGACAATTCTGAGTGCAACCCATCTTGTCGGACCTTTTGGCGAACGGGCCTTGAAGCTCGGACTCCTCAGCGAATCCCAGCTCAAGATACTTCTTCTGCACCAGCGATTCACGCAGCAGCCGATTGGGAGATATTTTGTGCAGCATGCACTGATCACCGAAACCGAACTGCTGAGGCACTTACGAGAGCTGTCCCGGCACAATGCAATTACCGGTTTGAATCGATAAAAAAAGGCGACCATTTCAGGCCGCCTTTTTTGCTGCTACATAACTGTTTTTGATCACATGGTTGAGGCTCTTTTTAGAGTATCTCGACCAGTTCGATTTCAAAGGTAAGGTCTTCACCGGCCAAGGGGTGGTTGGAGTCGAAGGTGACGTCGTTTTCGGTTGCCGCTGTTACAGCTACCCCCAATTCCTCATCGTCGTCGTTGGTCAAGATGAGTTCATCGCCGACTTCCGGTTTGAGGTCTTCGGGCAGGTCGCTACGCGGTACTACGAAAACCTTTTCTTTGTCGTACTCGCCAAATGCGTCTTCAGCCTTGACAACAATGGTTTTCTTCTCGCCCGGGGCCATGCCGACCAATGCTTCATCTACCTGGGGGAAAAGCTCTGATTCGCCGATTGTCGTCTCCATGGGGCCGCTCTCGCAGCCGCATCCGCAATCTTCATCGGTGCATTCATCTGTTTCGCACCCTTCGTGATCGCATTCCTCTTCGAAAGTGGAATCAAAAACAGTGCCGTCTTCTAGTGTGCCAATGTAGTTGATTATAACTTTGTCGCCATTTTTTGCCTGTGCCATTGTATTGCCTTTCTTTGTGTAATGGGCATTGAACAACCCTTGATTACAGGGTACGAAAGAAATGATCGACAGTCTACTAAAATATTCCGTATACGCCGAAATGCCGCGGGAAGTGGTCTGCCTCGGAATTAACCGGCACATCCGAGTGGTTTGCTATGGTTGCGGGGTGAGCTCGTCAAGGTGGGGGTGCTATTGCCACCATCTTGCCGGTCAGCGATATGCGGGTATACTTTGCAAATGCTCGGAGCGCAATCCTAAGGCTAATCAGACGCTCTGCGCAACTCAGTTTATGCAAGGAGGGAATCACTTTGGACCTGCGCAAAACACATACCACGATTCTCAACGAGGGCGATCCGGAGAGCAAGCGGGCCGAGATCCTGGAGTATTTCCACCGCACCTTTGACCTGGATGAAAAACTCTACGAAACACTCAAGGAAGACGCCACCTTCTACCTGCGGGCCGACCGCCTGCGGCATCCACTGATCTTCTATTTCGGTCACACCGCCACCTTTTTCATCAACAAGCTGACCATTGCCAAGGTGATAGACACTCGCATCAACCCCCGCTTCGAGTCGATGTTCGCGGTCGGGGTGGACGAGATGTCCTGGGACGACCTTGATGCGACCCATTACGACTGGCCCACCCGTCAGGCGGTCAAAGAGTACCGCGACAAGGCCCGCGAGCTGGTGGACGGGGTGATCCGGCGCCTGCCACTCACGCTCCCCATCAGGTGGGACGACCCTTTCTGGACGATCATGATGGGGATCGAGCATGAGCGTATCCACCTGGAAACCTCTTCGGTGCTGATTCGCCAGCTCCCCATCGACCAAGTGTTGCGGCTCCAGTTCTGGGATATCTGCCGCGAAGCAGGTGAACCGCCTGTCAACCGGCTTGCAGCGGTGCCCGGCGGTGAGGTGGTCCTTGGCAAGACCAAGGCGCACCCGCTCTATGGCTGGGACAACGAGTACGGTTACCACAAGGCTGCGGTCGCCGGCTTCAGGGCATCCCAGTACCTTGTTTCCAACCGGGAATACCAGGCCTTTGTCGAAGCGGGGGGATATCGCGAACAGAAATGGTGGACCGAGGAGGGTTGGAGCTGGCGCAACTTCCGTGGGGCCGAGCATCCCCTGTTCTGGATAAAACAGGCCGCGGGGTGGGGACTGCGCACCATGACCGAGATCATTGATCTGCCCTGGAACTGGCCGGTGGAGGTCAACCAGCTGGAGGCCAAGGCCTTCTGCAACTGGATGGCCGCCAACACAGGCCGGCCGATCCGGCTGCCCAGCGAGGACGAATGGAACCGGCTGCGCGATATCTCCAGCATCCCGGACCAGCCCTGGTGGGACAAGGCGCCGGGCAACATCAACCTGGAATATTGGAGTTCCTCCTGTCCGGTGGACCGCTTTTGTTTCGGCGATTTCTACGATGTGATCGGCAATGTCTGGCAATGGACCGAGACCCCGATCTACCCTTTCCATGGCTTCGAGGTTCACCCCTGTTACGATGATTTCTCGACCCCGACCTTTGACACCCGTCACAACCTGATCAAGGGCGGCTCGTGGATCTCCACCGGCAACGAGGCCACCCGTGACTCGCGCTATGCCTTCAGGCGGCACTTTTTCCAGCATGCCGGGTTCCGCTATGTAGAGAGCGACCAGCCGGTGGTGGTCCACCAGGACAACTACGAAACCGATGCCCTGGCCGCCCAGTACTGCGACGCCCACTATGGCCCGGAGCACTTTGGCGTGGCCAATTTCCCGGTCAGCTGCGCCCGCATCTGTCTGGATCTCATGGCGGGCCGCCAGAAAGTGCGTGCCCTTGACCTGGGCTGTGCTGTCGGACGGGCCTCCTTTGAACTGGCACGGGGATTTGAGCGGGTCACCGGCCTGGATTTTTCCACCCGCTTTTTCCGTCTGGCGGCCCGCATGCAGGAGGAAGGCTATCTGCGCTACGCCTTTCCCGAGGAGGGCGAAATCACCTCGTTTCACGAGATCGGTTTGACCGAGTTGGATCTGGACGGCATCCGCGAGCGGGTCGGGTTCTTTCAGGCCGATGCCTGCAACCTGCCGGAAAAATTTACCGGCTACGATCTTATACTGGCGGCAAATCTTATCGACCGCCTCTATGCGCCGCGCCGCTTCCTGGCCACCATTCACGAACGCCTTAATCCCGGTGGATTGCTGGTGATCACCTCGCCATACACCTGGCTGGAAGAGTTTACAAAGAAAGAGGAATGGCTTGGTGGTTACAAGGAGGCCGGCGAGAACGTCTCTACTCTGGAGGGGCTAGGCACGGCGCTGTCACCCCATTTCCGCATGCTGGGCAAGCCCCGTGACATCCCGTTCGTGATCAGGGAGACAAGGCGCAAATTCCAGCACAGTATGGCCGAAATGACGGTTTGGGAGCTGAAATAACTATTTGCCCGCACAGCCGGGCCTAATTGATGGGAGGGAGTCATGGAAGAACGGATCACTGAACTTGAACTGCGTTTCATGCACCAGGAAAATACTATTCAGGAACTGAATGAAACGGTTTGCCGCCAGGAACTCGCCATAGAACGGATCGAGCGGGAACTGACCCTGCTGCGCAATCAGCTTTATGCGATTGAACCAGGGGCAGGTGGAAAAATCGATGTGGATGAGCCGCCGCCGCATTATTGAGTCCCTGAGAGGGATTTGTATTCATCTGTGATCAACTTTTTTCAAGGTAACATTTGGGGCCAGGGGGGAGTTGATGGGGACTTGTCGCAGGCATTATGGAATTCCGCGCGCTGCTGCGTTCTAAGCATCACGGATTCGGTCTGGTGTTACAGCTGCTCAATCAACCGGTGGAGCGCCACCCTGATGGCATCCGGTTCCGGCGGGCAGCCGGGTATGAAGGCGTCCACGCGTATAACCTGGTGGAGCGGCAATACCTTGGCGAACAAGGCCGGGACATCCGCTCCAAAGACAGCAGGATTATTGTTGTAATCTGCGTAAGCAGTCTCTAAAACCGCCTCCTTTCCCCCGGGGTTCCTCAGGGCGGCGACATTACCGTTTATGGCGCAATCCCCCAGACTGACAACTTTCTTCGTATGCTTGCGGATGGTCCGCGCCATTTCGAGATTGTCCCTGTTGGCAATCGCCCCCTCAATCAGGGCGATATCGACTTTGCCAGGATATTCCTTGAAATCTGCCAGGGGTGAATAGACCAGGTCGCACAGCTCGAGCAGCTCCACCAGCCCGTCGTGCAGGTTGAGTATGCTCATGTGGCAGCCCGAGCATCCCGACAGCCAGGCCGTGGCCAGTCTGATCCTGCTCATCGTCTCCCCCGTTTGCGCCAATCAGTCAGCTTTTCCAGGTCGATCGTTCCCTTGACGGTCTCGGCTCCCTTGACAAAAAGAGCCCCAGTGGGACAAGCTTGCACGCACTTGCCGCAATCCGTGCATGTCGCGCTCATCCCCCATGGCTCTGCCAGGTCGCTGATGGTCCTGCTGGCCGCCCCCCGGCCATTCACATCCCAAGTGTGGGCGCCCTCGATCTCGTCGCAGACCCGGACGCAGCGCCGGCAGAGGATGCAGCGGTTGTGGTCGATGCCGAAGCGTGCGTGGCTGATGTCCACAGCAGCGGCCGGGGCGATAAAGTCGTAACGCACATGGTCGATGCCCAGAAGCCTTGCCAGCGCCTGCAGTTCGCAGTTGTTGTTCATTACACAGACCGGGCACTGATGGTTGCGTTCTGCCAGCAGCAGTTCCACGGTCTTTCGCCGCATCGAACCCAGTTGTTCCGAGTCGGTTGTCACCACCATCCCCTCTTCAACCTTGGTGGCGCAGGCCGGAACCGGCCTGGGATGTCCCTGCACCTGGACCAGGCAAACCCGGCAGCCGCCCAGCGGTTCCAGCCCATCCAGATGGCACAGGGTGGGTATGGAGATGCCGTGCGCCCGCGCTGCCCCAAGGATGGTTTCCCCCTGTCGCACCTTGACGGCCTGGCCGTCTATGGTCAGCTTCAGAGGTGGCATGGCTTTCTTTCCCGGTCGCAGACACCGGCAGGGCATCCCCCGGCGCGGAGGTGGGCCTCGTATTCGTCGCGGAACCAGCGCAAGGTGCCGAGAACCGGGGTAGGGGCCGCCATCCCCAATCCGCACAGGCTGGCGTCATGCATGAAGCGGCAGAGTTCTTCCAGTTTCGCGAGATCATCTTCGGTAGCATCTCCGGAAGTGATGCGGTGCAACAGCTGTGCCGCCTGCTCCGTGCCGGCCCGGCAGGGGACGCACTTGCCGCAGCTCTCGTCCTGGCAGAAGCGCATGAAAAAGCGGGCCATATCTGGCATGCAGCGCTGATCGTTCATGATGATCAGGCCGCCCGATCCCATGATCGACCCGAGGCTTGTCAGGCTTTCGTAATCCATGGGCGTATCCAGGTGGCTGGCAGGTATGCAGCCGCCGCTGGCGCCCCCGGTTTGGGCCGCCTTGAAGCTGCCGTTGCTGACGCCGCCGGCCATCGCCACCAGTTCCCGCAGAGGCGTGCCGAGCGGCACCTCCATGACCCCCACGGTTGCCACATCTCCGGAAATGGAGAAAACCTTGGTGCCGCTGCTGCCCGGCACGCCAATGGATCTGAACCAGCCGGCGCCCTGGTTGATGATCGGGGCGATGCAGCCGAAGGTCTCCACATTGTTGATCAGGGTGGATTGAGCCCAGAGGCCGCGCTGGGCCGGGTAGGGAGGGCGTATGACGGGCTGGCCGCGACGCCCCATGATGGAGGCCATCAAGGCCGTTTCCTCGCCGCAGACAAAGGCGCCCGCGCCGATCCTCAGCCGGATGGTGAAGGAAAAGCCGCTTTCCAGGATGTGCCGCCCCAGAAGGCCCGCCCTGGTGGCCTCGCTGATGGCCTGCCTCAGGCGGCGTGCCGCCAACGGGTATTCGCCGCGCACATAGATGAAGCCCTGTGAGGCGCCGACAGCATAGGCGGCTATGGCCATCCCTTCCAACAACCGGTGCGGGTCAGATTCCATCAGGGTTCGGTCCATGAAGGCGCCCGGGTCCCCTTCATCGCCGTTGGCCACCACGTATTTGCGCCTGCTGTTGGCGGTTCTGACCAGTTCCCACTTGGTCCCGGTCGGGTAACCGGCGCCGCCGCGACCGCGCAGGCCGCTGCCCGAGATTTCACGGCAGACCTCCTCGGGCGCCATCTTCTCCATGACCTGCAGCAGGGCGGCATAACCGTTGTTTTCCAGGGTGCTTGCCAGGCTTTCCGGATCGCAGATACCGCTGTTTGCCAAGACCACCCTTTGTTGGCGGATCATAAACGGCAAGTCAGCCGGCAATCTTCCCTGGCTCGTATCGTGACCTTTAAGGTGCGCCCGGACCGCTGCCCGGGCGGTTGTCGGCGTCGCCTTTTCGTAATAGGCAGCCGAGCCGCCACTCCGGTCCTCGATCCTTACCACGGGACCACGGCTGCAGGGACCCATGCAGCCGGTGCCGATAACCTCAACGGCCAGATCGCCGTATGATTCCCGCAATGCCCGCAGCACGGTCTCGGCACCGGTTGCAACACAGGGGGAGCCGAGGCAGACGGAAATCCGCAGTCCGGCTGTTGTGCGAGCCTCCCTGGCGCACCGGAACTTTTCGCGTAACTCATCGCGGGTCATGGTGATTTGCCCGTGGAATTTTTTTCGGCAAGGCACTGGCAGACCCTGTCGGCCAGTGCAGCGATGGTTTCGGCACTGATGATGGCGTCATCCAGCACTGCCAGGGGGGCCAGGTCACAGACTCCCAGGCAGCGCACGGAGTCCAGTGAAAAGCTGCCATCGGGCGCGGTTTCGCCGCAGGAAATGCCGAAGCGGCGCTCCAACTCCGCAAGCAGGGCCGTGCCCCCCTTGATGTGGCATGATGTGCCGGTACAGACGGTGCAGTGATGTTGACCGCGCGGCTCAAGGCGAAACGCATGGTAAAAACTGGCCACTCCGTACACCAGGCTGGGAGGCAGTTTGAGCTGCTCCGCCAGATGGCCCAGCAGTTCCCGTGACAGATGGCCATACACCTCTTGCGCTGAATGGAGTACCTCGATCAAGGCATCCGGGTTGTGACGATGCTGCCGCAAAATTTGCTCGATGGCGTTTTGCCGGTCTGCCGCGGTTTTGTAATCTTCGTAAGGGGGCATTGCACAATTCTGCCTTTAAGGATTGGACAGCATTATGAAATGTTAACACAGGACGGGGGGCATGCAAAGCAAGCATTGCCGGAAAGGCGGAAGGAAACGGTACGATTCCGAAATGTTCCCTGTTGCAGGCTACAGGTCGAGGATCATGGCATTTTCGTCGCAATCGGGGAACTTGACGCACTTGATGCAGTCGCCCCAAACCTTATGTGGCAGCTCTGATTTGTCCACCAGCCGGAAACCGTGCTTGGCAAAGAAATCAGGCTTGTAGGTCAGGCAGAACAGGCGTTTCAGGCCGATCTGCCGTGCCTCGTCGATGCAAGCCCGCACCAGCAGGCTACCGATCCCCTTGCGGCCGGCTTCTTCGGCCACTGCCACCGAGCGGATCTCGGCCAGATCATCCCACACGATATGCAGGGCCGCCGTACCCAGCAGGCGGTTGTCTTCCTTTGCCACGTAAAAATCGCGGATGGCTTCATACAACTCGGAAAGCGAGCGGGAGAGCATGTCTCCGCGACTGGCATATGCGGTCAGCAGTTTTTGGATATCCTTGACATCGTTGATCTGGGCCTTGCGGATCATGGTTTTCATCCTTTCTATTCCCCAAGATAGGGGCCGGGGGTTATGAGATACCCACCTTCACCAGTACCGGTTTCAACACTCTGAGAAGCTCTGCCGGCGCCATTCCCACCAGATAGCCCCGTTTGCCTCCATTGATGTAGATCCTCTCAAGAGAGGCAATGGTTTCTTCCAGATAGACCGGCATGCTGCGCCGCGTGCCAAAGGGGGACGTGCCTCCCACCAGGTAGCCGGTCAGTTTCTGAGCAGTCTCGGGCCGGCATGGCGTGACCTGTTTGGCGCCGATCAACCGGGCCAGTTCCTTGGTGGATACCTGCCGGTCGCCGTGCATCAGGATGATGAGCGGGGTGCCGTTGTCGGTCTCCATGATCAGGGTCTTGATGACGCAGTGTTCATCAACACCCAGTTCCCGAGCGGAAACAGCTGTGCCCCCCTTTTCCTCGTAGTCGTAAGGGTGATCGGTAAAGGCGACCTTCTCAGCCCGCAGCACGCGTACCGCTGGGGTTATGGGATGCTTGTCCCTGGACATTACATCTGCTCACTTTTCAAGGTAAGCACATGATCAATTATACTCCCAACATCGGCGGCTTTGTAGGGTTTGGCGATCGCGGCCAGGAAACCGTAGGCGCGGCAGTCCGACATGACCGGATCGTTGGAGTATCCGCTTGATGCGACCAGGCGGGCACCGGGATCGATTTGCAACAGTTGTCCCGCAGCTTCCTTGCCACCCATGCCGCCCGGGATCGTGAGATCCATGACAACGACGTCATAGGGTTTTCCCTGCCCCATGGCATCGCGATAACAGGCAATGGCCTCGCTGCCGTCGTGGCAGATATTCACGGCATAGCCGATGGTCTCGAAGATTTCACCCAGCAGATCCGTAATGATTTCGTCGTCATCCATGATGAGTATCCGACCGGTCCGTGCCTGGTTGCCGGGCACCGGCTTATCCTCATTATCGGGAGAATCCTGGATTATCTTGTTGCAGGCCGGCAGATAGAGTTCGAAGGTTGTCCCTTTGCCCAAAGTAGAGTCAACGTTGATATGACCGTCGTGTCTGGAGATGATGGAATAGCACGAAGCGAGCCCCAAACCGGTTCCGTCCGGTTTGGTCGTGAAATACGGATCGAAGATGCGCTCAAGATCTTCAGGCGGTATGCCCCGCCCTTCGTCGACAAAGGACACCTTGATATAGTCGCCCGGATTCATCGGCGGCGCGTCGTATTCGATGAAGCTGACATTTTCGGCGCTGATGGTCAGGAACCCGCCGGTCGGCATTGCCTGGGCCGCATTGATGATGATGTTGTGGAATGCCTGGGTGAGCTGCCCTTCGTCGGCTTCCACGTTTTTGAGCGTATCCGGAATCTCCAGGATGGCCTTGACATTGGTGCCGCGCAGGACCAGCGTTGCGGAGTCGCAGAGGACCTGTTTGATGGAAACCACCTTTTTTACCGGCATCCCGCCGCGCGCAAAGGTGAGCAGCTGGCGCGCCAGTTGCGCCGCGCCCTTGGTTGCCTTTTCGGCCTCGCCGAGCAGCCTGTGGGCCTTGAGAGAAGGGTCCAGCAGCATCTTGGCAAAAGAGACATTGCCGAGTATACCGGCCAGGAAGTTGTTGAAATCGTGGGCGATGCCGCCGGCCAGCACCCCCAGGGATTCGAGCTTGTCGTTTCTGATGCGTTCGTCCTGCATCCTTTTCTGCTGCGTGATGTCGCTGAAAATTATTGCCAAGCGGTCCTTGTCCGGGCAGATGGCATGCACCTCGAAATAGGTATTGCTATCCGTGTGGTATTCCTCGAAGTGCCTCGGAATGCCCGTCCGGGCTACCTCACGAAAACAGCTGGCGCCATTGTCGCCGATACAGGAAAATAGGGACAGGAGCTTTCCGCCGATGATCTGGTCCCCAGGTTTTCGCAGGATATGTTTGCAAGCCGGGTTGATGTCGAGGCAGCGGAATTCGATGGGGGCATCGGCCCCATCCCTGATGGTCTCACAGATGATCACCCCTTCCTGCATTGATTCAAACAGGGTGCGGAACTTTGTTTCGCTCGCAGTGGCGAGTTTGACATTCTCGATCAGGCTTTTTTCCCGTTCGGCCAGGGCCCGGGCCATGTTGTCGAAGGTTATGGCCAGGTCCCCCAACTCGCTGCCGGAAACATGCTCGGCAACCTGGACGGAAAAGTCCCCGTTGGCCAGGCGGTGCGAAGCGTTCTGCAAGGCGGCAATACGATCCACGATGCCTCGCTTGCCGATAAACCAGGCAATGCCCAAGGTAAGAACGAAAAACGGAATCAATAAGCCCAGGTTTTTCCGAATGGCCCTGTCCGCGTTGGCATTGACGGATTGAACGGGAAAACCGGAGCGCACGTACATGTAAGGAGGCTGAGCATCGTTGAGACGCAGTTTTCGGTAGGACGAGACGCGGTTTTGGCCCCTGTTGGAGACAAATTCTATGGTTGCTTCGTCCGGCCCATCCTGCATTGTTTTGAGCAGGTCTTTTCTGAGGGGGGTCCCGATGTATTTTTCGAGATCAAAGGTGCGATACAGAAAGACCCCGTTCCGGTCAACGAGGACATATTCAGCGCTGTTGGGAAAGTATGATTTTTCCAGGAGATGCTTGGTCTTGGCCAGGTCAATGCCGATCGCTATGATGCCATTGAATTTGCCGCTTGAATCCTTTATCGGGTAACCGAAATTGATCAAGGGTTTGCGGGATACCTTGCCGACCATGTATTCGCCCGCAGAAAAGTGTCCGCTTATCCTGGCATCCGTGAAGATGCTCCGGTCGGCCACTGTGACGGGGCGCTCCATGGGCAGGGCTGAAGCCAGGACAAGCCCTGTTTTGTCGGTAATGATGATGTTGGCGTATTGGGGGTATTTGGTGATCAGGTTGCTCAGCAGCGGGGTAACGGCTTTTGGGTCCAAGTGCTGCACTGCCGGCAGATGGGCCAGGGTGTCGGCAAGCTGTTCTGTGCCACGCACCAGGATATTGATCTCGGATGATATCGTGTAGGCCAGCCTGGCGGAGTTGGCTGCAGCCTCTTTATAGGCCTGTTTGCGCTGGTCAAGACCGGCGTTGATGATGACTCCTGCGGCAGGAAGCGCCAAAAGCATCACAAGCAGAAACATATGCATGCGGATCGGCAATGACAGGAATTTTTTCATTCAGGGGCACACAGGGCGATTCCGGAGTTTGTCAGCATATCCTGGGCAATTGTTCGCCGGCCAGCATCTCGACCGCCCGCATGCCGCCGATAACGGTCTCCATGCGCACCCTGCCGGCCGGGGCCTGCTCCACTTGACCGATAATGGCGGCGTTGGTCCCCAGGGGATGTTTCCTCATTGCCGCCAGTACGGAATCCGCTGCTTCCGGGGTTACGAATGCCAGCAGTTTGCCCTCGTTGGCCACGAAGAGCGGATCAAGCCCGAGAATCGAACAGACCCCGCGCACTGCCGCGGTGACCGGTATGGCCTCTTCCCGGAGGGTGACGCTAACCGCCGACTGTTGGGCAATCTCCTTGATGGTGGTGGCAACACCTCCCCGTGTCGGGTCGCGCAGCACGTGCAGATCATGGCCGGCCACGGCGATGATGTCGCTTACCAGGCTGTTCAGGGCGGCCGAGTCGCTGCGGATGTCCGTGCCGACGTTGAGCCCCTCGCGACCAGCCATGACCGCTATGCCGTGGTCGCCCAGGGTGCCGTTTATGATAATGCAATCCCCTGGTTGGGCATTGGCGCCATGGATGGGGATATCGTGCCTGATGACGCCGATGCCGGAGGTGGTGATGAAGATCTTGTCGGCCTTGCCGCGGGGCACGACCTTGGTGTCGCCGGTGACGATCCTCACGCCGGCCCGGTCTGCCGCCTGCCGCATGTCGGCCAGGATACGTTCCAGATCCGCCTTGCTGAATCCTTCTTCGATGATCAGCCCGACGCTGAGATAGAGCGGCTCTGCCCCCATCATGGCCAGATCGTTGACTGTCCCGTGCACCGCCAGGCTGCCGATGGTGCCTCCGGGGAAAAAGATCGGGTCCACCACGAATGAATCGGTGGTGTAGGCAGGCAGCCCGGCCAGCTGCTCCAGCACGGCGGCGTCATTCTGGCCGGCAGGCGCCGTGCCGCTCAGGGTCGGAATGATCAGCTCATCCAGCAGCTGGTGGGAAAGCCTGCCGCCGCTGCCGTGGCCGAGGAGGATAAGGTCGTTGTTCACGTGTCGTCCGTTTTTCGTCTGCTTATTTATTGGCCAGGAGTTCGTTTACCTTGGCTATGACCTGGAAGGCATCGGCAACATACAGGACGTCTGCCTTGCCCTGGGCCCAGCCGCAGTTCGCATCGGTGTTGATGGCCCGTCGCTCGTTGATGAAGCGCCATCCAACTGCATGGGGCTCCTCGCCGTGGCAGCAGGTAGCCAGCCCTTTTGGGTGGCGGGGGGTGGATCCTGTCTGGCCGACCTGATTCAGGTGGCTCATAAAGGGAAGAACAGCCTCACCTTCCACCGACTGGTCCACCAGGGATTTACTGCTGCCGAGCGAGGCATTGCAGTTCTTGAGGAAACCGAGGATGAGTTCTTCGGCATCCTTTAGATGGATCTGGCCATCGGCCTGCTTCTTGGTCCAGCCAGCGCCCGCGACGAACAGTACCTCTGCCTCCGGCCGTATGGTCTGTGTGTTTGTGGAAGGGGCCTGGACGCCGATGACCTGGGTGCGGAGGGCGTTCTCGGCAAGCTGAACCGCGACATTCTCCGTGTTGGCGGAGCCTGGCGCGCCCTGCCAGGCCGGAAAGACCCCGCCGTCGATTACCAGGAACCAGGGGCGCTGTGTCCGGGTCATTGTGGCCACCATCCGCTGGCGATAGTACCAGCGCTGGATCTGCAGACTACCTTCAACAATTTCCATGCCGCTGATGTGGGTTTCGATACGCCCCTGCACTCTTTGGACTACACCCGGCAACGCCCGCGAGAAGCGCGAGGTGGTGGGCGCCACGACCATGGTGGCCCCGGTCTGACGCACCAGGGCCTCGACTGCGGCGGCATCGGTCGCATAACGGGACATCGCGAATTCGGCCCCGGTCACGGCCAGGAAGCCGCTTGCTCCGCAGGTTGCTATACTGTCAGCGGCTTGAGTCGCCTCCTGGCCGATTATACCGACCACAAGGGATGAACCGGTAAGTTTCTTTGCAAGATCAACGGCGGCGCTCAGGGCCTCGCGGGCCACACTCGGCAGCGTGCCGTCGGATTGGGTATGGGCAATGAACAATATCTTTTCCATCGAATTCCTCCATCTAATGAATAAAACCGCGGCTTGTTCCGTCGGTTGCGGTTGAAAATGATTATCCCTTGAGCCACTCCACTATTTCGCGGGCCACCTCATCAACGGAAAGGTCCTTGACGATCCTGGTTTCGCGCCGTTGGCTCGGGAGTTCGACGCCGAGGTAGGAAACTCCGGCCGCACCGACCGGTGCCGGCTGGGCCTTCTGCAGGGCCGGCATGACGGTGCGCATGTTCATCATGCCGATCTGCGGATTGTTGGGAGGCTCGGGGAGATTTCCTGTGGCCCAGGCCAGCATGGCCGGCGCACCGGCACAGGTGGACACCTGGTATTGCCCCCCTTCGATCCGCTCCAGCAGCTTCATGGAACCGTCGGCCTGGATCGTGAGTTCGTCCACTGCCAGGAACTGATCGCCGATGCCCAGTTGTTCCGCGACCATCTGCATGGTCACGCCGGCATCCCTGGAGGCCGAGGAGCAGCCGCCGAACAGCAGCAGGCGGGAACGGTCGAGCCCGGCAATACCATTGATGCCGCCTGCCAGGGCCGCAGCCACTTCGCAGGGATCGGTGAAGCCGCCTGCCGGGCCATCGAGCACCACCAGTTCAAAGGAGACCTTCTGGGCAATGGACATCATCAGTTGCTGCAGTTTTGCCTTGGGTCCCAGGCTGACCAGCCAGACCTTGCTGCCGGGTATGTTTTTCGCCAGATGGGCTGCCTCGTAAAGAGCGTGGCCGGCCCAGGGGTCCAGGACCGCCGGCAGCATCAGCTCGTTCTTCAGCGCCGGGCCGGTCGGACCTTCGATCGGGGCCAGGGTTTGCAGGGGATCGGGAACGATGCTCCCGCAGACCACAATATGAAATCCACCGTTCATTCTATCGTCTCCTCTTTCGTAATGTTAATTTATTGCTGATGAATTCTGTCAGTTTTCCGCGGAGTGCAACCCGCCCGACCCGGCCCTGAAGTCGATATTGCAGCGCTCGCCGTTCGCTTCGAGGGGCTTGGTGCAGTTCCACAGGCAGGCGCCGCAGTGGACGCATTTCTCGCGGTCGAACTGGGGCGCGCCGCCCCCCTCGGTATAGGTAAGGGCCTGCCCGGAACAGATCTCGACGCACAGCTGCGGGTGGCAGGTATCGCACAGCTTGGGATCGGTGGTCAGCACATGATCGGCATAGCCGGGCTGGGCCTGGACCTTGCCCCCCATGAGCAGGGCATCCTGCTGGGAAACGAGCAGCCTGCCGTCAAGCGGGATCTGGGGCCAGCCGAAAGCGTCCATGACGGCATCGGACAGCGACTCTCCCTTGGCAATGGATGCACTGCGCAACTGCTCGATTTCGCTCGGCAGCATCTTTTCCCGGCAGTATTCTTCCAGGGAGGGGACCCGCTCGTAGGGCCGCTTGATCGCGCCGCCAAGATTCATGATCCCCTTGGTCAGGCCGGTGAGACCCATGCCGGCCAAGCCGGTTAGTACGCCGCGCTGGAAGCCGTCACGCGCCTTTTCCGCCTCCTTGGCCTCTTGTTCCACCCAGCTGTCACGGCGGCGGGCAACATAGGCATCTCCCAGGTTTTCCTTGGTGAATGGTTTGCCCGCTTTGAGCAGTTCCACCACCCCTTCGGCAAGCTGCACCCCGGTAGCCCAAGCTTCATCCACACCGGAGCCGGTCAGGACGTTGGTGCTGCCGGACCCTTCACCGATGCGGGCGTAACCGTTTCCGACCAGGAACGGTTCTCCCCGCCGGCCCGATTCCTGCAAGCTCTTGGCGCCCCAGGAGCGGAGCGTGCCCCCTTCCAGGTAGGGCCAGATAGCGGGATGCGTCATCCAGTGCTGCAGATAGCGATAACTGGTGCGGACCGGGCTGTCGAACCAGGAGGGGACGAAGATCCCCAGGGATGCGACCCGGTCGGGATAGATATACATAAAGCCGAAGATCTCCGGCTCGGGATAACCGATGGTATGAAGAACCGTGCCAGGTTCAAGTGTGCAGGTTTCCGGTAGTTCCACGACCGCCTTCATCCCCACCGCCCATTCGCGCTGATGATTGCCGTTCGGGAGCCCGAAATGGCGATCCAGTATCTGGCCGACCGGGCCGACCGGGCCGTCAGCGACCACGGTCAGGGCGGCCTTGATATCCATGCCCGGCATGTAGCCGGCCGCAGGGGAACCATCCTTGTTGGTCCCCTGGTCAGCCAGCCGGATTCCCACGACCCGGTTTCCCTCGATCAGCGGTTCGCTGACCGGCATGCCGGGCCAGACCTGGACCAGGCCCGAGGCCATGAGTTGGGAGCCGACCCACTGGGTAAACTGGCCGACAGAAAGGACCAGCCCTTCCTCCTTGCGGAGAAATGGGGGGATGTAGGGGAGTTCGTAGGAGTAATCCTTGGGGGAAGAAAGGATCTTGACAACCTCATCCAGGGCACGTACGCCAGTCGATCTGCGGCTGGCGCCGGCAGGGTCGAGCAGGTAGAGGACCTTTTCGTGGCCCACAGGGGCTGCCATGGGGATGTCCGCCGGATTCAGATCCGGGAATGTCGCCCGGATGCTCCGGCCACGGGTGACGATGCCGGAAACGCCGAAACTGATGTCGTCAGCGCGTTCATAACAAAGCACCTGCAGCGGGGCTCCGGGGATGACGCTGCTTTCCAGGAGCGGC
>Ga0172380_10004135_pt1 | contig 19021 bp, 35 predicted proteins | sample Leawe162metaG_FD_119747 | JGI IMG/M metagenome (GOLD analysis project Ga0172380, IMG submission 119747) | Leachate microbial communities from a municipal landfill in Southern Ontario, Canada - Leachate well 162 metaG | ecosystem: Engineered > Solid waste > Landfill > Unclassified | place... | reverse complement strand
TGCTTCATCGATGATGATAGTATTGGTGTCGAGGAAGTTGATTCCGTTTTCGATCACCGTCGTCGTGAGGAGGACATTGTGCATACCGAGCTTGAATTCCATGATGCGGTCTTCGAGGTCGTCGGATGGAAGCTGACCATTCGTGATGACGACTTTTGCTTTGGGGACGAGGGACTCGATTTCTTTTTTGAGAATTGGGAGTGTCTTGATGGTGTTATGGACGAAGAATACTTTGCCACCGCGAGCGAGTTCTTCCTCGATAGCCCGTTTTACTATAGTCTGATCATAGCGAGCGACTGCCGTGTGAATGGGCTTTTTACCGAGAGGTGGCGTCGAGAGAATTGAGAAATTTTTCACACCAGAGAGTGCGAGATTGAGCGAGCGAGGAATCGGTGTAGCCGACAGTGCGAGCGTATCGACGCCAGCCTTGAGATGAAGAATTTTTTCTTTATCCGTCACGCCAAATTTGTGTTCTTCATCGACCACAACAAGCCCGAGATCAGCAAATCGGATATCAGGAGAGAGGAGCCGATGGGTCCCGATAACACAGTGAATTGAACCATCTTTGAGTCCTTTCAATACTTCTTTTTCTTCCTTGGTCGTACTCATACGAGTGAGGAGCGCGACATTGACACCAAAGGCTTTTACTCGTTTTGAAATCTCCTCAAAATGTTCGTAGGCGAGGACGACAAGCGGTGCGAGAAAAATAGTTTGTTTGTGATTGAGAAATGCCCGATACACGGCATGAAGTGCGACCTCAGTTTTGCCAAATCCGACATCACCAGAGAGGAGGCGATCCATCGGATGTTCACTATTCATATCGAGCATGATATCATTGATAGCGCTTTCTTGATCGGCAGTGTGCCGGTAGGGAAATGCGATATGAAAGGTCTCTTCTTTATCCGGGAAATCAGGCATAGCCACACCTCACGCCATCCGACGAGCCGCGTGATTTTCGAGGAGTTCTTCGGCGATTTTTTGTATCTCATCTTGAGTTTTTATCAGGGTTTCTTTCCAGGCAGGCGATCCAAGTCGTGTGAGTTTTGGAGCATTTTCTCCGACGTATTTACTCACTCGATGTAGCTCATCGACAGGGACAAAGAGTTTATCATCATCCGCATAATCAATCTGGATATACTCTCGCTCTACCCCAGAGAGACTGTGTCGGACGATACCACGAAACATCCCTACTCAATGGAAGAGATGTACTACGGGATCGCCAGCTTTTATCTGTACGAGGAGGTCGAGTTTGGGGCGTTTTTTCCTGCGAAAGATACCACCGAGCAATGGTCAGAGCACTTCATCGGTGATAATAAATTCTGAGTCCGTCATTCCAGCCAAGTCCGCCTTTGCGGACGCGAGGTGGAATCCATCACCGTTAGCCTCTCCGTCATTCTCGGGCTTGACCCGAGAATCCAGGTCATCAGATTCGGGATGGATCCTGAATCAAGTTCAGGATGATGGGGAAGTGTGTATTTTAAAAGAAGGTCATCAGAGTTTCCATTCATGTATTGTTACCTCAAGTGAATTATCTTTACAAAATTTCTCTATCACACTCGGCTGCTTTGTGAGAATCGTTACCCTCTTTTGTTTCTTTACGGCATCGACCAGCTCTGTCAGTGTATCAAATTCCAGCGGTTCCACGAGCACCTCTTCACTGGCATCTCGTCGTATCTGGTTAATCTCTACAGGATGATATATCTCCCGTATCGCATCAAAATCTGGTGAAAAATCGAGCCCCAGAGCCGCTGTCTGCATTCCCTGAATCGCAGTCAGGGTTTCATTTTTTTCTGGTTTTTGTGTATCACTTTTTTGTGCCATAAATAGTAGGACTATGCTCCTTCGCTCAGCATAAAACTTCATTATAAAAGCTTCGGAAGCATCACATATTAAGTTATAAAATATTCACAATGTATACTATGGGAAATAGGGAGAAAGCAAGAGATGATTGTATCCTTCCAAAAATCCCTATAATAACCTCATGAAATTCTTCCAAAAAATCAGAAATATACCTTCTATTATTCGAGAGATCAAAATACTTTTTGTGGCATATACTGATAGACGGACGCCTCGAAAGGCACAAGTGATAGCTGTGGTGATTATATTATTCTATTTCTTCGATACCTTTGATCTGATACCTGATTTTATTCCTCTTTTCGGGATCTTTGATGATGCATTATCTATCGTAATTATTCCTGCGATACTATCTCGATGGTGGATACCAAAGAACATTCTCAAAGAGGCACGTGAGCAGGTTATAAAAACAGAACAAAAATAATTCTATGAAAAAAATTTCTTTACTGTGTACTTTGTACTGTGTACTTTGTATTTCAAATACCGCATTCGCAGCATTTACCGATACACAATATTCCTGGTATCGAGACGCTATCACGACTCTGGAAAAAGATGGCATTGTGTCAGGTACGGGCCCTGAGATATTTAGCCCTGATCTTCCGGTGACTCGAGCGGAGATACTGAAGATGCTGCTCAAAACGGCTGATGTGAAACTGCCTGATGCTCCAACAGAAAAATGTTTTCCTGATGTAGCGGTTGATGCGTGGTATCATCCCTTTATTTGCGGAGCACAAACACTCGGTATAGCAAATGGCTTTGAATCGGGAAAATTTGGTCCAAATGATACGGTCACAGTTCTGGAGGCGCTGGCTTTTGGTATCAAAGCCTTTGGCCTGGAAATCAAGCCGGATGCAGATAGGCCTTGGTATATCCCGTTTCAGGGATTTGCTGATATGAATAATATTCTCAAAACTCACGGCTATACGCTTGCGACAAAAATCTCTCGCGCAAAGACAGCTGACCTTATCACACGCCTCAAATCATACAGCACTTCAAAATCACCCCTGGATTACAAGAGTAATGGATGTAGTGTTACTGGAAATCTCAATGCAACAAATACGATAAAAATCGGGGAGAGTAACCGAGAATATAATCTCGCAATACCGAGTAATTATTCTCGGGATAAACAATATGGCCTCATTATCGGTGTGCACGGACGGACGAATAGTAAAGACCAAGTCCAGGCCTATATGGGTCTACAAGGCCGCTCACAAGATGATTTTATCGTTGCCTATCCAGCAGCACTCCGGAGTGGTTCAAGCTTCTCTTGGAGCGAAAAAGACAATCTCACATTCTTTGATGCGATGATTCTCGAAGTGGCAGATAACTATTGTATCAATCGTGATGACGTCTTCATCGTCTGACATTCACTCGGAGGATGGTTTACTCAAAAGCTTGCTTGTCTTCGAGGAGATCTCGTGAAGTCGATGACGGCGGTAGGGTCTGGAGGATACAATGGCGACTGCACTGGTCCTGTGACGAGTCTCTTTTTCCAAAATGTGAATGACCCACTTTCGTCATATGCCTCTGGGGAAAGTGCCAAAAAGATTCGTCTCGCCGTAAATCAGTGTAGTGATAAGACAGAGGATGTGAAAGTAGGAGCACTTACTTGCACGAAATATACCGATTGTTCGCCTGGCACCTCCGTCACCTGGTGTGAAGGATATTCGACCTATCATAATGATCCACATAGTTGGCCGCTCACAGGAGGAACTGATATCATCAAGTATTTGGGCGGAGTTTAACTTCTGTCATCCTGAAAGTGATCCCGTTATTCCAGTCTAGGATTGTGTCCACGAGGCCTGTCCCGCCAAAGGCGGCGATGGAATCTATCTTGAGCCCGTCATTCTCGTGCTCGCCTGTGCTCCGAAGTGTTTCACACGCAGGATGCAACACGAGAATCCAGGTCATCAAAATTCTTTGCTTGTCTTTCAGGGATGGATCCTCGGATCGAGTCCGAGAATGACGGATACTTTTCCTTGCAAAAGTATTTTTTGGTCTATGATTATCATCAGAGGCAAAACTCTTGTTTTATTCTTAATTTTCTTGTATGACAAAATACTGGTTTCGACCAAAATACTTCGGATATGGTTTATTTCCCATTTCTTGGCAGGGATGGTTATCGGTCTTAATCTTTGTGGGAATCCTCTACGCATCGGCTTATGTAAATGGTTTCACAGACACTCAGATTTCTACGATTCCGACTTCTCGGGACGAGTGGAGATTTTTATTGGATGTTCTCATATTTACGAGCATCTTTATGCTCTTCGCTCGTGATAAAACCGATGGTAAAATCAAATGGAACTGGAAGAAAACAGGGAAGTGGTTCTAATCTTCTTTAGATATTTCTGCAGGTGGTGGAGGAGGAGGTGGAGGCATAGGGACACGTCAACACGATGGCCCCTTTGTTCCATTTTTTCCACATCCACGTTTTGGAGGAGACTCTATATCCGTTGCCTCAAACACTTCCTCATCCTCATCCTCGTTTTCTTTTATTTCTCCTATAAAGAGCATTGGCTGACCCCTTTTGAGATTTTTTTGTGCTTCTTTGCATTCCTCATTCGTACAGTCTAGAGAGACTTTCCAGATTTTTTTATCAGGACTTTTAATGATATATCCGTCGTCAGTAATGGATTCTATTTTTCATGGGAGGAGACCAGATTCTGGGAGTGGCATTCATTGGTGAAGCTCCGAGCGTAATCGTTCATAGGGAGGAATAAAATGTCTCATACCCTGTTCGCCCATTTCCGCTATATTACTTCGGTACAGAGCAAATCATCCGACAGATGATCCGAGAATCAGGGCTCCGATAAGCAATGATGTCGAGATACGATACCCTCGCTCAGTTTTTGAAAAGACGAAGTATCCGAGTCAGAGACAAAGCGCTGCTCCAACTGCCCATATGAGCGGGAGATAGCTGAGGATATTTTTACTTCCTGATTCGGACATCCATTCGATATAGAGACGTTCGGGCATATTCATTTCGAGAAGCAAAAGAGACACAGATACGGTACCGATAACCAGTGTGATAGCAAAACATACCCACAGTAAAACATGGAGACCGATAAAGTGCCATTTGGATTGAGGGATGATTTTTTGCGAATGAATTTTCGCAAGTATTTTTTGGCTAAGTTGTGACATAATGGAAAAGGTGAGAAAATTGTGGCTCTGTGGCAAGAAGAGAAAAATGTTTCTTGGCTCGATTGATAAGCGTTCAGACGGTGCCTGTAGGAATTTGCAAAATATCACTGATCTCTTCGTAACTTTTTCCTTCTATAAACGCGAGAATGATGACAGTTCTATATTTCTCTGGAAGAGATTGGATAATGGTTTGTACAGCTTGGTTCGTTTCGTGAGAATGAAGATTTCAGATGATATTATCGTTACTAGCGATTTTTTGTATCAGTGCTTGGCTTTCCTCATCTTCTATATCGAGACTCAGGTGATTTTTTTTATTTTTCTTCCGGAGATGATCGACTGAGAGATTATGCGCGATACGATAGATCCAACTCGAGAATTTAAGCTTTGGATTGTATCCATTGAGACTTTGATATGCCTTGATAAATACTTCTTGCGCGACATCTTCACATATTTCATGTTCATCACCTACCATACGTTTGATATAACGGGCTATTGGTACTTCGTATTTATCTACGATATTAGCATAGCTATCAGGGTTTTGGAGTGTTTGCGCGACGAGTTCATTGTCAGTCAGGGGAGGAGGCATGCGAGTAGTATATACAAAATAGTACGTAAATACAGATTTTTTCTTTCAAAAGCCCCTCCACAAATGAGGAGGGGCCAAGGAGAATCTATGAGTGAGAATTATTTATTCTTATTCATCTGTTTTCCTGATTTTCCTTCTCATCTCCCCTCTCATTTTCCCTCTCACATTCCCATCTGTTTCATATCATTGCCATGGCCCATCATAAAGAGTCCTTTTCCGAGACCTTGTTTTGGGAGAGTTCCGTCAGCCTTATATTTGGTTACCATCTGATCAAAGCGTTTTTGCATTTGAGCTGCATCTGGTGTTGAATCACTGATTCATGGCATATCTGGATTGAGAGCCACGAGAGCAGCCTTGAGATCTGCATGCGCTTTTTGGAAGGCAGCAAAATCATTATTTTTGATCGCTGTCTCAATGGCAGCTTGAGCCGTTGCATGTGCTGCACGGACGGCTACCATATCCTTGAACTGTGCTTCATCAGGTATTTGAGCGATTTTTGCATTGCGAAATGCAGTATAATCACCTGCCGTTATAGCATTATCTTCAGCGGTGCGAGCGGTATTTTGCGCGACCATCTTTGCGAATTGGGCTTCCGTGATTTTTGCTTTTTCATCAACAGAAAGGCTTGCATAATTATTGCTCTCTACAGCTGTTTTGATAGCTGTAAAATCTGCTCTGTTTGGGAGAGAATTTTTCACTCACGCGAATGTGAGTGTTGTGAGAGCGATAGCAACAAATGCTACTCCAGCGGTAAGAATTTTTTTGTTCATAGATATAATAGATAAGAAAGTAATCAAGACGATAAAAGAAAAGAAGGATGTGTGGATGTGCAGTGTGATCAAAAATGATGGCAAACAAGCTGCGAACTCCAGAAGTTGTATATACTTTTTCGTCTCTATCTGGTAATACGCAGGCAATGCTTTTTTCTTTCAAAAAACTTGTACTCAGACAAAAATTCCTATAATAAGAAGTATGACTCGGCAACCTCTCCCCATCATCGATCATATAGAAGAACTCAAGGAACAGAAGCGATATTCCGAGGCTCGGGTCGTGCTCGAATGAGCTATCTCACGCTATCTGGATAGGTATGAATTGTATGAGGAACTCGCTGACGTCTACATCTACGAAGGAGAGTATGATAAGGCAACCCTTGCGCTCGATCATGCCGAAAGGCTGGAAAAGGGTTCTTCGACTGGCTTGTATCTGCGTGGATATATGGCCCTGATTAACAATGATTTTGCGACCGCGATATCTTTTCTCGAACAATCAAATATCAAATCACCCAACAATCCTGAGGTACTCCGAAATCTGGGCTGGGCATATACGATGATCGGTGATATCAAAAAAGGTGTTATCCTCCTCCAGAGAGCACTCAATATCGCTCCAGAAGATGAGCTCATTATGGAGGACTTGTGAGTGGCACTACTCACACAAGGAAATATCCAGGAAGCACGAAAGTATCTCGTACAGATAGGAAGGGAAGATCATATTACGAATATGTGATTCTCACTATAGGTCTCCAACAGAGCGTGATTTTAAATTTGTTCCATAATGTTTCATACTAATTTTCTCCAAGAAAACCAATCATATCTGGTAGTCGACTACGATCCGTTTTCATTGACGGTAGGAGTTCTCACATTCGAAAAAAGAAAACCAAAACTCGTCCAGAGTGTTCGGACATTCTTTGCTCCACATGAGCGTGGATTTCATCCTCATACTTTTGAGAGAAATTTCGTGCAGGCCTGTGAACAACTCTCCGAAAAAGGGGTTGATCTCCCCCGAGAGGTCTGTGTTTTTCTCGATCATAGCAGTATGGTAGCTACCTCCGTGAGCTATACTTTTCCACGGACAAACTCTGAACTCCCCGTCGATATCGACGAAATCAATGGTTATGCTCGAGAGCTTCTCAAGCAATCAGATCATCAAGCGAAGAAAATCTGGGGAGATGATTCAGGATATTTGGAACATGATCGCCGTCTACTCTCTCTGTTTTTGACGCATCTAGCACTCGATAAAAAGCATCACCTTTTTCCTATTGGAAAGACGGCATCACACGTCACGCTTGGATGTTTGTTCTTTTACGGAAACAAATTCCTCATCGATGGGATTCAGAGGAGTATCGAGCTTGCTGGGTGTACCCTTTTGACCTGTGTTCCTCTCTCTGTCGTATTTCTCAATCATCTCTGCAACCAAAAAACATTTCACGAAAGCCATCTCCATATCCATCTCTGATATGAGGCCACATCCGTGATGCTCCATATCGGTAAACAGGTCCATGAAGTCCAGTCTATCCCTTTTGGATGGAAGGTGCTGGATGAGTATCTCGCCTTGCACCTCTCACCGCTCGAACGCGAATCACTCCTTATGAAAGATGACTATAAAACTCTTGAAACGTATGAGGAATATGGGGTATATATCAGGATGCTTCAGGCCTCTCTTCAGGTTCTTTTCGAGAGATTTGGACTCCAGTGGAATTTTTCTCGCGTTTCTTTCTCGAGTCAGTGACCCGTGCATCTTCTCCAAAATATTGTTATGAATGGCTGACTCTCTCCATGGATTCAAAAAAATGCCGTTCTCGAAAGGCTCGATATCGATCCAGCGAACCATTGGCTGCACTATTGTGATACACTTGATCCGCTTTTCTCGATTCATCCACACCCACTTCTAGCCTTGGTGCGTTCTGTATTTATTACCTCTCATGAAAATACTTAATTGGACACATCCGAGTGATTTTTTAAAGCTTATAGAGAGTCTTTCCCTCCCATGAGAGGATCATGAAATAGTGGTGCAGATAGGTCGTCATTCACATGCAGGATGGTATCATATAGCATTGATAGCGAGGATGTTTCCCGAGAAGCGTCTGTTATTTATTTGTCGTGATCAGCGTATTCGGGCCCTCCTGAAACAGTATTGATTTGCATCCCATGTTTCACTGCAGAGAATTCAGGATATTCTCCCTGAAGGGGCCGATATCCTCCATGAAAACTTGTGACCACTCGACTATGTACGTTTTTGTAGTTCTCGCTGGTTGAATCGTAGCCTTTCTTGGCTGAAGTGAAAAACTCCCAAAAAGAAACTCGATATCTTTACTGTGCGTCATTCTTCTTGGTATGTGCTCCTGTTGGGCATCGTCGTGGTACTCCTCTTGATCATCGGTATCGTATCTCTCACGAGTCCTCATGCGACGATTATGATTAGTCCCCAGGTGACGCTCCAAAATGCTATCGGGAATATCGTATTTATGTCAGAAGACTCGATAACTGCTGATACACAGGTTCCACTTCGAAAACAGATTATACCTTTTGAAATACAAAAAAAGTATACCATAACGACCTATGACGTATCCAAAGTGCATCGTGCCTCAGGAAAAATAAAAATCACGAATACTCGTTCAGAATCCATCAATTTAAAACCACAAACACGCGTTGTCCTAGACGATATCGTCTATAGGACACAGGGATGGCTCGAAATACCAGCAGCACAAGACTCAACTCCTGGAGAGGTCACTGTCGGAGTGGTGGCGGATGCGATGCTGAGTACAGGAGGACTCACTGGTATAAAAGGGAATATACTCACAGGTACACAGCTTATGTTTCCAGGACTTGATCCCCAGATACACGAAGGTGTCTCAGTAGTGACCACAGAGGATTTTCGGGGTGGTGAAGATGGTTTTTTCCCTCTCTTAACAGAAGAAGAAAAAAAACGTATCGAGACACAGTTTCAGGCGTACTTTCTCTCAGCCGCTCAGGAAAGTATCGAGAAAAATTTCAATAAAGATGTTGATTTTATCCCTCTCCCGCTCCCAGAAGCGATCACTCCTTTTCAGGTCGAAATCCACTCTGATCAGGAGGTATGATCGACAGCTCTTGAAATGACCCTCACGGGCAAGGGCGAATTTTTGATGTATCTCTACGATAAAAATCATCTCAGAAAGATACTGATAAAACTCGCTCAATCACATCTCCTCCGAGGGGTTGAGTCATTTGCTGATACTTTCAAGCCACCCGTTATCGTGTCGGTACTATCTCAGTCAAAAGACCCAGACCCCTTTTCTCTCAAGGCAACGGCTCAGATAGAGATCCAGGTACTGTATGATTTTGAGAGTACAGCAGGGAAAAAGACGGTGCAAAATATCCTCTCGGATCTTCTCTCGGCCGAAAAAGATCGTGTCGAGAAGACACTCCTCAATCACCCTTATATCAAGGATGTCCATATACGACTCACACCCTTTTGGTCAAGAAAACTCCCAAGCTCATTAGACGCTATTGATATTCAGGTCGTCAAATAGTTCCAAGCCCGCAGCAATTATTTGACATACGCATAAATAATACTACAATACATAATTGTACCCCATTTTTTTATGGAAAATTCTATACGGACATTCTGAGTCGATGGAAATAAGAAATTCACTCCATTACCCATTCAATATACTGCAAAAGGAGCCGAAGGCACATTTCAGCTCACCTCATGAATCCAAGATACTGTTGCTCACAATATCACTCCTGACTCTAACAAAGAAACAACCAAAAAAATTGACTACAAACAATTTGCCATTAAACATGCTGAACTTATCGCACAAGGTAAAACGAGAGCAGAAATAGCACAGTGGCTCTGAGAAAAATTTGGTATCTCAAACTGGGTACAATGAGAGCATCATGGAGAATATCAGACTTTCTCTACTCCAGAGTGAGACCTCACTCAACTCAAGGCATTCCTCAAACAAGGTCTCTGAATTGATTGGTCTCTTGCAAATGGTGGATCTGATAATCATACCATGTTTCATCTCACCGATGGATATTCTCTCAATGCCCTTTTTGGCACAAAGAATATGAAAAAGGCAGATGCAAGAAATGAAGAACTTCACAATGAGTGGCAGAGATTGGATACAGATTACGAAGGGAAAGCACAATTACTCAAACAAAAAGTTGGTCTCGATATCAAGGGCGATTGGTCAAAACTCACGGGCATTCGCAGTGCTGGTGGTCGCTTCGACTATTCGGGTGAACTCTTTGCCTCTGGTTCGCTCGATGGCGATCGTGTTAGCAGGTTGTGAGTGGTTCAGTTTGGATCTGCTGTCAGCCCCAGCTGTGCTTCCCTTGCCCGTCTTTTTTTTCTCGCATAGTCCGTGACTACAGACTCGATGATTTTTGCCGATGGTGGTCGTATCAATCATTCCGGTAATACCTTCGACGGTTTCAGCGTCCGTCTTTTGCATGATTAATTCCCCGCTGTAATAATCTTTTCTTCAAAGTAACTTCAGAGTATCTGGATACCGACGTGTTCGGATCCAGCGAAGAAGAGTCCTTGACCGACAGGGGAGTTGAGGAGAATATATTTTTCTTGTTCTGTGAGCTTAAATACATTTTGCATCGCATCGAAAGAGGCAGGGGATTGCTTCAGGAGTATCTGAAGGGATGAGTTGGTGACGATAGCCTTTCCATGTTCATTATTGACGAAGTCTTCGACATCTTGCGTGATGGTCGTGACACCGAGATGATATTTACGTGCTCGTTTGACGAGTCCATGGAGAAAACGTCCACTATCCTCATACTGCATAATATTCCAGGCTTCATCTACCACGAGTATTCGTTTGCGATTTGATGAACGGACGACATTCCAGATATAGGAGAGGATGATATACATGGCGATAGGGCGGAGCTGCTCATCGAGATCTCGCACAGAGTAGACCTGGAGTCCTTCACCGAGTGTGACATTCGTACGCTGCGTGAAGAGACCTCCGAAGACACCACTGACGTATTTTTCGAGTCGTTGAGCGATTTCATTTCCACCCTCCATGGTTTCGACGACCGAGAGAAGGTCAGACATCACTGGGATCTCTTTTCCTGCGATATCATCATCTTCGAAGGTGATACCCTTGAGACTATACGTAATTACAATGGCCTTTTCGAGGATAGCTTCTTCCGTCGCTGTGACAGCACCGAGCATGAGTTTGAAGAGTCCTATCAGATTTATGACACCGCCTCGTAAGAGGTCACCTGGATGACTTTCATAATCCTTAAATGGCAATGGAAGGTCAAAAGGATTGATACGTTGTGTTGCGTTAATACTGACATTGAGATAGCTGCCACCGACAGTATCGACGAGATTTTTGTATTCATTTTCTGGATCGATGACGATGACATCGTGTCCGAGCATCAGAGAACGGAGTATTTCGAGTTTTACTGCAAACGATTTACCTCCTCATGATTTCGCCAACACGACCATATTGGCATTTTCAGTGCGAAAACGGTCGTAGATGATGAGAGAATTGTTATGCGTGTTGATACCATAGAGGACCCCTTCGTCTTGTGAGAGTGTCGCAGAAGTGAAAGGAAAGGCCGTTGAGAGACCACGAGTCGAGATATTTCTGTAGACGGAGACCTCATCCCGACAAAAAGGTCCTGTGGCTGTGAAGCCCTGTTCTGCCCTGAGAAGTGCTGGTTTCGTGAGGATATTACGACCATGGAGCATATTCTGGATATCATTGGTCATCTTGAGGAGTTTATCTCGATCATCAGCATAGAGCGTGACATAGATGGAAAAATGAAAGTATTTTTCCGATCCACGAGTGAGGAGATTGCGGAGCTCTTCTACATCTTGAAGCTGGGCATCGATATAGGGGTCCGAGGTGAGTCAGCGTTCTTGGTTGAGGTATTTCTCAGACTGGAGCTCTGTGAGCCGTCTTCGGAGGTATTTTTGTATCTTTTGGGAATCTGTTGGATAGACAAAGAGTGAGACGTCAAATTTCGCATCCCAGTTAATCAGTGGTGAGAGCCAGTTTCCATCGAGAAAATCAGGATAGGCGTAGGTAAAGAGTGTTTTACAAAAAGTATCATTGACCTGGATATCCTGAGGTGTAATCTTCATCATAGCTGGAGCGATGGCATCCTTGATATAGGCGAGTGCCTCATGATAGAGACGCTCTCCTTCTATGAGATCCACTTTGGATACGTCTTGTGAAGCATCCTGTGACACCGACGTATCTGGAGAGTCTGGTATATCTTTCACTGGTGCTGCTATAATCTTATTATCCACCGTGAGGACGATCTTCTCCTCCTGGGGTTCTGAGGCACGATTCTTGTCTCATGCGTGCACTATTTGAGCATCTCCCGTAATTGACTGAGAGAGGAGCTGAGTCAACGATATATATTCTTTCTGGTTCATATGGCTTCATCATAACACGTCTTGTTCCATATTTCAAATAAAACGTGCCTTTTTCTTTTCTGAAACTTACTTAATCCACCAAAAAGGCATAAAATATAGTATAATACATAATAAATAGATATATGTAAAGAAGAAAAGTCCCATTTTAAAACGAAAACCGTAATAAAATGCTTGCATTTTCTTTTGAGTTCAATAGTCTTCCTACGTCCCGTTATTTACTAACCCTCTTTTTTATGAAGAAACAGGACCTTATCAAGACTATGGCAACTACTGCCGGTCTCTCACAGGATGCTGCTGCTAAAGCACTCAAGGCATTCATCGACGTCACAACTAAAGCCCTCAAAAAGGGTGATACTGTTGGGATTACTGGTTTCGGCACATTCCGTGTTGCTCACAGAAAAGCTCGAATGGGTGTTAACCCACAAAAGCCTACTTTGAAAATCAAGATTGCTGCAAGCAAATCTCCTTCTTTCAAGGCTGGTAAGACTTTCAAAGATTCTATCAAATAGTTTTCTTTATCATTGAAGCTCCTCCGCAAGGGGGAGTTTTTTTGTTGATAAAAAGCAAAATTTCATACTATACCCGTATGTCAAAATACGTCTTTCTTCTCGGTCGTGAACCAGACATCTCGCTCGCAGAACTCTTGAGTCTTTTTCCCTCTGTCAGAAAACAGGGGCTTTTTGCGTATCTCGAAACAGAGAAAGATGTTTCAGCTCTGATTTCTTCTCTAGGGGGGACGATTAAGATAGGAAAAATACTGGCTGAAAGTGTCTCAAAAGCTGATCTCGAAAAGGTGTGTGTAGAAAATATTCTCCCTACTCTCCAGCCAGAAAAAAAGACCAGAATCGCGATTGATTCATTTGTTTCTGGATTGAATACACTCGTCTTTCGAGTGAAAGATAAGCTTAAAACCCAAGGACATTCTATCCGAGTTGTACAGCATGATACGACTGGACGTGTCAAGACGGCAACGACACTACATGAAAAACTGATAGAGCGCTGATGTGAGCTGATGCTATTTACGGGCGATACAGGGTACACTATTGCTCACACGATAGGCGTGCAAGATATCGACGCCTACACGCACCGAGATATCGGACGGGAGCGCTCTATGACGGTCGGTATGATGCCCCCAAAATTGGCTCAAATTATGCTCAATCTCGCGACAAAAGGGGAAAGAGGATTTCAGATATGGGACCCATTTTGCGGTCTTTGAACCACTCTTATCGAAGCATTTCATGCAGGATATACGAGACTTCTCGGATCTGATATTTCTGATGAGATGATTGCCGCGACACGCAAAAATACTGCACTCTTTGAGTGAGTCGTACCCGAGGTATTGTATCAAGATGCGAAGCACTTGGATACCAAAAAATTGACGACCCCTACGGTGATAGTCACCGAAGGTATGCTCGGCCATAATTTTACACCAGGAACACTCACACATCAATCAGCGATGAAGGAGAGGGGAGTCCTAGAGACACTCTATCGCGATTTTTTTGCCTCTGCATGGCGTAATCCAGAGATTCAAAGCATCGTCTGTTGTCTGCCTGTCTGGAATATAGGTCGAGAAAGTATCTCGATGCCCACCCATGAAACACTCGCACCACAGTGGACTATCAATCCTCTCTGTCAGCAGTGACGTCGTTATCTCCTCCATGCTCGTCCTGGGCAGAGCGTTACGCGAGAGATTCTTCTTCTGGAGCGGAAGCGTTAATGTCCTGTATGATTTGATTGAGAATAGCGGCAAAGGCAGTATTTCCGAAAACTCTATCCCGATCCTTTTTTACCGAGAGATCGTACAATTTTTTTGGCAGTTCGTAAATAGACTGACCTCTCTAATGTTCTCATGCCGCCAGGGTGTTTTCGCAGAAGCTCCTTCTCTACCAGAGAGTTGAGAGAAGATTTTTGAGATATTTTTTCCTGATAGAGTAACCACTCATCAGCATCGAGAGGGATAGAAATGATAACATCTTTCATTCTTACTGATAAGTCTTGATACGTCTTTATTCCCTCCAGATCATTTATCAAATCCTCATATCAAGCATTTGCTTTCAAAAGTTCTGGGATTCTCTTTTTTCGGTTATATTCTTTGGTATAGAGATCGCCATCTTGAACAGTAAAAGCCTTACCACACAGCTCAAAAGCAATATGTAATACTCATTCTTTGGGATTATTTTTTGCTGCTCTACACTCTTGGAGGGCATTCCAGAGATCTGTCTGCATATCATCATCTTCATTGCCTTGGAATGCACTCCACTCAGAATAAAACTGAGCATAGTGTTTACTGGTATGCAATCAGCAGAGAGGCTGTAAAAATGCCATCCACTCCGGATTTTCGAGAATTTGGAAAGCGAGAACTTCATAACTTTGTTGCTCTCATATAACTTTTGTGACAGGTGGTAATGGTGTGGATTTTGGAATAACTGGTTTAGCTGGGAGGATGGGCTTTAGGAGTATAGGTCGAGTTATTGGCTTAGTATCAGGCTTGGCAATAACTGTAGCAGGTGGAATGAATCCATTTTGTGCGGTGTCAGCTGGGAGTTTTTCTATTTTTTCTACAAGAGGATGAGGTGATACGGAGTTCTCTCCAAATACGTATTGTAAAACACTTTCCCAATTTTTATGATTTGCAAGTCGCCGAATGGCCTGTAATCTCGTCAATGCTTCTAAATCTTTATATCTAATAAATTTTTCGAAGATGAGACTGTCATGTTTACCTTTAGTACAAGATTTTTCCCAAGCATCTTGAATTGTCCTTTGGACGCCTTCATTTCTCATAAAATCACGGTGTTCAGTTACATATTCAGCTGCTGATCTTTGGACAGGGCGTGGATGGTGTTTTATTTCGGGATTGTGTACTCACCTGGGTTTTAATTCTACTTCTGGGTGGATTTTACCATTTGTATGTGGGGCTTGTCATCATTGTCGTGTATTTTTTATGACTGCCACCCTTATCTGATGGAGGGCTGCAGCATCTACTGTTCTGGGCGGCAGTCATCGAGATGTATTCAAGGGGGGAGTCGCACGAGGTATTGGCAGAGCAATAGGTTCTTCTATTTTATCTGGAGCGGGTTTCTCTGAAATTGGGATTTCTTTTTTATCTCGTGATTCTTGCAGGAGAGTTATAATTGTTTCACGCATCCGTCAGATGATAGGGGTATCAAAACCAGCAATTGTGATAGTTAGAAACTTATTGTCATCAACAATTTGTGCAGCAGCAGTTGTCTCTTGTATTTCTTGTATAATCTCTCCTATGGTTCTCTGAGGTGGAAAGTTACGATCAGTATTTTTGAGTGAAAAGTCATGATCAATATTTTCAAGTTCTGCTCTCACATCACCTGTTGTTATCTCTGTATTATTAGCGTATCATTTTTTATATCTGATAATAGCTTGGAGTGTTGCCCACGGACTTTTTTTTGTTCTGTCCCTCCCTCAATTAAGTATTTTCATCATCTCTACAACCTGTACTCTCCTGCTGAGAAATCCAGAAATGGCATTTGAATTCTTCATAGTCATGGAAAGATAGAGATTCTCTCTCCATTTTTTTAGTTCAGTATCGTCTCAGACAACTGCACGAATAGGTGGTAGCTTCCATGATTGGGATTTGTCGGGTAATGATATTTGAGAATTTAACATAATGAACTATCAGTTATTTTTTTGGTATCACCTTATTCCTAGAGCTTTTCTCGTTAAATCAGGCAGTTTATCGAGGGCGAGCATTTTTATTTTCATAGCTTCTGGCTCAGGAATACCCTCTATTGTTGCAATGGTTGATAATGTTTGTGGATTTTTTCAGAGCCCACACCATGATACCAATATTCTTCGTTCCTGAGGGGTTAAATTTCTTTGAGAGAGGGTTTCAAGAAAAACAGCTATTTTTGCCGTTTCGAGAGGACTTTCCCGAGTAGTAGCAACATTCATATAAGGGTTCTTATGTTGCATCCTTCGTCTCAATTTTCTCAGAGCCTTATCTTCTAACTGTCGAATTCTTTCTCGTGTTACTTTATGGATTTTACCAACCTCTTCGAGGGTATGAGGTTCTTGGTCGTGTAGACCAAAGCGTTCATCGAGGATCTTTTGTTCCCGAGGTGTTAATGTTTTTAGAAAATCTGCAATCATACCTTTTTCATCGGTATTGATAGCCCCCTGATCACTTCATGGAATGCGTGTATCTTCTATCATATCTCATCGCGAGGCACTCCCACTTGCATCACTTAAGGGTTCATTGAGAGACATGGGTGTTTGCATAGTTTGTTTCCATGCAACTATCTTTCTGAGGGGCAAATGTAATTCTTCGGCAATTTCTTCATTGGTTGGATCACGTCAGAGCTCTCTTGTCAGAATGCGGATGACTTTCATTAATTTTCCATTTGTTTGGTATTGATGTACCGGTATTCGGATTGTTCTACCTTGATTGGCGATAGCACGAGAGATAGCTTGCCGGATCCACCAGGTCGCGTAGGTCGAAAATTTAAATCCTTTCTTTGGATCAAATAGCGTAACTGCTTTGGTAAGTCAGGTACTGCCCTCTTGGTGCAAGTCATTTAAATCTAATCCACGGCCCATATACTTCTTAGCTATACCCAACACGAGCCTTTGGTTGTGTACTACAAGTGTGTTGATAGCTTCTTGTGCCTGAGGCGTTATTTCACCACTTATCTGTGGGAGGAGGCTGACAGCCAGGTCTCTTTGCTCCTCTTTTGATCCCAGCAAATCCTCTTTTGATCCTAGAAATGCAGATACTATTTTGCGTATTGATACGAGTAGCTCTCACGTGAGCATCTGACCTTCTCTCAACATATTCACACTTCTTCGTGTTTTGGGAATTGAAATTTTCTTTGAGATTTTTGAAGGTGTATACTGCAGGAGATTGAGCATGTCTGCGATGAGTTCGTCAGTCAGATGTACCTGATTACATTTTGCTATTTCTCCTTGGATGATGGAGCCAAGCCTACATACCTCCTCATGGGGGAGTATCGTATGATTGAGAGTCTTACACATGAGTGAATTCAGCCCATCACTGAGATCTCTGAGATCTATCGGTTTTCGTGATTGCAAGTCTTCATGCAAGTCTTCATCATCAGGTACAATGGTGACATCTTCATCTCAGTCATCCATTTCTTCCACATCATCCCCATCTTCATCATCCTCCTCTGAGACTGCTTGTTTATCGAGAAAATTGGGGAGATCGACGCGTTTTTTTGCGGTTCTTGGCAACTTTTTCTGGCTTTCTCAGGTAGCAGGTAGTTCATCTGTATCTCAAGTCTGTAGAGTTTTTTTCGGCTTCACAATTTTCGGTTCTCTTATTTTCTTGTGTCAAGAAACTGACCTTGGTACTTTTACAGCTTTCTCTTGTGGTGTTTTCTCTGGTTTTGGAAGCCATAAAGAGAGTCTATTGTGTGTCACTGAGAGATTGACAGCGACATCGGAGAGGCTGATCGCAAGGAGTTCAGCTATTTTTTCTCTAGAAAGAGCCTTTCAGATATCAAATATTTTTGTCTCCGGATCATAGCCATAAAAAAGACAAAAGGTCTGCCATTTTTTTGTGTACCACCTGGCACTAAAATCTGCTGGAATATTTGGAGGGGTATTTGGAAAGTATTTTGTTTGTTTTGGGTATCCTCCATTTCTAGTATCCGCAGTTTCTCATGGTATACTCTTTGGGGAAACCTCTGCCGGTATTCTCTGAGTAGAAGAAACAACCACTTGTCCATTTACCTGGGGCAAAGACAGTAAATATTTGTGAGTAGTAGTGATATTGGTATAGACTGAGGCAATACTTATCTTCAGATGTGTGGTTATATCTTTTTTTGAGAGAGCTTTCCTCGTGTCAAATATTTTCGTCTCCGGATCATATCCATAAAAATCACAAAAAGTCTGCCATTGTTTTGTTTGCCATTTAACGCCAGAATCTGATGGGATTGTTGGTGGAGAATCAGGAGAATATTTCGTTTTTTTTGGAGATAAACTGCTTCAATTATTATTAGTTTCTCGTGGTAGAGTCACTGGCAAAATCATTGCTGGTTCTGAATGAAGAGAGGTAGCTTCTTGTGACGTTCTTCAATTCGTCATATCGTGATGTGAGGGAAGTGGTGCTTCGTTTTCTCAGTTTGATATCACGAGTTCTGTTTCCCTTATAAAAATTTTTTGCAACCAAAAAGAGCCTTCTCGGGAGAGCCTGTCAATAGCCTCACTCCGTAAGTCGACCCCGTGGAATATACCACCACGCATACCACGATAGACGGTTTGTAGGAGTTCTCTGAGAGTGCGTTC
>Ga0172380_10004134_pt1 | contig 19024 bp, 18 predicted proteins | sample Leawe162metaG_FD_119747 | JGI IMG/M metagenome (GOLD analysis project Ga0172380, IMG submission 119747) | Leachate microbial communities from a municipal landfill in Southern Ontario, Canada - Leachate well 162 metaG | ecosystem: Engineered > Solid waste > Landfill > Unclassified | place... | reverse complement strand
TTAATATCAATTATTACAACTATTTCATTGGAACATACAAATATATTAGGACATAGTATTGAAGAAATAGCTGCAGAAAAAGGGGGTATAATAAAAAGAGGCGTTCCGATAATTACAGGACAACTTCCAGAAGAAGCGACTGCTATATTGAAGGAAAAAGCAAAAAATCAAGCAGCTCCGTTTTATCAATTAATAGATTACATAGTTCAAAAGGAAAATTCAGTTTCCGTTTGTAATGATGAAAGAATCAATATTTATTCATTGCCGCTAAAAGGATTTCATCAACTCATAAATGCTTCTTTAGCAATATCTTCAATCAAGTTAGTTATGAAAAATATTTCTAATGAAAAAATATTTGCAGGACTTAAAAACGTAATAATTAATTCCGGTATTCAAGGAAGATTTGAAATCTATTCTAAATCTCCTTTAATTATTTTTGATTCAGCACATAACATCGAAGGAATTGAATCCTTCATTAATGAATACAAAAAACTAAATATTGCTAAAGCCGATTCAAAAATAATATTTGCAGTAATGAAGGATAAGAACTATAAAGTCATGTTAGAAATGCTAAAAGAATATTTCGGATATTTTTATTTTAGTACATTAGATTATGAAAGAGCCGAAGACCCGATTAAGTTAAATGAGGTAGCAGAATCATTGTCAATCGATTCTGAAATTAGTTTTGAAGCTGAAAAGATAGTAAATAATCCTAGAATAAAAGGTAATGATGTGTTAGTTGTTATAGGGAGTATATATTTCCTCGGAGAAATTAAAAGTAAAATATTGAACGTATCTTCTTGACATTTAACTGTAAAGGAAGTAATTTTTCATAGTACCTCTTATTCCTTCAAGAGTATCACAAAAATTTGTCAAAATAATCTTGTTATAAAACCCCAAAAAAAAATGAGCTTTCAAGATTGTTGATTTTATTTACAAACCAAAGTTAAAGGATTCATATTTATGCCAATGGACATTTCTGAACTTCAGTCTAAGAAAATTATTGATTTATACAAAATCGCAAAAGATTTCGGATTAATAGGATACAGTGATTTACGAAAACAGGAACTTATATTCAAGATATTAGAGGCGCAGTCTCAGAAGGATGGATTAACATTCTCTAAAGGTGTATTAGAAACTCTCCAAGATGGCTATGGATTTTTGCGTTCAGCAGATTGGAATTATCTCCCTTCACCTGATGATATCTATGTCTCTCCATCGCAAATAAAAAGATTTTTACTTAGGACCGGAGATTATGTAAGTGGTCAAGTTCGCCCACCAAAAGAGGGCGAAAGATTCTTTGCATTACTAAGAGTAGAAGCAGTCAATGGTAAAGACCCAGAAGCAATTAGAGAACGTACATTATTTGATAACTTGATTCCTGTATATCCAACTAAAAGAATAAAGCTTGAATCTGCTCCTGGAGAATATTCCATGAGAATAATGGATCTTCTTTCACCTATTGGTAAGGGGCAGAGAGGATTGATTGTATCACCCCCCAAAGCAGGTAAAACTATTCTTCTACAAAAAATTGCAAATTCAATTACAAGAAATAGCCCTGATATAAAAATTATAATGTTACTAATAGATGAAAGACCCGAAGAAGTAACTGATATGCAACGTTCTGTCCAGGCGGAAGTAATTAGTTCAACATTTGATGAACCTGCTGAAAGACACGTTCAGGTAGCTAACATGGTAATTGAAAAAGCTAAGAGAATGGTGGAAGCAGGTGATGATGTAGTAATTTTATTAGATAGTATTACTCGCTTAGCACGAGCTCATAATACAGTAATACCTCATAGCGGCAGGATTCTTTCGGGTGGTGTGGATGCAAATGCACTTCATAAACCAAAAAGATTTTTCGGTTCAGCTCGTAATACAGAAGATGGTGGTAGCTTAACTATTATTGCTACTGCATTAATTGAAACCGGTAGCCGAATGGATGAAGTAATTTTTGAAGAATTTAAAGGCACTGGAAATATGGAATTAGTTCTCGACCGTAGTTTATCTGATAAGAGAATATTCCCTGCAATTGACGTTAATAAATCGGGTACGAGAAAAGAAGAACTCCTTCTTAAAGATGATGAATTAAGTAAAATCTGGATTCTTAGAAAAATACTTTCTGAATTTGATTCTTCTGAAGCGATGGATTTCATCCTCGATAAAATGAGGGGAACTCGTAATAATAAAGAGTTTTTATTAAGCATGAATAGTTAGTAAACAGTAATGCGATTAATAAAATATTCTTTTATAGTTTTGTTCTTAATTACGTCCCTTATTCATTCTCAAATTTCAAGGTCTAATTTTTTTGTAGAACATAACATTATTGCATCCGATTCGGGAAATATATGTTATGTCTCAGTAAGAGTTCCATATAGTACTTTAGTTTTTACAAAATCTTCGTCTGGTTATTCTTCCGGTTTTGAGTTTAGTTGTGAAATCTCATCAGATTCGATAGGCATTATTAGAAAGTCTATTCAAAAAAATATTTCAATAACTTCTTTTGAAGAAACTAATCTTAGGAATGAATATCTTCAAGCATTTTTGGAATTTCAATTAAATGAAGAGGATTTTATTATCCAACCATACTTAGCATTAAAGAATAGTAATCTTTCCCAACCTATTGAACCAATAAATGAGAGATTAAAAACACGGAAAAATGGTTTTGTTTTATTCCCAATTGTTTTTAAAAATATAAAATCCGATAGCTGCAATAATTCAGTATTGCAATTAGTTAATTTCGGTAATAGCATTCCATATTCCAGTTCAAGTTATTCAATGTTTATTCCTGTTAAAGATTCGTCTATTCTAAAAGTGAAATTAAATATATCTCAATCGGAGAAATCAATTTTTGATAAGGAATTGGATGTCCAATCAGGTGGAATAAATTTTATTGAATGTGATGGAAATATCAAAATACTTTTATCTAAGGAAAAATCAAATAATCGATTTATAAGAGTGGATAATTTTTCTAATCTTTTGGATGAAGGGATAGCACGATTTTCGTTATCGGCTGATAAAGATAAGAAAAGAGACTATGATATTGAAGTATCCTGGGCAGCAAAACCAAGGTCTTTATTCGATCATGAATTTGCTATCAAAATGCTTAGAATAATTGAACCAAAGGAAAATGTGGATTCGATGTTAAGCAATTCATCTTCTGATTATAAAAATATTCTAAATGAATATTGGTCAAAATATAATTCAGACTCTAAAGTCTCATTTAATTATTTAATGGCTGAATTTTACAATAGGGTAGATGAAGCAATTCGTAATTATTCACCTTTAGGTAAAATCAGTGGTGCTGAAACCGATCGTGGTAAAATATTTGTAAGATTCGGAAAGCCCGATAGTATTGAACGAGTTTATAACGGGCAAAACTCTGTACTCGAAATTTGGAAATATATTACATTAGAAAAGGAATATGTTTTTAAGGATGATTCGGGACTTGGTAATTATTACCTTATAAAAAAATGAAAAATATAATTTTCACATCCGGTGATATTAATGGAATAGGACCTGAGATTGTCTTAAAAGCTGTTAATAATCTATACTCTCCCCAATTAAGAAACATATCTATTGCAATTCCTAAAAATGTATTCAAGTATTACTCAAATCTTGTAGCTACAAAATTCCCTTTTGAAATAATCTCTGATGAAGATAAAATCAATAACTCAGAAAATGTAAAAATTATTGATATTGGAGATTTTGATATTGAGTGCGGAATACCTACTGCGAAATCTGGTTTAGCATCTTATAATTCCTTAAAGAGTGCATTCGAAAAAACATATTCAGGGCAGACGGATATTTTAGTAACAGCCCCTATTGCGAAAGTTGCACTTAAATTGGCGGGTGTGGGATTTTCTGGACATACAGAATTATTAGCAAATTGGTGTGGTATTAAAAACTTTATGATGATGTTTTTATCAGAAGAATTAATCTGTGCGCTAATGACTATTCATATACCCGTAAGAAAAGTTTCTAATCTTTTAACAGAGAAAAAAATTGTTTCCAAATTACGCTTAATTGAATATGAATTGAAAAATCATTTTGGAAGGAACGAGCCACGAATTGCTGTGCTTGGGCTAAATCCGCATGCCGGTGAAGAGGGTAATATCGGTAAAGAAGAAATTGAAAAAATAATTCCCGCAATTAAAAAATCTAAAGTTTCGGGAATTGAGGGTCCTTTTCCTTCTGACTCATTTTTTGGCACTCATGAATATAAAAAATATGATGCTATTTTAGGAATGTATCATGACCAAGTTCTTATTCCTTTTAAAATGATGAATATGTCAAACGGAGTTAATTATACTGCGGGGTTACCAATTATCAGAACTTCACCCGATCATGGAACAGCTTTTAATATAGTGGATAAAGGGATCGCTGACCCTGCGAGCATAATCAATGCAGCCCAATGGGGAGAAAAAATTGCGAGTAAAAAATTATATGAAAAATCTTCCTTATAAATATGTAGCTTTGTTTTATTCCCATTTAATGGAGTCTATTGATTATTCTGTCTGGGGTGAATATCTCGCAGATCTTATTGAAGGAGAAGGAATAAAACATCCATCAATCTTAGAATTATCGAGTGGGCTTGGAAATTTATCTGATATATTATCAAAAAAATATAGAAAAATTATTTGCTCAGATAATTCTTTGGATATGCTGCTTAATTTCAAAAATCGTAAGCTCCCTTTAATCTGCTTTGATATGAGAGAAATTCCAATAAGAAGGAAATTTGATGTTGTGCTGTCCACTTTTGATAGTATTAACTATTTGCTTACTTATAAAGATATTGTTAAGCATCTAAAATCAGTAAAAAATAGTCTTACAAAAAATGGATTCTATACGTTCGATGCAAGCTTAGAACTTAATAGTACTAAATATGCGAAACTCTTGAATAGGAAAGGAGAGTTTGAAGGGGTTCAATATCGTCAAAGAAGTTTTTACGATATTATAAAAAAAATCCACACAAATAAATTTGAAATCACTTTACCGGATGGAAAAAAAATTCAAGAGACTCATCGCCAAAAAATTTATCCGATAGAAACATTTTTTAAAGCGGCGGAGGAATCGGGTTTATACGTGCAAGATTGCTTTAATTGTTTTACATTTGATAACGTGAATGTAAAATCTGAAAGAGCACAATTTATTTTAAGAAGGATTGATTAATGCTTGCAATTACAAGTGTAGATTTTAGTTACTCTACTCAGCCGGTCTTTAAGAATCTAAATATTTCTATTGACCAGGGAGAATTTGCTTTCTTAATAGGTAAAAGCGGAAGCGGAAAATCAACTTTATTAAAATTGATTTATATGGATTTAATTCCTCATTCTGGTACAGTGGAATTTGATATTTATAATTCTTCATTAATCAAATCATATGAACTTCCTTTTTTAAGAAGAAAATTAGGGATAGTGTTTCAAGATTTTAAATTATTAGAAGATCGAACTGTATATGCAAATCTTTCATTTGTACTAAAATTAACCGGAACACCATCAAAGCAGATTAAAAGAAAAATAATGCATGCTCTTTCTGATGTTGGGTTATCTCATAAACAAAACAATTATCCTTCTGAATTATCGGGAGGGGAGAGACAGAGAATCGCAATTGCTCGAGCCATTATTAATGAACCATTACTAATTATTGCTGACGAACCGACTGGTAATTTAGACCCGGAAACTGCAATTGAAATTCTTGATATATTTAAAAAAATTAATTCACGAGGGACTTCTATTCTATTTGCTACTCACAATTATGATTTAGTAAAACGAATGGATACAAAAATCTACAAATTAGAAGATGAGCGTGCAATTAAAGCTGTTATTAAAAAGAAAGCTGAATCTAATTAAGATTCAGCTTCTGTAAAATTTCTTTTGTAACGTCTTCTACGGGTTGTGTCCCATCTACTTCAATAATTGTTACTTTATCTTGATAGTAGTCAAAAACGGGAGATGTTGTATTGTGATAAACCGTTAGCCTTCTTTTTATTACTTCTTCGTCATCATCAGACCTTTTGATAAAACTATTTACTTCGCCACAAATAGAACATTTCACTCCATCAAAGACTTCGTCTTTACTGATTATTTTACCACATGAACTGCAAACACGGCGTGATGAAAGTCTATTAATCATTACTTGGTCTTCGGCATCGAGTTTAATGAGTTTAATGTCTTTGATTTTTAACTCATCAAAAATAGTTTTTAATAGTTGTGCTTGAGGTAATGTTCGAGGGAAACCATCAAGTATAAATCCATTTGAGCATTTATCACTATTTAAGGTGTCTTTAACGATTCCGGCAACTATTTCATCGGGGACTAATTCACCACTATCCATAATAGCTTTGGCTTTACTTCCCAATTCGGTTTTGTTTTTTACTGCTTCTCTTAAAATATCACCAGTCGAAATGTGTGCAATATTTAATTTTTCAGAGATAATCTTTGCTTGTGTGCCTTTACCTACACCAGGGGCACCAAATATTATAAGGTTCATATTATTTTGGGGGTTTAATGAAAGTAATCAAAACTAAAATTAAACATAAATATCCATTTATACAATTTTAATTAATTATGTTCTTTTTGATTTGAAAAAATTTTCTAATAGTATTTTTGATTCGTCAGAATAGATGCCGGAAAATACATTTGGTTTATGATTGTATTTTCCGCTTTCTAATACATTAAATAAGCTTCCTGCAGCACCAAATTTCGGCTCAAATACTGAAAAATAGACAGTTCTAATCTTTGACAGTAAAATTGCACCTGAACACATTATACATGGTTCGGCTGTAATATAAATATCACAGTCATCTAAAAATTTACTTTGAAGATTATTTGATGCTGCAGTTATAGCAATCATTTCTGCATGCGCAGTAGGGTCTTTTAATGCTTCAGTTTGGTTATAGCCCCTTCCAATTATTTTGTTATTATGGACGATGACAGCACCGATTGGTACTTCATTTTTCTCAAATGCAGTTTCTGCTTCCATAAGAGCTGAATACATAAATTTATAAACGTTTTCCGGGAATTGCATAACTTATCGATTAGTTAGTACGCCCGGAAGGATTCGAACCCTCAACCCTTTGATCCGAAGTCAAATGCTCTATCCATTGAGCTACGGGCGCGTATTAAAAATATTTTATTTTTTAAAGATAAGTAATTCTGTGCTTTGTAGAAAACTCGATATGTTCAAAAAAAATCCCGGCTGATGACCGGGATTGTAAAACTATTCTTGCCTGAAATTCTTAAGTATCTCAATTAACGACATTAGAACAAAACCAATTGCCGCCAAAAAAAAGTCATTTCCCTCAATCTTAAAAACTACGTCAGTAGTTAAGAGTGAACCAAGATACTTTGTTAAAGCTAATACTACGAGAAAAATGGAAAAACCTAATACGCCTGATAAGAAAGGTCTTACCAAGAAATTAGTTAAATCAAACCTCTTCGGTTTTTCTGTTACAGTACCGTTCATTTCTCACCCTCATGAGTTATGTATGGTTTATTTATTTTCCTTCTTGTGGGCAGACTAAAATTAGGAATTAAAATTATAAAAGTAAAGTGTAGAATGTGTTGTGGGACATAGCAATTACAAAAATACCCCTCGACAAAAAGCCGAGGGGAGTAAAACTATTTTTTCTCAACAAAGATAAGATTGTATAAATACATCAAGAGAGTAGCAAGTAAACCAATTCCAGTCATAACTATAAAAACCATTTCAGGATTGTTACCATCTTTTGCGTATGTCTGATATAACCATCCACCGAATGGATCACCAACAAAGCGTGCTATTGCTATTGGAAGGAAAGCATATCCTTGAAACAAACCTTGTTGTCCTACCGGAGCAATTTCGGAAATATATTCATAATAGCGCGGAGCTTGGATCATTTCACCGATTGAAAATGCAGCAATACCAGCAATAATAGTTATAACACTTGGATGTATTAAAATAATTATCCAAATTAAACTTGATACAGCAAAACCACTAAGTATTGCATGTGGAGTTGAAAGTTTTTTAGTTAATAAATTCACAGGAATCTGTAAAAGAATTATTGCACCTGCACCTGCCCATGATTGTATTATTTCATAAGGTGCATCTTTACTAATAAAATCTACGATATAATAAGGTACAATGATAAATTCTTGCCAAAAGATTATCCAATAAAGCGAATAGATTAATAAAAAGATCATGAATTTATAATTTGCCAGAACAAGAACTAAGTTTTGTAATTTTTTACCTAAGGATTCTGTCGGAAGAGTTGAGGTTTCTTGATTTACAACTTCTTTATATAAAAATATATTTACGATAACCATTGCTGCACAACTAATCGAAGAAACTAAATAAACAAATTCGTTTCCGAAATTATTTCTAACAAAATAGGCAATTGTAGGTCCAATCATTGCACCAACATTTACAATCCAATAATAAACAGCAAAACCTAATGATTTTGATTCGGGTTTTGAAGCAACGGCAACAGTTCCGAGAACAGAAGGTTTTATAAATGAACCGCCAAATGCAGTAAGTAAAAGAAATACCATAAGGAGCCAATACTTATCCATTCCATCATAAGCACCTGCAAAAACGCTCATTCCGACCGAACCGATTAAAAAGTAACCAAGAGCAAGAACAGTGAAGGCAACATTAAAAGCTCTCTTGAAGCCCCATTTATCGGCTAATGTACCACCTAATATAGGAAGCAGATAAATCATACCTCCGAAGATGCCGGATAAGGTTCCTGCTTGTGATTCAGAAAATCCTAAATCATTTCGCATATAAATCATAAAAACGATTTGCTGACCGTAATAAGCTAATCTTTCAAACAACTCCATTCCATTTGCAACCCAAAAAGAAGAATGGAAACCATTTTTAAATTCAGTAAGTTTTTCCGCAATTTTCATAAAACCCTCAGAAAATGATTTTGTGAAAATAAACACTAATTCAATCAAATGCTTTTAATAAATCGAAACACGAAAAAAAAATTAGTATGTCTATATCATTATATATAATTTTGTTAAGCAATAAAATAATTTCTCCACATAAACTAATAGAGGGCACTATGAGTTTTTTTAAGCACGAATCGGCTTATGTCGATGAACCTGTTGATATAGGTGAAGGTACTAAAATATGGCACTTTAGCCATGTACAATCCGGTTCAAAAATTGGAAATAATGTTGTCATTGGTCAGAATGTAAACGTTGGAAACAATGTTAACATTGGGAATTTTGTAAAAATCCAAAATAATGTTTCTGTATATGAGGGCGTTACTTTGGAAGATTATGTCTTTTGTGGTCCATCAATGGTTTTTACTAACATACTTGATCCGAGAAGTAAATACCCGCAAGTTGGAGCAAAATATTATTTAAAAACTGTAATTAAAGAAGGAGCTTCTTTAGGAGCTAATTCGACAGTTGTATGTGGGCATGATGTAGGCAGGTTTGCATTTGTAGGTGCAGGTGCAGTAGTAACTAAAAACATTCCCGATTTTGCATTGGTAGTAGGTAATCCGGCTCGAATTGTTGGATGGGTTTCGGAAGCAGGACGTAAACTTCATTTTGATAAAGATGGTTTTGCGTTTTGCGAAAAGGCGAATAAAAAATACAAATTAGAAAATGGTTTTGTTAAGGAGGTAGAATAATGAAAGTTCCTTTATTGGATTTGAAGCCGCAATATTTAGCATTGAAAGATGAAATTGATGCCGCTATGGCAAGAGTAGTTGATTCACAATATTTTATTAATGGTCCAGATGTAGCTGGTTTAGAAAAAGATATTAATGATTATATCGGATGTAAATATTCAGTTGGCGTATCTTCGGGTACAGATGCTCTTTTATTAGCATTAATGGCAATTGATATAAAACCGGGCGATGAAGTAATCGTACCTACATATTCATTTTTTGCAACGGCAGGTGTTGTTGCTCGTTTGAATGCTATACCTGTATTAGTTGATTCTGATCCGGTTACATTTAATATCGATCCTGCAAAGATCGAAGAAAAAATTACCGAAAAAACTAAAGCAATAATCCCAGTTCATTTATACGGTCAGTCAGCAGATATGGATGCTATCATGGAGATTGCAAATCGTCATAACTTGATAGTAATTGAAGATGGTGCTCAAGCAATCGGTGTTCAATATAAAGATGGAAAAAAGGTTGGCACAATCGGTCACATTGGATGTTTTTCATTTTTCCCTTCTAAAAATCTTGGCTGTTTCGGAGATGGTGGAATCTGTACTACCAATGATGAGAAACTTTTTCATACAATGAAAATAATGAGGATGCATGGAGCAGAACCAAAATATTTTCACAAAGTAATTGGTGGTAATTTTAGAATTGATACACTTCAGGCAGCAATTCTAAGAGTTAAATTGCCTCAACTTGATTCTTGGTCAGAAAAACGCCGTCAAAATGCACAATTATATTCAAAATTATTTATTGAAGCAGGGTTGGCAGTTTCTGAAGGTGTTACTTTACTTGACGAAAAAAATCAAGTTCTAATTCCAAAACCAGTTTATAAAGAAACTGAGCATACTAATTACCATATCTATAATCAATATATTATTAGAGTTGGAGATAGAGATGGATTACTTGATCATCTCAGGAAAAATGATATTGGCTGTGAAGTTTACTACCCGGTAGCTTTCCATCGTCAGGAATGTTTTGCATATCTTAATTCAGAAGACACTGATTTTCCGGTTGCAAATTATGCAGCTGAGCATTCAATGGCATTACCCATCTATCCTGAATTAACTAATGAGCAAATTAAATTTGTTGTTGATTCAATAACTGAGTTTATAAAGAAATAAAATAAATTCTTTAATTCCCCTTGCACTATATGCAAGGGGAATTAGACTTGGAAGAACTATTTTTCTTAATCTACAAATACATCACACTCATTTTTGAAATATTAACAAAACCTATCATTTTTTTCTTATTTGCATATTTATAAATAAATACTTATTTATATCCATTAAACTATTTAAGTTTACCAATTAGGGTGCGTAATGAATATTAAATCAATCATAATATTCTTCTTATTCCTTCCGATATTTTCAGCAGCACAATCACATTCAATAATAGTAGATGGCAATCCTTCAGACTGGATTGGTACACCTTCTACAACTGTGCACGGTACAACATATTCAAGTAGTGAATGGATTTATACAGGAGATATAAATGATACACGTACCGATTATTCGCCATTTTGGATTGCGGGTGAGGATATTATAGAGGTCAGATTTGCAACTGATGGTATAAACTTTTTCGGTATGATTAAAGTGAAAAGTTTGAATCCCATTGATCTTCCGGTTTATTCGATTGCAATTAATAATGGAACGGGTAATATGAATTATATCGGAGATGAGAGTCAAACTATCTTTGTAAATAACAAGCAGAAATCAAGTACAAATATTGACTTACATTGTATTCAAATGGATGGATTGAATATTTTCTCTATTGAATTATATGCAGGTGATGGTTGGTATTTCCCTTCAGGAAATGCTAATGTCAGTTATAATCTGAGTAGTAATTGCGTGGAATTTTCAATTCCGTTAATTGAATTAGGTATTACTTCCACTAGTACAATTGTTGTAACATTAGCATCATTTTTTAGGAATGATTTTAACTTACCACCTGTTTCAAATAACGATAAGGACAATACTCAAGATTTTCCCGGTTCTGATGTTGTAGATGTTATGACCCCCGGAGCTTCACAAGGGGATCTTTCGGTTAGGGAAGAATACCATACTTCTGGATATATTCAATCTTTTGCAGAAATCGATCTTTCGCAAGCTCCACTTCCGGTGGAATTAATTTCTTTTACGGGGGTATTTATTAATAATACAATTCTGCTTAATTGGGAAACTGCAACAGAAGTAAATAATTATGGTTTTGAGATTCAGAGAGTATCTATAAATGGGGAGTGGGAGAAAATTGGCTTCATTGAAGGACATGGAAATTCAGCTTCACCTCATCAATATTCATTTATTGATGGAACAGCTTCTTATGGAAAATTTTCATATAGATTGAAACAGATAGATTTAGATGGAACTTCTGAATTAAGTAATGAAATTACAATCAACACTCGAGATATTACTACAACACTTATATTAAATCAAAATTATCCTAATCCTTTTAATCCCACTACTCAAATTAATTTTGCAGTGAAAGAAAAGTGTAATGCAAAACTTTTAGTTTATGATTTATTAGGAAATGAAATCGCTTCGTTATTTAATGGGGAAGTAAATCCAAATACAATTTACAAAGCAGAATTTGATGGCTCTAATTTATCCACAGGCATATATTTTTATCAATTAATTACTCCTTTCCGTATCGAATCGAAAAAAATGCTGTTGATTAAATAAAATATTGGTAGGGTGCACAAATTATTTTCCAACCCAAAATATAAAATCATCGGTAATAAAAAAAAGCGGCTAAATAGCCGCCTTTTAATCATAGGGTCAATATGATTATTTTTATTACTTCATCAATAACATTTTTTTTGTAATATTAACGTTGTTTCCGGTTAATCTATAAATATACATTCCGCTCGATAGTCTACTAGCATCGAATGTTACTTTATGAATTCCGGCATCAAATTCGTTATTTAATAATTCTGCAACCTCTTCACCAAGTACACTATAAACTTTCAATCTATATTGACCTGCTTGAGGCAATGCGAATTGAATAGTCGTAGTAGGATTAAATGGATTAGGATAATTCTGATCCAATTAAAACTCCGTTGGAATTAAAGAGTTTTCATTAACATCAGTAGTTCCGCCACTTCTTGAGAAGAAAACTTCACCTTCTTTAGTACCAACGAAAACATCTTGAGTACTTGGATTAACGAAGATTGAACTTACACCAAATCCGCCCATTCCGAGTGAAGTCCAAGTTGCACCATTATCTTTAGAAACAGAAACGCCGCTTGTCCAAGATGAGGCATAAACGAAACCACTATTATCGACTACAAGTGAATAAATAAATGGTGCGCTTAGTGTTGTAACTTTGTTCCAGTTTGTTCCACTGTTTGAAGACATATATAAACCGTCTCCATAAGTGCCAACATAAACATTATTACCGGAAGTAGCTACTGTCAAGGCGAAGCTATAACCAAGATTTACTTTGCTCCATGATACTCCACCATTTATGGTAACAAATACACCACCACCGAATGAAGTTACATAAGCTTTCTCAGCCGAAACTGCTTCGATTGTATTCATTGCTAATAAGTTGTAACAGCCATCAACTGAATGAAGCCAGGTTGCTCCAAAATCAGTAGATGTATAAACTCCATTACCCCATGTAGCTGCGAATATACGAGTAGTAGAGCCGGTTGTACCGATTGCAATTGAATGTACATCCATACCTGAAAGGGTAGTCAATGTCCAATCTGTACCATTGTATTTATATAGACCTTTTTCTGTTGCAGCGAAGATAAGGTTATCATTCACTACTTTTAATGACCAAATAAATCCAACTGACATACCTTGATTTATTTTTGTCCAGCTTGTACCTTGGTTCGTAGAGATATAGATATTTCCACCCCATGTGCCGGCATATATTGATGTATTGCTATAAGCTAAGGTATAAACAATTTCACCGAAACCAAATCCACATAGATTTTCCCAATTTCCACCTGTATTACTACAAGATTAAAATTATTTGCAATTCCCAGATCGAAAGTCGAGCTATTAATCTGTTCGCAGTTTACTTTAACTGTTATATTCAGTGTAGCAAAACCAACATTGTTTAGTTCGCCAATTATCCATTTACTGGTAAGTGGGTCATAAGTAACTATATTTGCATTATGAGAAAGATATTCCAAGCCGGCTGCGAGAATTATAATTCCTGTTTTACCGGTAGTAGGATTAGCGTCTGAATTTTTAGAACCGTTCAATCCTGTGCCATCTTCATTTTCAGTTGTAAAATCATATACAGATGAAGGAACAAATTCAACTTGATAATTACCCGGTAGAAGACCTAAGAATGTATAATTACCGTTTTCATCGGTTATTGTTGTGGCAACTAAATTACCATCCCCATCATACAATCTTTGAATGTAACTTGATATGACCCGCCGACCGGAAGGGCAGAGGAATTGTCTAATATTGTTCCAGTTCATCTAAAGGAAATGGAGTTCCAGAACCATTATCTGCAATTGGAGTAGTAACATTACTATTGTTTGTAAAGAATGTAGTGTTTGGAATATAACTAGTATTTAATGGAAGAAAATCTAAAAATTTTAAATCGGGCACAGGAGCACGGCTAATATTATTGACTACAATTGTATATAATAAATCATCACCGGGACTTATGAAACCACCGCCATCATTATCCTGTGATAGGGTGCCATTTTTACCGGCATCAAAAGCAGGCAAAGGTGGAATCCCAGTTCCGACATCCAACCCGGGAGCACCTGCCGAGGCGATCATAGGATCTTGTCTCTAAGCAGCAGCCAATTTTACGCCTTGCGTAAGAGTATAAACCAACATTCCTGTTTGATTTCCGGATGGATTGAATAATTTAGCTCTTTCTAATTCTCTTAATGTAATCAATTGATCATATATATTTCCAAATGGGTTGGTTAATGATCCAGTAATAGGATTTGCCTCGTAATCTATATAAATAGAAACAGGGGTGTTTCCGTTGCCGATAGGTGTAACCCAAACCGGGTTTCCATGTTCATTCGGATTCGTTGATGAAGTAGGATCTCTTTCAATTCCAAGACCAATTAAGATCTGTTGAGTTAGAGCGGATTCAGAAACTAAAGTAAAACCTCAGTCCAATGATCTATTTCCACTATTGTTGATGCTACTATAATTAGCATCAGTTGCTGAAATAGCATAAAATTTAGATCCGTCAACAGTGAAAAATTTTGCTCCAAAGCCGTCAGTCATTATCTGTTTGGCATATCCTTTTGCAGGAACTGTAATTGGAACTGTAGTAATTGAGTTCCCATTTGAGCCTGTTCTAGTCTGATATTGAACAGAAATTTGAGTACTATTAGCATTATATAACCAAACAACTGTACTAGTCTCATTTATGCCTTGAGACTAATTGGGGTTGAAACAGGTTCATAATAACTACCGGATTATTTAATATAATTACAGTTCTAGAATTTATAATATCAGAAGGGATTCCGGGTGGTGCTCCATTTGCAGGATTTCTATCACCCCAAATTTGTGTTCTGCCAAGTTTGCTATTACTGTACAAATTAGTTGGATTCGCAATATCCGGCTCAAAACCATATTCCTATTGATCATAATAGATTACTGTGTTATCTGCAATGGATGAAATGGATATGTATGTTTGAACTGGATTAACTGAGCTAGTTCCATTAGTATTTAGTGTTTGTAAAGATTGAAGAATTTGTTCTTCAGGAAGCGGTACATAGAAAAACTGGATAGGTACCGGCTTAGTAGTTTGTGCGTCTACTTTTTTTGGAGTTATGCCCAAAAAAAAGAAATGAAGAGAATAAATCCTAACAATACGTTTAAGCTTAAAACCTTCTTAAACAATTGGGCTAATGCGGCTGTAACAACCTTCATTTAAATTCTCGTATTTTGTTCGTTTAATAAATGGTTTTTTTAATTTTAACACGAACAGGACGCAATAAAGATGCCTGCAGATATCTTTGGAAAATTGATTAGAAACGAACTAAGTTTTTGAAAATCAAATATTAATATGTCTCAAAATGCAATCCAATCTCATTTTATTTAATTTTTGTTACCTCACTCATATTTATTAAATTAACCGATTATGAAAATAATTTTTGCAGTAATTCTATTTTTCATTTTTTCTGCATTGGTAATGGTAAATGCTGATTTGCAGAAAGAAGATTTTACCCCTCATAAGGATAATCACAATTATCGAAGCGGAATAAAAATAGACAACACCTCTGATTACGTACCAACTGCCAATTATAATTTTGACTTAAAACTTGATCCTTACTCAAAACTTCTTAACGTTAAGGAGAAAATGGTGTGGATTAACAATTCCGAATATCCAACTGATAAAATTTATATTCATTTGTACGCTAATGCATATAAAAATAATAAGACATTATTTTCTTCCTATTATTCGCTTGATAAAGAAGAGATGACTTCAATCGTTTTTAATTCCATTTCTCTCAATAATAACCCGATAGAATTGAATTATCAATTTAAAGATGGTAATGTAAATGATAGTACTGTTGCGTATTTACTTTTACCAAAGGCTTTATCTAAGGGGGATTCCACAATAGTGGAATTTGATTATCAGTTAAAAGTTCCAAAATCAGTTAAAAGATTTGGTTATGCTACCGGGAGAAATTTTTCTTTTGTTTCGCAATGGTTTCCAAAAGCAGGAGTTTTTCAAAATGGGAAATGGATTTGTGAACCTTATTATCCATGGCAAAATTTTTTCTCTGACTTTGGCAATTATAATTTCAAAATCAATGTGCCTAAAAAATTTAGAGTTGGAGCTACGGGGTCTTTAGTAAAAGAAGATTCTACTTCTAATTCTAAAATATTTTCTTTTATACAAAATGGTGTTCATGATTTTGCATTTTTTGTAACAGACAACATTTTATATAAACGAGAAGAATATCAAAGAAAAGATGGTTCAGTTATAACAATAAATCTATTTGTACAACCGGAAAGAGAAAAATATTTTTGGCGATATAAGGATGCAGTAAAAAATAGTCTTAATTTTTTTGAAAAAAATATTGGAGATTACCCTTATGAGTCTATTACATTAGTTGATGTGCCACGAACATCCGCATCCGGGGGAATGGAATATCCCGGAATTTTTACTGTAAGTGCAGAACTATTTTCTCCTCAAGGCACAATGCAGCCGGAATATCTTGTGATTCATGAATTTACTCACCAGTTTTTTCAAGGGCTAATTGCTAATAACGAGGTTTACGAAGCATGGTTAGATGAAGGCTTTACCTCTTACATTGCTACAAAAATTGTATATAAATATTATGGAGGTGGATTTGCCAATTTTAAGATTGCTACGCATGTTCCTGTTTTTGGATTAAATTTCCTCATGTATAGAGAAATCCCGATTATCTATACTTTAGCAGACCTAAAAGTGCCGGAAGGTTTAGCGGCAGCAAATTCCTATTATAGAAATCTTACGATTGGTGCACTTGCAGATACTTCTTATCAGCTTCCAACACGGTTATCATATTCTGTTAATTCTTATTCAAAACCCGAATTAGTTCTTCTTTCACTAGAGCGTTATATAGGATATACAAATATGATGAGTTTATTGAAAGACTATTATAATCGATATAAATTCAAACATCCAACTGCATTAGATTTTATCAAGTTAGCTAAAGAAAGGGAAGGGGATAAGTTAAATTGGTTTTTTAGAGAGTTTTATTATAATGCTCGAGTACATGACTATTCAATTACCAATATCAAAAGAGTTGGACTGGATGATTTTGAAGTATTAGCTGAACGTTTACGTGAGGGTTTTTTTGAAAACGATATCGCACTTTATACAGATAAAGATACTCTATATCAGAAATGGACAGAAAATGTTCGTTATAAAGTATTCAAGTTCCATACTTTGAATAAAGTACTCGCAGCCGAAATAGACCCTTATAGAAAAAATATGTTAGATATTAATTTTGCCAATAATTCATATACTGTCGATAGTAAATACTGGGCTTCGATTTCTATTAGTCTCAGGTGGTTTTTTTGGATTCAAAATGCTCTAATGATTCTTGGGAGTATAGGATGATTTTATCAATAAAGGAATTTATTTTACATGGAGTTCGTATAGTATTTCATAATTCCAAGTTTGTTATTCTTTTATGGGCGATAAATGCTATCTCGGCGGTTGTTTTAACGGTACCTATTTACCAGCTTCTTATTGATTCACTCGGGCAGTCTCTCTATAGCGATAAACTTGCTGTGGATTTTGATTTGATGTGGTTTGCTCAATTCCAAAACATTTATAAAATACATATAGAACAAATTCCGCTTAATATTTATTTCGTGGTAGGTATTTACACATTGATCCAAACATTTTTCTTAGGCGGATTGATATCTGTTTTCCATCAGCCGCAAAAAAATCATATGGTAGATTTTTTCTTTGGAGGTGTGAAGTATTTTTATCGTTTTGTGAAAATCCTGGTGGCTACACTATTTCTTTATGTTGCTGCTTTTATTATTAATGATTTTGCAGGAGACTTAATAGGGTGGACTTATAGCAACTCAGAAAGTGTTATGGGAGATTTCGTTATCCGTTCATTAAGATATATCCTTTTAATATTTTTTATTGGGGTAATTTCTATAATTGCAGATTACTCTAAAGTTTCACTTGGTGTAAAAGATTCTAATACTGTTTTTAAAGAAATTTATTCTGCAATATTATTTATTAAGAAAAATTTCTTCAAAGTTTTTGCAATTTTTTTGATTATTGCCATACTCGGAGCGTTGGGAGCAGTCTTTTATAACCTTTTAAATCGATTTATTCCTCGGACACCTTATTATTATTTAGTCATAACCTTTATTCTTCAACAAATGTTAATTATCTTTAGACTTTATATCCGAATGCTTTTCTGCGCAACCGAAGTTTCACTTTTTAAGGATTTAAGTGCGGAAGTTGAAACGGGTAATATAATTAATAATTAGGAGTTGTAATGTCAATTATTCCAATCACCGTTTATGGGGATAAAATACTTCGTGAAAAAGCAAAACCAGTAAAAGAAGTATCGGACGAATTAATAGGTAAAATAACAAATATGTTCGAGACTATGAGAAACGCATATGGCGTAGGTTTGGCAGCTAATCAGGTTGGTTTTAGGGATTCTTTGTTTGTTATAGACCTAAGTCCTGTTGAAGGTTACGAAAAATCCAGGCCATTGGTAATGATTAATCCAAAAATTGTTGAAAGGTCAGATGAATTAGTAGTTATTGAAGAGGGTTGTTTAAGTCTTCCGAATTTAAGAGCTGACGTAGAGAGACCAAAATCGATTATTGTAAATTATCTTGATACTGATGAAAATGAGAAAACATTAGAAGCTGATGATTTTTTAGC
>Ga0172380_10004133_pt1 | contig 19024 bp, 14 predicted proteins | sample Leawe162metaG_FD_119747 | JGI IMG/M metagenome (GOLD analysis project Ga0172380, IMG submission 119747) | Leachate microbial communities from a municipal landfill in Southern Ontario, Canada - Leachate well 162 metaG | ecosystem: Engineered > Solid waste > Landfill > Unclassified | place... | reverse complement strand
GCTGAGCTTGTCATGCGTGATTGCGAGTAATTGTTGGTTGGCGCGCAGCTCAAAGTAATTCCCGGCGACGTCGCCTAATAGCGTGACCAGCACATCACGGCTGTTTTCGATTTCACTTTCCAGTGTGGCGTCGGCGCTTTCGGCGGCGCGCCTTGCACCGCCGAAAAAATCGAGTTCCCATTGCGCATCAAAACCGTTTTGAAAAATATTAATCAGCTGGTCGCCAATACCGAAGCCACCGCCCGCACCGCTGCTTTGCGACGTTGATGAGACATTATTAAGCCGCCGGCTGACACTGCTTTTGGCCGTTGCGCTGGGCAATGCGGCGGCAAAGATGGCCGTGCGCTGGGCGCGGGTGTCCCTGATGCGTGTTAAGGCCTGCTTTAAATCCAGGTTTGCCGCGATAGCGTCGGTGATTAAGCGGTTGAGTACCGGGTCGTTAAATGTCCGCCACCATTGGTCCGTCTGTGTCTGCGCCGGAACCGCCGCAACGGCGTGCCATTGTTTGGGTGCCGATATGTTCGGACGCCGGTAATCGGGGCCGACGCTGCAAGCCGATAGCAACAGCGCGGCAAGCAATAGGCGATAACGGGGACTCATGACGGCGAGCGCCCTGTTTGCGACGGGCCTTCCTTCGTTTCGATGAATACATCCATTTGCTGGCCGACATAAACCGGCAATAGCTGTCGCTCAAAGCTGTAAAGCGCTTGCAGGACACGGGTATCGACGCGCTCCGTGCTGTCGCCGGTTAATGACTTTTTGGGCACGACGTAGGGTTCGATATAGGCAAGCTTGAGTTCGGCTTTAAAGTCGCGGTTGCCGCGCAGGAACGCTACGGCTTTGCCGTTTTTGTCAAAGCGCCAGACATCGCTTTCATCAATATCGACACGCACATGCAATTGCCTGAGGTCACCCAGCACCAGCAATGCCGTTGTTAAGCCACCGGCTTGTGCAAATTCGCCGGGGCGAATATTGACTTGCAGGACTTCGCCGTCTATCGGCGCACGCACCACCAGCCTGTCCAATGTCGATTGCGTATTCGCAAGGCCGGCTTCGGCTTGCCGGACATACGCCAGCGCGCTGTCCAGTTTGGCCCTGGCTACGGCCAAGGCATTGCGGCGCTTGATTAGTTCCTCGCCACTGATGGCGCGGCTGTCGGTGATGGCTTGGGCAAGCTCATTCAGTGAGCTTGCATCGGCCAGCGAAGCTGAAGCGACATCGGCATCGGCCTTTGCTTTCGCCAGATCCGCGCGCTTTATCGCCAATTCGGCCTGCGTATCACGGTCGTCAAGGTAGAAAAGCGGCATGTCGGCCTTGATTTTGTCGCCAACCTTAACGGCGACTTTGGCGACAATGCGCGATAACGGCGTACCGATGGCGATGTTCTGGCTTTTGGCCTCGATAATGCCGGAGCCGGCGATAAAGGTATTAAAAGGCGCCGAAGCGGGTTCGGCGACTGCTTCGGCAACCGGGGTGGGTTGGCTGCCGCTGACTACGACATAGGTTGCGAAAAGAAAGCCGGCCGCCGATAGCAATGGGAGTATAGAGTTGATTTTCATGAGGTCTCTGGGCAATCAATCGGTTATTTAAGCACCGCTGCGGCATCCGTTACCCTGACAATATGGCCGTCATCCATTTCGGCGATGCGGTCGGCAAAGCTGAAAATACGCGCGTCATGGGTCACGATAACCAGCACTCTATCGTGGTGCAGGGCGACTTCCTTGAGCAGGTTCATAATGTTGTGCCCGCTTTTATGATCCAGCGCGCTGGTCGGCTCGTCGCAGACGATAAGCCGCGGGCTGTGCACGAGGGCGCGGGCAATCGCGACGCGTTGCTGCTGGCCGCCGGAAAGTTGCGCGGGCAATGCCTGCACGCGTTCGCCTAAACCGACCTGCTCAAGCACCTCGTTGGCTTTGCGTTCCGCGGCGCCTCGTTTCATGCCGTTGATAATCAGTGGAACGGATACGTTTTCGGTGGCGTTAAGCGAGGGCAGCAGGTTGTAGGCTTGAAAAACAAAGCCGATATTGACTGCCCTGAAATCCAGTTTGTCCCTGTTCGACATAGCCTGGAAATCTTCGCCGAACAATTCACAGCGTCCTTCGTCCTGGTCCAGGATGCCGGCGATGATCGATATTAATGTGGTTTTGCCGCAACCGGAGGGGCCGACCAGCATCATTAACTCGCCTGCCGCAATATCGAGATCGACGCCGTTGAGCGCAGTCACTTTCTGGCCGTCGGTAGCATAGGTTTTTACGATGTTCCAGCAATGTACGGCGGGCTTCATCGTCTAGCCTTTAAACACAATGGCAGGCTCCAGGCGGATGACTTTTAGTATGCTGATCAGCGCGGCGATAACACAAATCAGCGCGACGCCGGTGCCGCTGAATATCAGTAATTGCCACGGCAATTTGAAGGCCAGGATGGTGTAACGCATCGAATAGCCGAACAGCGCCGCGAGGCCGACGCCGAGTCCATAACCGATACTGCCTACCAGGACCGCCTGCAGCAAGATCATGCGTAATAAGGTCAGGTTACTCGCGCCCATCGCTTTTAGCACGCCGAACTGGCGTAAATTCTCCAGCGTAAAATTATAGAAAGTCTGGCCGGCAATAGCGGTGCCGACAATAAAGCCCAAGGTAATCGTAATGCCGAAATTAATCGGGATGCCGGTATTGTTCATAAAATATTCATAGGTCAGCGCCTTAAAGCCGTCCCGCGTATAAGCCGCCAAGCCGGTGATGTCGCGTATGCGCCGGGTTAATTCGACAGGGTCCTGGCCTGGTTTGGCTTTGACGAGCACAAAGGACAATAATTTGCGTTCCTTAGGCGCATAACTTTTGGCGCGGGAATACGTGGTGTATACGACGGGTTGCGACTGGAAGGTACGCGTGACTTTGGCGATGCCGACGACGATCGCGCGGCGGTCGTTCAATTCCAGGTCGTCGCCTATTTTTAGCGGGATATTTTTGTCGCCGGGCAAGACCGACGGTTTACCCAATTTATCCCTGGCGCCGTCAATATCGACGATGACGGCGTCGCTACGGCGCAAGTCCTCAAGCTTTCCCTGTAGCATGACGGCAGGGCCGCCGATCAGCGTCGTATCGTCCAGGCCGATGACATTACAGGTCTGGAACGCGCCGTCCGAAAGGCGCGCCTTTAAGAGTCCCTTGTACAGCGGCATCGCCCATTGCACGCCGGAGATGCCGCGCACCCGGTACAGCTCGGTTTCCTGCAAGGGCTTGATGTCATCGATAAACTGCACTTTGGCGTCCATGACCCATATATCGGGCAAGCCGACATCCGATATAAAGCTGTACGAGCGCGCCATCAGCCCTAAAAAAATAGCGGGTTGCTGGGTCATGATTAACGATGCAAAGGTTAAACCCATGACTATTCCCAAGAATTTGCCTTTATCACCCATCAACATTTTTAACGCGATATGATTCATGGCAGGGTTACTCTGACAGTTTGGCGAAATGGCTCAGCGCGGCCAGCGAAAAGTGTGCGATATGTTCGGCGCTGTTTTGCACGGCAGCCTCGTCGGCAATCAGCTCGGGATATAAACGGTCGATAACCGAGCGGGAGTGCTTAAACATCACGCATTGCCCGAATATGCTCAAAATGCAGCGGTTTACCAATTCCCGGTCTGTTTCGGGTCCTAAGATCAGTTCGATGATTTCTTTCAGCAGTGCGCATTGCGGGACAATGGTCGTGGCGATAATTTCATCGAGCGCTTTGGTCGGGTCGGTAATTTCGCGTGCAATCAGTTTGCTGTGAAAACCTACCGAACTGTCATCGAGCAAGCGCTGCAAGAAATTATCGATGAATAAGGCCAGCCGATGCTCAGGCGGCAAATTGGCATTCATCGCTGCATTTTGCGGATAGCGCCGGTTGACTTCGTGAAAAGCAAAGGCCAGGGCCTTAACATAAAGCGCTTCCTTGCTGCGAAAATAATAATTGACCGACGCGATATTGACGTTGGCCCGCGTGCAAATTTCCCGCACTGTTGCATCGCGAAAGCCGTGTTCGGCAAACACTTCCACGGCTTTTTGCAGCAGGCGGTCAAAAGTGAGTTCTGTAGAGGCTTCGGTCATTCTAATGATTGTATTAAACGCATGTTTGAAATGATTGTATAGGCAATATATTCAAATGGCAATGTTTTGTAATTTTCCCGGTTAGCCCGTGGGGCTATCTTAGTCAAGTCCTTTAAGAACGTGCTCTTCTATCTCAGATAGCGCTTTAATGAAAACCCGAAAACTGGGATCTTTCGTTGTTACGGAATCAATATTTTCGTGCTTTAGAAAAAAGCGGCTATGGCTGTCGTAGCAACGGTGAGTTTTTTCAATACTCGGAAATAGGCGAAGGTAAGACAACGCTTTATAACAGCCAGTAATTTTAGGTTTGCTGAGTGGCTTTTTATTATGGAAAGCATAAAGCCAACACTCTAAGGAATGGACACTGATGGCAAAGATAATTTTTTCTGAGTGTTGTTGATAAAAACCCTGCTCACCGCTGTCGATGACTGCAATCAACCTGGCAACCACATTTTCGATTAAAACTTCGGGGGTAAGCGGGCGGTTTTGAGCATCAATATGGGCGACATCAAAACCTTTCTCATGAGAAACATCGGTATCGACTTGGATAATAACAAACCGCGTATTCAGAACATCATCGCGAAACCGTTGGCTACATAAATAATAGTTGAGCAAGCCCGTCCAACCGCCTATTTCCCCCGCTTTTTGTTTTTGGCTGGTTTCATCAAAGGGCGGTTGCAACTCAGTTATTTCTTCGTCCAAATTGGGATAATCAAAATATCCGCACAAAATATTTTCAATCGTAATCTGGTCGGTCACGCCTTCACACGCCAAGCCAAACAGCATAAACCTAAAACCCTTTCGGCAAACCGCCCAAGTAGCCGCGTAAAAACGCTTCGGACAGTTTTAATTCTTCATGGGTGGACGAACGCGGTTTGTCTTGTAAGGTGATGCGTTTAAAACGGGTGTGGCCTTGTTTGTTACGCGACAACACTAACAGGCGCTGTTCGTCGTCGCCTAAATCAATACCGTCCAAAATCGCGGGGTTGTGGGTGGTGACAAACACTTGTTTGTCGTATTTTTTCGCCAGACGCACTAATTCTTTAATCAGTTTGGTGCATAGCTTGGGATTGAGCGCGACATCTATATTATCAATCGCGAAGATTTTCGGTGTATCGTCCGACACCATCAAGGCGATATAAAACAGCACGAATAAAAAGCCTTCATTGGCACTGCGTTGGTCGAAAGCGGAACTTAAAAAACGATCCGTAATGGTGACTTTATCTTCGTAGTGCGATAAATCTTTAGGTATTTCAATACCATCATACCAATCGAAAAGCTGCAAACAGGTGTGAATTTCTGCAAATTGTTCGGGTGATTTGCTTTGGATGACTATTAACAGTTTCAGCAAACCTTCGCCGTTAATGCCTAGCGGCTCGATTTGGCCTTCTTTGCTGAAATTTCTTAGGGCGGAGTTTTCCGGGGAATAGATCAGAAAAGCTTTCAGTTTTTCTTCGTTGCTAAAAATATCTTTATAAAAATCAAGATAGTTTTCGGCTATCTCATGTGGCTTTAAATAATTACTTGCAACTAAAAAAATGTCTTTAGCTGCTAAAAAAATTGTTTTCATCCTTGTTGGGTCACTCGTTGCAGCATAGGTTTCTGCCACTAACCGAAATGTTTTCTCTATTACATCTTGGTCTATTTTCTGAGGTAAAAAGGATTTGTTTTCTTCAATTTCCTTATTAGCTAACTCCATTGCCACTTCAAATAAATTCCGATAATTACGATCCACTAATCTAGTCCATTTCGCATAAGGCTGATTATCGTTAGTTAGCGTGTATTTTACTTTGTCTAAATTATCTAGGCCTATAATAATTTGTATAGGATCAGTCAAATTCTCATCACTAAAAGCCGCCCGCATCAACTGTGGCTCAGTCACCCGAATCCCCCTAGACGCCAAAAACTCATTATCCAATTTATTCGCTGTCGCTGCTGCCGCCAACGCAATCGCTTCCAACACATTACTTTTCCCGCAACCGTTTTCACCAATCAAGACGTTAAACCGCCCGACTTCCAAAGTCAGGTCAGACAGGGATTTATAATTGTTGATGTGCAATTGACGAATCATGTGCTGTGAATTTTCCGGTTGAAAATGGTGGGTTAAATCATAACATGCTTGAACTGCGTTTACGTAAGCCCCTAATTTTACAGTTTACACGGTAGATTTGTTTCGCGTGGGCACGAGCAGCATATGCCCCCCTAACTGGCTGGCGATGATGCGCTTGTTATTAAGGGATTAAAAGTTGATGTTGCCCTGTATTTACCGTATAACCCGGCAAGTTTACTAATACCCAGCCTCAACTGCCCTAAAACTCAGCCCTCACGATAACTTGCCAAGAGACATCCACCATGAGCCAAACAACTGCATCAGCGCGTCAACTGACAGCCAAGTCAACAACTGGCAAGGTTTAGTACACGATGTTAGCACTGATAGCCTTGTGTTAATTCTCGACCCGTCATCTGATGGATTGACGCAGATTAGCGATTACTTGACGGCCTTGTCAGCCAGCGCAGGAGTGGAAGGTTTTGTACCCCGGCAAAGTATTCATATTATTTCCCACGGCAGCGCGGGCAGTTTGTTGTTAGGTTCTACCTCGCTAATAACTGACCCCAGTTATTAGCGAATGGAACGGGTCTTGGGTATGTTCGAAAAGCCTCGCTTGAGAGGTGGCTACCAAGGTTTTCGAAAGGAATTGGCACGTCAAGCTTAATGAGGCCTAAACCAAAATTAAAATTTGAATGACTATTTTTATCAACGTAACTGTCATTCAAGTAAACTTGTCGAAAGGCAAGTTGGACGAAGCCGCTATCGCGTTGCCAGTGGCGTTTTTAGCTGTGCTTAAGTGATTGTATAACGCAAAACAAACTTCATGATACCGGCTTCGCGACGAATTAAATTTCTCAAGCCTAACGCTAAAAACCTGGTGTCCTTGTGCAGCCTTTTTTTATGGGCATCTTCGATTCTTACAGCTTCATCATTATCTGAAGCATATTGACGAACAAATACTGATTGTAGATTTTTTGCGAGGTCTACGGAAATTATGAATTCTTCGGTCTTGCCTTTAACTTTGCCAAGAGCTGTGTCAAACGATTTTCTATGAATTATTACGGGGATTTTTGATTGGATTGTACTCAAGTCGGTCTCTTTGACGGTAAACGAAAACAGCCTTTCATCAAAATAAATCACATCAGGGATAATCGACAGGCGGAATAAAATATCGCCCTGATTTTCAATGATTAAATTAGTCTCTTTAAGCACACCCGCCAAGCTGATAAGTTCTGATTGCAAACTTGAATGCGGTTTAAGTTCAATCCAGCCAAAGGGATGAAAAGTAATCGCTTCCTCAACGCATACAAATTCAAATCCACGCAAGTGTGCAGCCAAACCCAACAGAATAGCGAGCTGTCGCTCTGTTAAACTTAAATCCAAAGGTTTTTCTTTACCCAGCACCCCCGCTAACAACGGCATCCGGTGATCAATCGGCAAGGTCAGCCCATATTTTTGCGGCTGGAACAAATACCGGCCGGCAAAACTGTCAGGCAAGGCCATTAACGCGGCTTCAAGTGCTGGCTTATCATTAGCAAAATCCTCATACAATGCTTTGATGTACGCCAGCTTTCCGTCCGTTGTCGCGCCTCGCACCATGTCCTCTATCGAAAACCACGCCAAACGTTCGTCGGATTTGATTTTCTGTAGCAAAAAAAGATAGCCCTCCAGCGTCAAGTCAATCTGAAAAATGTCCAGATAATAGTCGGTCAACGCATGGTTAGGTGCTGTGCCTTGAACTTGTTGATAAGGCTTTAATCGGCGCCAGGGCTTGAAGGTATAATGCGACTCAAAGAGCAAACCGGCTTCTTCGCGTAGCTCCCGTTTTAGGGTTTCCGGCAAGGCCTTTTTGATCAGTTCGGAATGAGGTGATTGCAGCGCTTGAAGCAAGACGGCCTTATCAGATAGCGGCACATCGCTTTGGTTAGCCCTGCCGCCTATCAAACCATAGTCGCCTGCGGTTTTATCAAAGCGTTTTTGCGTGTCTTCGCGCTGATAAAACAAAATCTTGCCGTCCAGTTTGATAATGCTCCAGGCAACGTAACAGTAACGAATAGCTTGCGCCTGTTGACCCGCATGATGCTCGTGCCGGGCATTCTCGATAAAGCGCAAGCTATCGCGCTGCTGATTGCGCTTGTCATTGGAAATACCCTGAGTATTCCAGAAGTTAGGCGCAAACAAACGGGATTCAGCATCGCTCAGTGCGGTTAAAATCGACAGTGCCAGCAATTGCGCCGGAAAAGAGACAAAGCACCATTCGCCTTTTTGCAAATAGGCAGTATTTAACACAGCTAAGGTATCGAGCAGAGTTTCTATTAACGCAACCGTGTTTTCAGCAACCGTGCGATCAAGTGGATATTGATGATACAGTGCGTCAATCAAGGCCTCGCGCGGCACGCTGTAAAAATCGCCTTCTTCTTCGGCGTAACGGGGTAGATTTTGCAGAAGCGTTTTGATTAGGTTTGCGATCATGTCAATAGTCAAAAAACTGCTTGAATCCCTTTTGTAACAAGCCTTCTTTAAGAATTTTATCGCCTGTCCATAACAAACCTTTTAATTCAAGCGTTAAGGCAACATGCGCCGAATCGTTTTTATCAATGTCATGACATAATTGATAAGCCTGTTGGCGATTTTCAAGACTAATCAGCTCTTCTTTGTACAAATGAATCTTTTTCAAGTAAATTTGATAGAGTTGAATGATCTCATCCTCAGATAAGCCACTGACTTTTATTATTTTTTCTTTATGCTTAAATAACTCGACTAAAACCATCTCACAGACAAAAAAGTCATTGTCAGTGGCTAGCAATGTTTCTGCAAATCTTGAGCGATTTTTTAATAACGCCGAAAACAGGATATTAGTATCGACAATAACAGGCGCTTTTGAGGCTTTCATAGCTCGAATAAACCCTTTTGTTTTCCCCACAGCGTATTGTCAATTTCGCTGATTAACTGGTTTGCAGCCTCTTCAGATAATTGGCTTTTTTGCTGAATCGCCTTGATAGTCAAGTAATCTAAAAATTGCTCAAGCTTGTCTTGTTCTATCAAGGAACGGTTTAATGTAATCACCACTTCCTGGTTACTGGTTGTTATTTGATACGGTTGTACGGTTGGCATGGCTGCTCTCCTTCAAGTGTAGGAAATCTTCATCTGTCATTTTAAAATTTTCGTCAATCGCAAATTCCACTTTGTCTTTTAATAAGCCTAACGGCCTTTTTTTAACGGCTTGGTTTTTTAAAGACAACACAAAATTTAACGTGGCTTCGACTTTATCCAGCGGTAAAGTGTGCATTTCTTTTAATACGGCTTGTTCTATTTCGGCTCTGTTCATGGCTTTTCTCTTTATAGAAAACTGCGGTTGTAAATATGCCGCGCCAATGTCGGTAAAAAATTATCCGAAGGGGCAGTTAAATTTCTTAAATCAGATTTTTGGTTAACCCAGAAATATTGCAATAAAAATCTTTGGTAATCGTGCGGTTCGGCATCTGGATTACCTGTATTTTGGCGGTAAATGGTATTGATTTTTTCGCCGAAATGCCCTGTTGGGTCTAATTTTAACCCAGTCAAAATACCGTCAACATCGCTTCCTACACCACTAATGTAATCCTGTAACTCTTTGAGGATAATCGAGTTGGGTCGTGATAGAGAAATACAAAGCAACAAAATATGTTCATAAGGTTGGATGGCTTTTGGTAATTTGAACATCGCCCGCATATTGACCAAAAACAAAAAAGCAATCATTTCAGGATTGAGCGGTTCAAGCAAATTGGCATGGGACACCCAGTTGCGGGTCATTTTCATCAACCATGCAAACGTATAAATATCGCGGATTTTACTCAAATCACCCGCATATTTTTCTTTCAGGCTATTTGCATCAATATTTTCTTCCCATTCATGGACGAGGGTTCGCAAAAACAAGCGGTACAAGATATTTGGGTCGTCCGATTGTTTGATGGGAAAAAATTGCGCTAGCGTATCCAGGTAGTTTCCAATGTCTGCGGTAGGGATTTCAATAGTAGGCTGCTGGTTTTCAATTTTTATAAAATCCCTGAATTGAATTTTGGCTTCGTCTTTTTCAATGTGAGCTTTTAAAAAACTGCAACCTTCAATAATCCCCCGTCTTAAAATCACATAATCAGACTGTCGCGTTTTAATCCATTGCCGTACCTTCCCAAAATTAGCATCGCCTTTTTCAAAGCCTATGACTTCTGGAATATAAATGTCATCGCATCGTTTTTTAAAACCGCTAAAAGAATTTTTTTCTCCGGTCATAAAACACATCTTTTCGGCAGGAAAACCTAAATGTACCAAGTCATTGAAAATATAAAATCCAGCATTAATATGAAATTTTTCCTTGTCTTGGGAATCGTTAGGGATGGATAAGTCAAAATCGACATTATTGTCTAGGCGAATGTCGATAATTACTGCGTCAACTTTTCTGGTTAACTCGTTGTTTGCCTTAAATTCGACATAATCAAAATAATGGCGGCATAAAAAGACGCAATGCAAGGCCGAATTTTCTTTGAAAAACTTTTCCAAATCGCTGGGTTTACTCAATAAACTGAGTTCATCCTCATCCCAGTTATCAAAACTCATTAAATCCTGAAACATCGAATTTAATGTACCGGTACCCGTGGGCAAACCACCGCCAAAATCTTCAATCCACAAAATATTCATGATTCCCCGTCAAATAAAGCCTTAGTTAAAATTAACTCAGCGGTAAAAAGCTGGCCTTCGCTTTTACAAACAAATTGCGCTTGTTCTCCCAATAGCTCTACCAAGCGGTTGATAAATGCCAAGCCTTTGTGCGTGCCTGCCAAATTGCTGCTGGCATTGGCCTTACAATGGTTTTTAACCGAAAACACATAGCTGCCTTGTTCCGTCAATTGCCAAGCAATTTGTATGCGGTTCTCGCCATCCCAATATTTCAAAGCGTTCAAAATAAGCTCGGACGTGATGGCAAACAACAAGGAAAAGCGGATTTGATTAACGCCGAAGTTTAACGTATCGCTGTCGGCTATGGATACATCAACCGCCGGAATATGAGCCAGCGTCCAGCCATAGAATACCTCAACGCCGTGACTATCGACATTCAACGGCAAAACTTCTTCAATGAAGGACTTGCGCGTTGCTTTGATTAAGGCCGTTTCTGGGTTATTGAGCAGCTTTCTTAGCTCGGTGGTGTCGCTCATAAAAATGATGCGGTTTAACGCTTGCCGCAGGGCTGAGGCAATCACCCATTTAGGTGTGGCGTCGCCTGTGCGGTCATTTTGCCAGGATTGCCTGAATTCTTGCGGGTCGCTGATGGACTGCTTAAAAGTGTCAATCAGGCAATCGGTTAATGACAGCGTGGAAAACAACGCGGCAATTTTGTTGATGGCTTGATAGTGCTTGGTGTCTTTCTCATAAACCTCGCTGCCTAATAAATGGATGGCTTGCCTGAGTGATTCCGGCGCAGTGGCTAAGGCGTTACGCATGGTGTGGGTGAAGAATGACAGCATTTCTTTTTCTTTTTCATGTAGGGCTTTATCCTTTTCAATAATCTCCTGATGTTGTCTGATGTCTCTTAAGCAAAACTCTTTAAGATTTGGATCCATGTCCATATCAAAAATGAATGTTTTTGCCTGCTCATACGCGCCGGCTTCTTTGTAGAGGGCTATTTGTAACAAGATACAAACTATTTTTGTTTGGATCAGTTGTTTATTCGGTATTGCCTTGATACCGTCAACATACATCCTCCCACAATATTTAAAATTATTTAAAAAGTATTCAGCTGTTTTGTAGTGTTTTCCGTCGTTTTTAGAGCCATGAATTTTAGCGTCACAACAGTGAGAATAAAACTCTATCAAGCTCTCAAAAGATTCATTGCACCGAAAGAATTCATAATCTTTTGACGTAAGAGCTTCGCCAAGAGCTTCGTCCGCATGTTGAAAGCATTCCAAAGCGTAAGCATCATTTTGTTCGGTGCCTTTACCTGAAAAGGAGAGAAGGCCTAACATTAGCCAAGCTTCCGGAGCCATATACCCTTCTGTTTCTTTCTTGCACCAATTGAATATAAATTGGTAGTAATTTTCGAGATTGCCTTTATCCCTAAAGTCAGCTGGAATGGCTAAGGAAATATGGACCTCAATAAACCAGTTAATCGCTGCAACGTAACCTTGTACTGCCGCCAGTACTATCCATTTTTCGCCGAGACCATAATCTTTCTCGATACCTTTGCCTGCAAAATAACAAAGTGCTAACCGATATTGGCCGTCGGCAACATCCATTTCAGCGGCTTTTTGATACCACTGGCAAGCCGTTTCATCGCTTTGTTCGACGCCTTTGCCCTGGGCGTATAATTCGCCCATTAAAAAATAGGCTTCGGGGACACATTTGCTATGATCCGCGTATTCTTCTGGGTATTGCTGGTAGCGTTCAGCTATCGAGAGGCATCCGCGTAGATCAACATTGGCGATATAGGCGTCGGTTTGTTCGACCGCCTTGTTTAGCCATGCCAAAGCCAGTTCGTTATTTTGTTCAACCCCTTTTCCTTCGTGGTAAGCCCTAGCCAAGTCACATTGTGCGGCGGCAAAATCTTGTGCAGCCAATTTATCAAACCAAGCAAAGGCCAGTTCATAGTTTTGCTTGATACCTATGCCATCCTGATAGCAAACCGCCAATAAATATTGGGCCTCGGTGCAGTTTTGTTCTACGGCGTTTTTAAGCCATGTAAAGGCCAGATTTGCATTTTTTCCATTCTCTATGCACAGCGAAGTAAATAGTGTTGCGCCCTCAGAATCCGTATTTTTATTCGCGTCAAGTGATTTTTTTGCTTTATCAAAAAGGTCTTGATTTATAGCTCTAAGATAATGTAAACCTAATGCCAGTTGAGCACTAACTAGGCCTTGTTCAGCCGCCTTAGTAAGCCATATTAGTATTGTTGCAGTGTCGTAATCTTCATCGCCAAGAAAATCACGCAGTGACTCATAAAATTTAGGCCACAATTCACTACTTACCATCTCAATCCGTCCAGCTAAACGACAAGCTAAATCAAATTGCGCCTGGGCATCGCCCGCATTGGCTTGTTGTTGCAGTTCAGAAATTGACAGGGTGTTTTGTTCGGTCATGGTTTTACCTTTGGATTTTTGTTGTTTTGATGCAGTGCCTTGGTTAAGCGCAAACTGGCTTATTGTCCTGAGCTTTTGTGTTGTGGTTTTAAGCCGACGGCTGCCCTCACCGTTCTATACATTCGATCTTTAACGGCACCTTTAGCGCCTTGGCGATGTCTTCCAACATCATTTTGGCAGTGGCTTTGCTAACGTGGGTAGTAACGCACCAACCGTCGCACTGTCGTTGTGATTGATAGCCGTTGGCTTTTGTCCTGCTAACCAGCGGCGTCTTGGCAACGATTTTATTCAATTCCGCCACCCGCTCCAGACCAAGCACTTTCAGGGTTTTAACAAACGTATCCTTGATGGTGGATTCTTCAATGATCTGGTCTGCCACCGAAACCCGTAAGTGTTTGCCGTCATGCTTGCGGGTGATTTTTTTGTCGCGTTTGTGATAGCTGGTTTTTTCGGTTGGGTGCGTCGCGCTTTTCGTGTGGAAGTTGTTCACGGCGGCTTTGATGTCGGTTTCTAACGCTTGCAGCTTGCGGCAGGCTTCCATGCTGTCGGTCACCTGCGAAAAATCGCCGCTTAACATGGCTTCCTGCCCGACAATTTTCAAATCATCGGCGGCGTAGTGCAGCGCGGCGAACAAGTCGGTGAATTTGCTGGTGACGGTTTCTGGCAATCTGGTCATTTTGGTGTTCCCCATGATTTTGGCTGGAATAAATGACCTTAACGTAAAGCGTTTGGGTCATTTCTGTAACAATTAGCAATGCGGCTTTTTCATTGCGTTTGGTAGCCGCTTTCACAACATGGTGTGTAGTATCGGCTAAAACGCAGGGGATGTAATGGGAGGACTGTGGGAGTTTTTCGTGTGTTAAGTACAGTAGCCGGCTTTGTTGTTCAGAAAGGCATGTTGTATTCGTTGCAGCCGTTTTTAATTATCGGGCATTACCTCTGGTGATGACGCGCTTGTCACTAAGGATTTGAAAGTTGCTGATGCACCCGTATTAGCGTATAACCCGGCAAGTTTACTAATGCCCAGCTTCAACCGCCCTAAAACTCAACCATCACGATAACTTGTCAAGAGACATCCGCCATGAGCCAAACAACTGCACCAACACGCCAACTGATTATTAACGACAGCCAGGTCAAAAACAGGCAAGGTTTAGCAAGCGACGCCGATATACTTACCGCTAATACTGCACCTACTTTTTTATCTGGCGGCGGCAAAATTACTACCGACTTCGGTGGTTATGGTTATGATTATGGCAAATCGGTCACTGTGCAAGCCGATAGCAAGATTCTATTGGGTGGTTATAGCTTCATTGGAAGCAACGATGTCTCTGTCTTCGCCTTGGTACGCTACCATACCGATGGTTCGTTGGACACCGGTTTTGGCGGCGACGGCAAAGTCACTACCGACTTTCGCTATTGGGCCCAGGGTAACTCAGTCACCGTGCAAGCCGATGGCAAGATTCTATTGGGTGGGTATGCCAACATTGGAAGCACCGATGACTTCGCCTTGGTACGCTACAATGCCAATGGTTCGTTGGACAAGAGCTTTGGCGGCGACGGCAGGGTCACTACCGACTTGGGTCATCAAGAATATGGCATGTCGGTCACCGTGCAAGCCAATGGCAAGATTCTACTGGGCGGGAGTAGCCACAATGGAAGCAACAATGACTTTGCCTTGATACGCTACAATACCGATGGCACGCTGGATACCGGTTTTGGCGGCGACGGTATAGCCACCACCGACTTCGGTGGTTGGGAGGAGGGTTCCTCTGTCACCGTGCAAGCCGATGGCAAAATTCTATTGGGCGGGCGTAGTTATAGCATTAATGATAATGTAACAAGCAACATGGGCTTTGCCTTGGTGCGCTACAATACCGATGGTTCACTGGACACCCGTTTTGGCGGCGACGGTGAAGTTACTACCAACTTCGGTGATTGGGATGAGGGTCAATCAGTCACCGTGCAAGCCGATGGCAAAATTCTACTGGGCGGGCGTAACAATTTGGCACGCTACAATACCGATGGTTCGTTGGACAAGAGCTTTGGCGGAGACGGCAAAGTCACTACCGATGGTGTAGGGGGTACCTCAGTCACCGTGCAAGCCGATGGTAAGATTCTATTGGCCGGGGTGGGCGACAATGGAAGCAATCAGGACTTCGCCTTGGTGCGCTACAATACCGATGGTTCGTTGGACGCCGGTTTTGGCGGCGACGGCATAGTTACTACCGACTTCGGAAATAGTGATGTCGGCTACTCAGTCACCGTGCAAGCCGATGGCAAGATTCTATTGGCCGGGTCTAGTCACAGTGGAGGCTATCGTGACTTCGCCTTGGCGCGCTACAATACCAATGGCACTCTGGATAGCACTTTTGATGGCGTCAATACCCTCAACGGCAATCCCAAGTACACCGAAAACGGCGCGACAATCGTCTTGGACAACACCGTACACATTGTCGATGCCGAATTATCCGACCTGGATAATTACAATGGCGCGTCCATTACCTTAGCGCGGCATGGCGGCGCGGACAACCAAGATGTGTTTTCAGGCAGCGGCCATCTCAGTCTTAGTGTCAGTAATGCCCAGTTATCGGGCATCACCATCGGCACCGTCAGCAACCATAACGGCACGCTGACGATCCATTTCAATGGCAATGCCACTCAAGCGCGGGTTAATGAGGTCTTATCGTCGTTAGCCTACAGCAACACCTCCGACCAGCCGCCAGCCTCGGTATCAATCGACTGGACGTTTAACGACGGCAATACCGGCAAACAAGGCACAGGCGGCGCGTCAAAGGCGTTAGGTTTCACGACAGTCAATATCACGCCAACCAATGATGCGCCGACGTTAACGGCTTTCACCGCTTCGGTTGCTACAGGCAATGAAGACAGCACCATCAACGTAAGCTTTGCAGACTTAATAAAACAAGCGAATGAAACCGATGTTGACGGTACGGTTACCGCCTTTGTCATTAAATCGGTCAGTAGCGGCACGTTAAAATTTGGCGCATCGCCTGGAACGGCAAAGCCTTGGAATGCGGCAACGAACAACACCCTTGATGCGACCCATCAAGCCTATTGGACGCCTTCATCAAATGCTAACGGTGTCTTGAATGCGTTTACCGCCGTGGCTGTGGACAATGGCGGTTTAAAATCCGCTACCGCCATTCAGGCGACGGTGGCGGTTAAGGCGGTCAATGATGCGCCTGCCTTTAAAACGCCAACAACCATTAACTACACGGACACGGTTTTTGATGACAGCTTTGCAACTGCGACAGGGAAGTTAATCGCCGCCGATCCTGAAAATAGCCCTTTAACCTATGGCATGGTCGGCGGTAAGGATAATGGCAATGGCGGCTTTAGCAAAAGCAGTTTATATGGCGTGTTGACAGTCGTTAAGCTAACCGGGGCGTATAGTTTTGTCGCCAACGATGCCGCTATTGAAGCATTGAAGGCTAATACCAGCGTTGGTTTTACCGTGACAACATCGGATGGTTTGCTAAGCGACAGTGTGACGCTGACTATCAAGCTTGCACAAAAAGGCACGACCGAATCCATTGGTAAAGATACGTTGATAGGCACACCCGCCCATGACAAATTTGATGGCTTGGCAGGGAATGATTTTATCAACGGCTTGGCGGGTGCTGATACGATGAAGGGCGGGTTAGGCAATGACACTTATACCGTTGATAACATCGGCGATGTGGTGATTGAAACCTCAAGCCTGGCGAGTGAAATTGACAGCGTTAATAGCTCGATCAGTTACACGTTAAAAAACAATGTCGAAAACCTTACCCTGACTGGAGTAGCGGCGATTAACGGCATGGGCAGTGCGCTAAATAATGTCATAACCGGCAATAAGGGCGCTAATAACCTCAATGGCGGCGCGGGAGCCGACAAACTGATAGGCGGTCTGGGCAACGATTTTTATGTTGTCGATAACAAGGGCGATGTGGTGATTGAATCTTCAAGCTTGGCAACTGAAATGGATACGGTTAACAGCTCGGTGACTTACACGATTAAAAACAATGTCGAAAATCTTGCCTTGACCGGAGTAGCGGCGATTAGCGGCACAGGCAATGCGCTCAACAATATACTGACCGGTAATGCCGGTGCTAATACGCTGACTGGCTTGGCGGGTGATGATGTTATCACCGGTTTGGCGGGCGCTGATACGATGATTGGCGGCTTGGGCAATGATATTTATGTTGTTGATAACATAGGCGATGTCGTGACTGAATATTCAGCGCTGGTTAGCGAAATTGATAGCGTTAATAGTTCTGTCAGTTACACCTTAAAAGCCAATGTGGAAAAACTTACCCTGACCGGAACAGCGGCGATTAACGGTACCGGCAATGCGCTCAACAATGTCTTAACCGGCAATACGGGTGCTAACATCCTGAACGGTTTGGCAGGTAATGACATTATTGACGGCCTGACGGGTGCTGACACGATGGCTGGCGGAATGGGCAATGATGTCTATTTTGTTGATAACAAAAGCGATGTGGTGACGGAAATCTCAACGTTGGCAACTGAAATTGATAAAGTTAATAGCGCTGTCAGTTACACATTATCGGCTAATGTTGAAAATCTTGTGCTGACCGGAACAGCGGCTATCAATGGCACAGGCAATGCGCTGGATAATGTCATAACCGGCAATGCCGCCGCTAACACGCTGAACGGCGGCATCGGTGCGGATATGCTGATTGGTGGTTCAGGTAATGATGTTTATGTTGTCGATAATGGCGCTGATATTGTCTCTGAAACGTCTGCTGTGGCGTCTGAAATTGATCGGGTTGATAGCTCGGTAAGCTACACCTTAAAAGCCAATGTGGAAAACCTGACCTTGGCCGGAACGGCGGCGATCAATGGCACGGGTAATACCTTGGCAAATGTCATTACGGGCAACGCGGGGAATAATCTTCTGGTCGGCTACGAGGGTAGCGACACGCTAAACGGTGGTTCGGGTAATGACATACTGAACGGCGTAACCGGCCAGGATGTGCTGACAGGGAACGCCGGTTTCGACGCGTTTCGGTTTTCTGTTGTGCCGACTCCCGGCAATGCGGATGTGATTACTGACTTTGTCGTAGCCGATGACTCGATTCAGTTGGAAAATGCTGTTTTTACCCAGTTTATTACCTCCGGCACGTTAGATGCCACGCATTTTGTTAAAGCGGATGTTGCGCTTGATCTTGATGATTATGTGATCTACAACCCTGCCACCGGTGCGTTAATGTATGACGCAGATGGTAATAACACTGGCGCGGCTGTGCTGATTGCGGTGTTGGGGACGAATTTGGCGTTGACTAATGGGGATGTTGTGGTGATTTGATACGGGTGTAGCATGACTGATTTCGGCGCTTTAAATCACGCCCTGCTGTTTTTCAGGTAATCCCTTGATTGCCCATAGCGGGTTATTACTTTGTTGTCATATAATACCGCCCTTAGTTTTTACGATCCCTGACTAGAGAGTTAATATGAAAAAAATAGCTATATTTATCATGTCGTTACTGTTCTTTTTCGTCGCCGCTGCTAATGCGCATGGCCCGGTACGTCAAAAAGCTGAAGAAGAAATCACTATCAATGCACCGGCTGAAAAAGTTTGGTCACTGATCAAAAATTACGGCGATATGTCCTGGCATCCTGGTATCAAAAGCACTACCGTCGATAACGGTAACAGCAAAGGTTCGATCCGCGTTTTGACATTGAAAGACGGCGGCACGATCACCGAAGAATTAAAAAAGTATGACGACAAAAAAATGACGTTTGCTTAT
>Ga0172380_10004132_pt1 | contig 19028 bp, 36 predicted proteins | sample Leawe162metaG_FD_119747 | JGI IMG/M metagenome (GOLD analysis project Ga0172380, IMG submission 119747) | Leachate microbial communities from a municipal landfill in Southern Ontario, Canada - Leachate well 162 metaG | ecosystem: Engineered > Solid waste > Landfill > Unclassified | place... | reverse complement strand
GAGGAGTTAATAAATTATGTTGATAGATAAAAGTAAAATTCCAGATGAAGCTTTATATGTTTTGAATAAGTTAAAAGAGAATAGTCATGAGAGTTATCTTTGTGGAGGAGCAATTAGGGACTTAATTTTAAATAAGACTCCAAAAGATTTTGATATTACCACTCAAGCATTTCCAGAGCAAGTAATGCAATTATTTAATCATACTATTCCCACTGGCCTAGAACACGGGACTATTACAATTATGGTTAATAAAATTCCTATAGAGGTAACGACTTTTAGAAGCGATGGAGAATATACAGATAGTCGTAAACCTGATTCAGTAAAATTTGGTGTAAGCGTTAAAGAAGATGTTTTAAGAAGAGATTTTACTATTAATGGACTTTTATATGATGGAGAAAAGGTAATTGATTTGGTTTATGGTAAAGGTGACATTTTAAATAAGGTAATAAGATGTATTGGACACCCATATGATATTTTCAATGATGATGCGTTGAGAATGATGAGATGTATTAGATTTTCTTGTCAATTGGATTTTAAAATTCATTATGTCGCAAGAGAAGGGATTATTGATAATGCTCATTTAATCAAAAATATATCTCAAGAAAGAATTAGAGATGAGTTAGTCAAGATTTTAATGTCTAACAAACCATCCGAAGGAATTTTTCTACTCAGTAAATTAGGTATTCTTCAGTATATCTTGCCCGAATTACAACTTTGTGTGGGTTTTGACCAACACAATAAGTATCACAGTAAAAATGTATTCAACCACATCTTAAAGGTCTTAGAAAGCACTCCTTGCGTCTTAAATATTAGATTGGCAGCACTATTCCATGATATTTCTAAACCTGAAACATTTACAATGGGTGAAGATATGGCAGGACATTTCTTTCAGCATCACAAAGTAGGAGCAGATAAAACAAGAGAAATTATGAAACGTTTGAAGTTTGATAATGAAGCTATAGACAATGTTTGTATTTTGGTTTATGAGCATATGGCGAGATATCCTAAATTAAGAGAAGGATCGGTAAAGAAATTATTAAAACGTCTAGGTGAACATAATGTAAATGATTTGATTAATCTCCAAATTGCAGATATAATTGGTTCAAAACCTCCTTTTGATTTTGAGAATGTTGTTTTGTTAAAGAATGAATTGAAGAGAATTATTGAGTTTAAAGAACCTATTGCTGTAAATCAATTAGCTATAAACGGTCATGATTTAATTAAGTTAGGGATTAAGCCAGGAAAAAGAATGGGTGAGATTTTGAATGAATTATTAGGATTGGTGATGGATAAACCAGAAATGAATACTAAAGAACAATTATTAAAGATTGTTAATAAAGATTGTTAATAATATTAGTAGTAAGGGAGAGTGTATTTAAATGAATATTAATTATAAATTTGAGGGAAATAAAATCATTAAAACTATTGAATTTGAACTTACTGAAAATGAAATTGATTTATTGAAAAGAATAAAGCATGAGTATAAAGTTAATATTACCAGTTGTCCTAGATTCGATGAGGAAAGAGAACTTACCGTATCTGTTTATCATTTAATAAAATATGATTTAGTAAAAGATCAATTTGGAATAGATGAATATATGATTACAGATATTGGTCGTGATTTTCTTGAAAGTTATGATGATTTTGAAAATACCTAAAATAAAGAATCAAGCTATACAAGGGTTTCAGGGTTCGCAATATCCCATAAAAATTGCATTTTAATTGAAGGAGGTTAATTTTTGGATAGAATAGATGGAAAATGTAAAAATTGTAAACACAATGAGCATAATCCTTTAATTTGTTTACCTATGTTCTTCTTTTTGGAATGTCGATATAAAAGGAAGAATAAGAAGAGGGAGATAGCAAAATAATCCAAGTCATCTATTGCTTTTTAGGTATTTATGTGATATTATAAATGTATAAATAAATATTTGAAAGAAGGTTTTCTGAATGAAAGTAACAACTGATAAATCAATTCTAACTCAAAAATCTAATCCAATTACCAAACTTGATGATATGAAAATTATCATGAATCAAGTGAATGAAATGTTTAAACTGATGGCAGAAAGTCAAGGAGTTGGTATTGCTGTACCACAAGTAGGAATACATAAAAGATTTTTCCTTGCCGTGTTAGATGAAAGAAAAGTGGAATTGTTTATTAATCCTATAATCTTAAATAAAAGTGAAGAAATGATTGAAGATGAAGAAGGATGTTTGAGCGTACCTGATAATTATGGTACAGTTTCAAGACATAAATCAATAACTGTCAAATACTTTAATGGTAAAGAAATTAAAACAGAGACATTTGAAGATTTAAATGCTAGAATTATTCAGCATGAATATGATCACTTAGAGGAGATACTATATACTGATAAAGCAATTAATATTGTGTTAAAAGAAGCAGTATAAGGAGTGATATTTATGTCAGTAGCAAGAGATAATCATATTGCAAGTATTAATGCTTTATTGGTTAAATATGGTGCTATTCTTGACAGATATGGCACATACAAACTTGGAAATTACAAATTTGATACTCGTGCCGTTAATTTAAAAATTTTTTCCGGAAAAATTAAAATCAAATCTACTCCAATGATGAAAATTACTTTAAAATCATTGGAAAGATCATTGAAAATCTATTCAAAGGAGGTAGAAAATTGATTAATTGGCATAGTTCAGATAAAGAAATTGAAGCAATGACTTCAGAACAAGCGATAGAACTATTAGAAAATCAAATTAACATGGGTAAAAGTTCAAATCCTCATGCATTAGGGCCAAGAAAACATATGGTCAAAGCATTCGAATTAGCTGTAGAAGCATTAAAGGCTCAGCAGGGAAATATCTAAGCAAATATATTTAAACTATTCTAATTTTTAATATTTATAGTATAATCTAAAAAAGGAGTTGAACATAAAAAATGAGTAAAAAAGAACTAAAAATAACTAAATATTGTAATGAATGTGGGACAGGAGCAATTATCAATTCTACAATTTGTACTTCATGTGGAGCAGAACTTATGACATCTAAGGGAATGCAGTTTGTGCAGCCAATAAGGAGTAAACAAGATATTGAAAAAATGAAATCCTATCTTAAATCAAAAAATATTAGAGATTGGGTGTTATTTACTTTAGGAATTAATTCAGCTTTGCGTATCAGTGATTTATTAAAAATTACTGTGTCAGAAGTTATTGATGATAATGGAAATATTAGAGATAGACTCAGGTTAAAAGAAACTAAAACTGGAAAAAGTAAAGATTTCCCTTTTTCTAATAAAGTTAGAGATGCTTTAAAAGAATATATATCCATTGCTAATCCTACAGAATTTTTATTTCCTTCTAAAAAAGGAGGAGCAATACAGAGAACTTATGCTAATAAAATATTATCTGATGCTGCTAAAGCAATAGGAATAAAGGAAAATATTGGATCGCATAGTATGCGAAAAACATGGTCATATCAAGCTTATAAAGAAGGTGTTTCACTTGCTCAAATTTCAGATGCATTAAACCATTCTACCGAAAAAATGACAAGAAAATATCTTGGTTTAACTCAAGAAAGTTTAGATAATGTGTTTATGAGTATGGATCTTTAAAATTTTATACAATTTAGAGGAGGAAGAAAATACAATGAATGTCTTATCACTAGTTCAAAATATCCTAACTTCATTTTACAGGCACAAAATATTAGTTGGTAAAGTATCTGATAGATTGAAAGAAATTTGTCTTGAAGTATCTAAAGCTCATTATTTTATCATTGAAGAAATCGAAACAGATAAAGATCATGTGCATATGATTATTAATTGTAATCCTAGATATGGAGTTATGAAATGTGTTCAATTAATTAAATCTACCACAGCAATTAGACTTTTTGATGAATTCCCTTACATAAAGAAAAGATATTTATGGGGAGGGAAGTTCTGGAGCAGAAGTAGTTTTGTTTCTACTGTTGGTAGTGTTAGCCTTGAAACAGTTAAGAAGTATTTGAGAATCAAATATAATAATACTTGTAATTATTATATTTGTATTGTATAATATATTAAGGAGGTGATAATTTATGAAAAAACCAAAAACGCCATCATTTGTTTTAAATTTACCTTTAAAAACTACTGTCTCAGATAATTCTGCTTTAGATAAATACTTTGAATTATCAAGACGTTATTATAATGCTATTTTAGGTAAATTATTAAAAAGATACTACTTAATGATTCAAAGCAAGGAATTTATTAAAACATGTAAAAAGTCATTTATCTATGACAGAGAAGGTTGATAGGAAATCATTTGAATTGTTTTATGATTCTTGGATAATTATAAAGATTACTGAAAATGGAATAGAAAATTTAGGAACGGTAAAGGAGTTTAGAGAAAAGAATGTCATCATGCTTTAACCAAAATAGAAGGGATGATATTTAAATGGAAACAATTTTAATTAAACCTAATTTACTTAAACTGGTTATAAATGGCCAAAAAGTTACAACTTGTCGGCATGGTGTCCGTACATATCCCTTAGAAAAGACAAGATTACAATCAAATTCATCAGAGGATTATATTTATATAAATATTAATGAACTGAAGTATTATAAATTAAAAAATATTACTAATGATATGGCACAAGATGACGGTTTTGACAATAGAGAGAATTTAATTGAAGTATTAGAACAAATTTATGATGGTATTAATGATGATTCAGATATTACAATAGTTTGTTTTACATTAATCCAATAAATGTCTGGTTTGCTAGGATAATAAATAAAATAATAAAAATAATAAAGGAGAAATTAAATGATAATTATTGAATTCCGTGGTAAATGTATAGATGATGGTGAATGGGTTTATGGAGATCATTATTCATCAGATGAAATGCCAATGAGAGGAGAAGTAGGCCACTTTATTAAAATCGGTTTAAATGAAGAATATAGAGTTATTCCTGAAACAGTTGGTCAATTTATTGGAGAAATTGATATAAACAATAAAGAAATTTATTATGGAGATATTTTAAAGGTTCATGATTCTCGTTATCCACAAAACCCTTCATTTATAGGAGTTGTTGATTTTCAAGATGCTTCATTTGTAATTAAAAATGATTGCGTTACTCATTATCGCTGGATGGATTATGAGGTAGAGATTATAGGGAATAAGTATGAGAATCCTGAATTATTGGAAGGAGATGATAAAAATGACAAATCAAGATAAAATAAATTTTATTAAAGAATGGTATAAATTCAGAGAAAACATGTGTAAAAAATATAATGATATTTGCACAGAATGCCCTTTGTATGAATCAAGTGACGGATGGCCTAGTGGAGAAAATGGTGAATATGAATATGTTGATAATTGTAAATGTGATTTTGAAGATAGGTATGCAGAAGACATAATTGAATTAATGAAAAATGAGAGGCAATTAACAAATGAGTATTAAACCATATTGGGACTATTTTAAATATGTACTAGAACATAAAAAGAATGTCTTTAAAACTTGTTGGTCTAAGGGATTGTACAAACATGCTATTACTCATGATTTAAGTAAATTTAGTTCGCAAGAATTTGTGTCTTATGCAAAATATTTCTATATAAACAAAGAAGAATTTAAACAAGAATTTGATAAAGCGTGGGAACATCATTATAAAAATAATCCGCATCATTGGGATTACTGGCTAGATGAGAATGGAGTCCCTAAAACAATACCTGATCGTTATTTAAGACAAATGATAGCAGATTGGGAAGGTATGAGTTTAAAATTTGGAGATACTGCTCAAGAGTATTACCTTAATAATTATAAGAAAATTAAGTTAGACAGGGATACAAGAATAAAATTAGAAATGATGTTGGGTTTAAATGATAGTTTAGCACATAATTATGGCCATACATTAGAAGAGTTTGCAAATATGTGGGATGAAAGTGAGTATAATATGGTTTTTAGATTTATTAAAAATGGGTATGGGGTTGATAGTTATGAGTTATTAAAATCTAATTCCTAGCAAACCCAGATTTCAAAGGTAAGAAAGGAGATATTAAATGAAAAATTATAAACTAAAAACTATTGATACATATGGAATATTTGGCAATAAAAAAGATTTTACAGACAAACAAAAAGAAGAACTAAAGAATCTAGGGTTTAGATTAACATTTATGGATACTACTTGGGAAAAATATATGGGCAATTTTGTAACCATGATGATATTAACTGGTAAAGAATATTTATATTTTTATAATTATAGACATTTTCTCCCTTGTGAACTGAGTGAAAATGTTAAGGATAAAGATACCTTGAAAGAAATTAATAAGGTTGTAAAAGAATTGAAAGTAATTGGTGTAATTTGATAAGAAAATAAATACCTTATTTCATATGCTCTATAAATAATAAAATAAAAAGGAGATATTGTATGATAGCAATAAAGAAAGTGATAATGAAATGGAATCCCGCAAATAAAAAATGGTATGAATCAAAAGGATATATATTTACCAAGTATGGTGATGAATTTGAAGTTAAAATTGAAGATATATCAGATGGTTCTCATATATTTGTAGATATTAATTGTGATAATTGTGGTATATTAAATAAAAATATAGTTTGGAAAAATTATAAAAAATCATTGCATAATAATGATGGAAAATATTATTGCAAAAATTGCATATCTCAAGAAAGAATAGATGATAGATTAAAAACCATGTTAGCAAAAAGTATTTCTTTTTATCAATGGTGCTATAATAATTTGCCTAAAGATATAGCAGATAAAATTATGTTGCGTTGGGATTATGAGAGAAATATTAAAAACGGGAAAGTATTAAGTCCTAAAGATGTTGGTTATAAATCAAATGGAATTATTAAAAACAAGGGTTATTGGTTTAAGTGCTTAGATCATCCTGAACATGGTTCAGAATTAAAGAATATTTCTAGTTTTACAAAAGGGCGTAAAGGAAGTATTGAGTGCAATAAGTGTAATACTATATCAATTACTCATCCAAATCTAGTAAAATATTTAGTAAACAAAGAAGATGCTTTTAAATATTCTTATGGCACAGGAGAAAAACTTTTATTAAAATGCCCTCATTGTGGATTTATAAAAAAAATGTTATTAACTACTGTAATCAATCAAGGATTCGGTTGTCCTAAATGTTCTGATGGAATACCTTATACTGAAAAATTTATGTATAATGTCTTTGAACAATTATTGAATAAAGATTTTGAGACACAATTATCCAAAAAAACTTTTGAATGGTGTGGCGGTTATAGATATGATACCTATATAAATAAAATTAATGGGATTTGTGAGTGTCATGGAATTCAACACTACGAAGAAACAGGGGGTAAATGGGGTTCGTTAGATAAAACACAAGAAAATGATTTTGATAAAGAATGGTTGGCTAAACTAAACAATATTAAAAATTACATAATAATTGATTGTAGAAAAAGTGAATTAGAATGGATTAAGAATAGCATTATGAATAGTCGGTTACCAATTCTCTTAAATTTTAAAGTAGACGATATTGATTGGTTAAAATGCCATAAAGCAGGATGTAAAAATATGGTCAAGGTTGCTTGTGATTTGTGGTATAGTGGAATTAAAAATTCAACAAAAATAATGGAGGAATTGAAATTAGGGAGAGGAGCAGTTGTAAAATATTTAAAACAAGGAAATGAATTAGGATGGTGTGATTACAATGTAGAAGAAGAAAAGAAAAAAAGAGATATTCTTCATGTTGAAGTCACAAGTATAAAAGTTGTATGCTTAACAACTGAAGAAGTTTTCAATTCTCAGGCAGAAGCAGGAAATAATTATAATATTGCTGGTACTAATATAAGTAGATGTTGTAGAAAAAAAGCTAATTATGCAGGGGAGCACCCAGAAACAGGAGAGTTATTAATGTGGATGTTCTATGATGAATATTTAATTAAAAATAAGATATTAGGGTGGCGCGAGAATTATATTAAAAGTCATGACAAAAGGAATAAGAAAATAATATGTTTGACAACCGAAGAAATATTTAATTCACAAAATGAAGCAAATATTAAATACAATATTAAAAATGGTAAAATAATTGAGTGCTGTACCAATAAGAGAAATTCAGCAGGTAAACATCCAGAAACAAAAGAGATGCTTTTATGGATGTTTTATGATGAGTATTTAATCAAAAATCAAACCGTAGGTTGGAGAGATACATTTATTAATAACCATTTAAATCATGCAAGTAACATACATATAGGTAATAAAAGTAGAACTGGATTACATCATTCAGAAGAGACAAAGATAAAAATGAGTAAAGCACAGAGAGGAAGAATATTTTCAGAAGAAACTAAACAAAAAATGAGTAATTCTGCAAAAATAAAAATATTTTCAAAGCAACATAGAATAAATATGAGTAATTCAACTAAAGGCAAACCAAAGTCTATAAAAACTATACAAAAAATGAAGGAAGCACGTAAATCATTTATAAAAATAAACTCCGAACAAGCAGAAGAAATTAGAAAAAAGTACGCAACAGGTAAATTTAAACAACAAGAGTTAGCGGAAGAGTATTTTGTATCAATGTCAGTTATTAGCACGGTTATTGGTTTTAGAGGAGCATATAAACGTCTAGCCTAACAATACATATACCTTTAAAAATCAAATTTTATTGGTATTGAAAAAGTAAAATAAATACTTGACTTATTATTAAATTATGATATTATATATAATGTAATAAATAAATATTTAGGAGATGTTGAATTGGTTAAAAATATTAAGTGTTTAGAAAGTTCCGAGGGCAATGTTTGGAAGTATATATTTGATTTTGGAGATGCTATTGCAGAGGCCGTACTTTATCGTTATGGGACATTTGAAGAAAGAACTGTAATATGTTGTTCTGTACAGTCTGGATGCTCTGTAGGATGTAAATTTTGTGGGACAGGAAAACATTTCGTAAGAAATCTTACAGTAGATGAAATTGTTGGTCAAATAGAATACATACTTAAAGATAAAAATATCGAGTCCATTGATAAAACATGTGAAAAATTTCAAATTATGTTTATGAGTATGGGTGAACCAATGCTTAACTGGTACAATGTAAAATATAGTATTCTTCAAATGTATCATGGTTTTAGATGGGAAAATGCTCAATATTTAATATCTACTATAGGAGTAAATGACGATGAGATTTTTGGTGGATTAATCGAATTATCCAAAGCAGTCCCAAATGTAGGTTTGCAATTTTCTATCCATCACGGTTATGAAACAATGAGAAATATTTTAATTCCATTCAAAAATAAAATGAATTTAAGAAAACTGAGGGACGCAGGAATTACATGGTCAGAAACTACAGGACGTAAAGTATTTCTCAATTATTGCGTAACAGATGAAAATAATTCATCGGATGAGCTTGATAGATTAAAAGATTTGTTCTCTCCTACTAAATTTAATTTTACATTCAGCACAGTTTGTACGGCAGATGAAAACATGAAAGAAGTTGGTATTAGAGATTTAAGTAAGATACAAAAGGTTGCTGAATATTTTAATGCAGATGAATACAATACTCGTGTATTTAATCCAGCAGGACAAGATGATATTGGCGGTGGATGTGGTCAATTATGGTATGTTCAAGAATGGTTACATAAATATGAAAATAATTAGGAGGTAAAATAATGATTAGTATTAACGGATACCCCATAGGAAATAAATGTTACCCAAATAATGAAAGGATATTTGAAAAACCAATTATATCAGGAATATTCCCAACTGATGAATTTACAATTGAATTTAAATACGGTACAGATATTGATATCTCTATTCTTATAATGACTAAAAAATATTTAGATGATATGTACAATAATCCAAAGGTTACTTTAAGAATGAAGTATGCGCCTTACTCAAGAATGGACAGATACATAGAAGGATATATGTTTAGTTTAAAATATTTTTGCAAAATGATTAATGACTTGAATTTCCATAAAGTGATTGTTCTAGATCCTCATTCTAATATGACTACTGCTTTATTGGATAGAAGTTGTGAAATAAATATTGACCAATATTTAGATAAGGTATTTGAACAAGTTAAGAAAATTGATTATATTTTCTACCCAGATAAGGGAGCAAACCTAAAATATAGAAATACCTTAAAAACTAGAAGACAATCATTTTGTGGTGATAAGAAGAGAAACTTAAATACTGGTAAAATAATAAATTATGAACTTGTTGATTGTCCAGATATTAAAGATAAAACTATCTTAATTATTGATGACTTATGCGCTTATGGTGGGACTTTTCAACTTGCTTCAGAAAAATTAAAGGAGAAAGGAGCAGATAAAATATATTTATATATATCTCATTGTGAAGATTCTATATATCAAGGCAAGATGATTAATTCAGGTTTAATTGATAAAATATTCACAACTGATAGTATTTTAACTGATTGGTCTAGTAGTTTGATTTGTAATATTAGTAATTAATTTTGTGTGATCTATAAAAATAAATTTAAATATGAAAGAGGTAATATAATATGAAAACAAATCCAATGTTAATGACTGATGCATATAAAATTTCACATCTCATCATGAGTGAAAAGGGTACAGAAAAAATTTATTCTACATTTACCCCAAGACATTCTAGAATTGAAGGAATTGATGAAGTAGTATTCTTTGGCTTACAAGGATTTATTAAAGATTATTTGATTGATAATTTTAATGAAAATTTCTTCAATGTAGATAAAGAAACAGTAGTTGCTGATTATAGGAGAATTATTAAGAATTCATTAGGAGAAAATTGTGCTGATACATCTCATATTGAAGCATTGCATGATTTAGGATATCTACCAATCAAAATTAAAGCAGTTAAAGAAGGAACTCTTATTCCAATGAAAGTTCCTGTATTTACAATTGAAAATACTCTAAAAGACTTTTACTGGTTAACTAATTTCCTAGAAACATTGATTTCCGCAAATATGTGGAAGGTAATTACTGCTACGACAATTGTAAAGAAATATCGTGATATTTGTGAAAAATGGGCATATAAAACATGTGATAGTAAAGATCATATTCAATTCCAATGCCATAATTTTAGTTATAGGGGAATGAGTGGACATGAAGATGCAGTTGCTACAGGGGCAGGTCAATTACTATATTTTGTTGGGACTGATACACTTCCTGCCATTCAATATCTTGAGCAATATTATAGTTCTAATGTAGAAAAAGAACTTGTCGGCTGTTCAGTATTAGCTACAGAGCATTCTATTCAGTGTGGTTATCAAGATGATTTAAGATATTTTAAGAGAATGATTACAGATGTTGCTCCTTCAGGAATTGTGAGCATAGTTAGTGATGGGTATGATTATTGGAATGTAATTGGGAATATTGTGCCTACATTAAAAAATGAAATTGTGAGCAGAGATGGCAAAACTGTTTTGAGACCTGACTCAGGTGATCCTGTTAAGATTATTTGTGGGGATACGGAATCTACGGATAAATTAATTAAAAAAGGGTCTGTAGAAGCTCTATGGGACACTTTTGGAGGAATTATTAATAGTAAGGGATATAAAGTGTTAGATAGTCATGTGGGTTTAATCTATGGAGACAGTATTACTCCTGAAAGAGCAGAAGAGATACTCAAACAACTTGAAACAAAAGGATTTGCAGCAGAAAATATTGTATTTGGAATCGGAAGTTATTCTTTAGGTTATTACACGAGAGACACATTTTCCTTTGCTTTAAAGGCAACCTACACGATTATAGATGGAGTTGAGAAGTTTATCTATAAAGATCCTAAAACAGATATTGGTGGAATTAAAAAATCTCAAAGAGGAATGGTTGCCGTAATAGAGGGTTTTGGTAAAACAAGACTTGTCGATGAATTAAATCAAGCAGACAAAGAATTAGTAAAAGAACATGATTTACTTGAAGATGTATTTATAGATGGAGTATTAGTCAGAGATGAAAGTTTAGCAGAAATTAGAGCAAGAGTTTTGAAATAGTTTTGGATTGTAAAAAGTTGGTTTCTGAAGCACTACTCTAGCAAGGGTTTCAGAAATCAAAATTCCCTCGAAAAGTTATTTTAATTGAGAGGTGATTTTATGAATTGGAATATTAATTTTTGTTTAAATAAAAATAGAAAAGATTTTGATTATTGTTACTCAAAATGTAATAAAACGTGTCCAACTATATCAAATTTTTGGCATGGATACATCACAAGTCCATTGATGCATTTATGGTGGACTATACAAAATCGATTTGCTAAATGTGATAAATTGCCTACTAAATGTTCATTTTTGTTTTGTAAAAAATATTGTTCTTTACATGGGGGATGTAAACAGAAGAATTATTTCTAGGAAATGGAGGTTATAAATATGAAAGATATACCAAATTGTAGAATATGTCAATTAAAATGTTGTGGATGTTCTGGTTATCATACTTGTTTAATGCGTAGAAATGAAAATGGTCATAAAATTGAAGACTGTTCTTTAATGGCGAGTAAATATTATTTGTTTGAAAAATATCTTGAAAGTCAAATTATGAAGTTGTGCAATTATCAAGATGATTGTAAGAGTGTAGTGGATGCTTGGATGTAATTGATTTATAAAAAAGGAGATATTAGAATGAAAGAAAAATGGTACACTTTAGCACACTCAAATATTGGCACTCATAAAATGCAATTTAGAGAACCTATAGATTATGAGGTGGCAGTTAGAATGGGTGAAGATCATTGTAATAAAAATAATCTAATTTATGCAGGAACTTATCATAGTTGTGCAATTAATGGTAAAGAAATAGATTTAAGAAAAGCAATTTATGGTGAATAATTGACTCAAATAAATGAACACATTCGAAGGATAAAGGAGAGATTATTATTATGCAAGAAATTAAAATTGAGGTGTCATTTACAATCCCAGAATTAAATTTATCTGAAAAAGAACAAGGATATTTTAATCAACTTATTAAAGAAGTATTGGAAAGAGAAGGCAATATAGGTTTGTTTATTGCATTAGAAACTTATTTAGGTAAATGAAAATATATTGGTTGGAAAGGAAGAAATATATGCTTGGCGGTTTTGGTTTCGATCTTGAAGAAATTGTTCCTATATGGATACGAAAAACATTTTGTATGGTAACTGGAATATTGTTATCTCCTATTGGTTTAATTCTTCTAATCTATTTAACTCAAATAAATAATACTCATAGATATTTTAATCCTGTTGTAATAGATAAAGATAAACACTGGTATAGGGGTTTTAAAACTGAATGGTTTGGAATTATTATTCGTCCAGGATTTTATGTAGGAATGTTTATTGTATTTCCATTTTTATTGCTAATTTCATTAATTACATGGGTTTTAGAGAAAATGACTTTTGGTTTGATAAAAATGAAGACTTAGTAATAAAATGATAAATTAAAATCGTTACAGGAGTAGGGTTTCAGGGTTTGATACTTAGGATAAAACATGTCTTTCATTTGATTAGATTAGACTAAAATAGGAGGATTTTGTAATGTCTAAATACGCTGTTTATGTCAATTATGGTGTTTTAATTCCTGAAGATAAATTGAATGCATATGCTATAGAAGCAGAAAATAAATCAGATGCTTTAAAAATATGGTTCAATTCTTTAGGAGTAAATCAAAAATATTTTGATATTAACAATATGAATAGTATTTCAGGGCAAAAAATTGTGATTAAGGAACTTTCCTGATTATTAAAGGAGGAATATAATAATTGAACATACTAGGTGGTAGAGCAGCAGATGTATCGGGGGATTGGATTAATGAGTTAAGTAAAAAATCAAAAATTAAACTCACAGATATGGATAATGTAGTAAAATTATGTGGATATTTAAAAATATCAATTGACCAATTGGTAAAAGATGATGAAACAGAATCGAAATTTGTAGAAAATACCGATATTAAAGATATAGAAGATATTGGATTTTTACTCAATAATATGGTACAATTGTTATATAAGGAAGAAGTTAAGATAGATAATGTGCCGATGAATGATAAGGCAAAACAAATTTGTATTGACTCAATTAATGTTGTTAGAACACTTGTAAAACAGCATTTGTGATAATAATTAAGGGTTAACTCCCTTATTTTTAGGGAGTTATTACATAAATATAATATTATAATCTAATTCATTCCAACGACAAAATTTATAACAGAAAGAAGTTTTAAAAATGAGAAAAATAAAATTAACTAGTATCAAAAAATTTAGTATTTTTGTATGTACCTTTGCATTAATTACTACAGGTGGAATTACTATTTACAAACAATATAAAAAGGTTGACACATCGGTTATTACTAATCACAAAATAAATATCCTTCCTTATCTAAGAAATCAATACATAGTGGCAGAAGAAACAAATTCAATTCTAAATATTCCTAGCTCATCAAATACATTATCAATCCTAACCAAACCAGATTATAATATTTCATTATCTGAAGAATATCAAGATTTAGTTTATCAACTTTGTGAAAACAATGATTTATCTTATGAACTTGTGTTATCTATAATGTTTCAAGAGAGCAGATTCAACCCTAGAGCAATTAATTACAATACTAACAACACAAGAGACTATGGACTTTTTCAATTAAACTCTAAGTTTATTAATACTCATCGTGAGAGAGCCATTAAATATTGCAAATTATCTCAAGACATTCCATTCGATGTCTGGAATCAAGATCACAATATTAGAGCTGGAATCGGAGGAATTATTGAGTACAGGAATTATTACAAAAAGAAAGGAGTGAGCAATGAGGAGATGTTGAAGTATATATCTAACACTTTGCAATTAGGTGTTGATGGTTATGCTAGGAGTATCAGGATCACAGGGACAACCAGTAGAAGTTATTCAAGATTAATATACAAAAATAAAGAAATTCTAGAAACCACGCACACATTGAGAGATATTTAATATTATGTTGTATATATTATGCAAATTGATAATTAAAAAATAAATATATAGAGGAGTGTTTAATAATGAATGATTGTACTGTAATTCCATATAATGGTTTTAAAGAAAGATTGAGAAAACATAAAGAATTAGAGCAAGAAATGATTAAAAAGTATGGCAGGAATAAATCAGATGAATGGAGATATACGGTTAGTGTTTTGGAAAATTGTATAATGGCAGAACATATTTCAGATAGGGCGTATTTTTAATACATATAATTGCTAAAATAAAAATTAATTCAATTTTTTACTTATATTAATTTAAGGAAGTGATTTAATTGTTTGTTAAATATTTTTAATAAAAGTTCCCAACACCCCCATAATTTATGTAAACAATTATAAATTATAAACACAATTAAAAAGAAAAGAGAGTGTTGTTTAATGAAAATTACTGAGAATGTTGAAGTAATTGTTCCAAAACTAAGGGGTTTTATTTGCAATAAATGTGGTAATGCCTTTGATTCACATGACGACAATATTCAATCTTTAAATACAAAATTAGGTCAAGATTATGGAGACTGTAAATTTGAATTATGTTCTAATTGTATCTTAGAAATATTTAAAGACTTTTTAATTGTACCCACAGGGTTCATGAGTGATCCAACATTTACTTCTTCGTTTGATTTAGATCATGATTTACATCAGAATTTATTTAACGAGTGGAAAATCATAAATATATGGAATTGTGATGAAAATCCATATAGAGATTATTATGAAAACTATGATGAATATTCAGAAGAAGAGAGTTATGATGAGTTTGACGAGGAAAATGAAAATATAGAAGTCAGCAAACCTGTACATAGTGGTATTTTGAGATTAGTAGAATAGCATCAAACTGAAATCTTATAGCATAAAGGAGAAATATATGAAAAAACAAAATAAAGATAAATATTTTCCATACACAAAGAAAGATTTTAGAAAATATTGGTGTGATCCAGAATCTAATTTTCCAGAGATGCAAACATTTGAAATTGTTAGACATCTTACTGAAGAAGAGAAATCTGATTGGACTAAGGGTGAGGACTATGATTATAATGAAGAAATGTATTTAATTAAAAATAACAATGGCGATGAACGTGAAGTTTTTGATGTTGAAATTCTTAATGAATATGAAATAGATTCTGAAACATGGAGGTGTTGTGTAATTAATCTGTTGGAAAGTATGGAAGGTGATGAAGAAGGCATTATGGAGTTTATAAAAGAATGTAAGATCGAACAATATGTTAGAAAACATTGTTAGAAAGGATTTGAGTAAATAATTATGATATTAAATAATGAAGAATTAATCAAACTAAAAGTTTTAATTCTTGAGTCAACAGATGAAGAAGATAATGATAATTGCATGAAATGTACTCCTGAAAAACCATGTTGTGGCCTAATTAGTGTATGCAATAGATATGGCAGTTTTAATTTTATTGGTGGAACAGAGCAAATGATTAAGGATTTATTTGATACAATTGAAAGTTTGAAAGATGAATTATTTAATACAAGAATAGTTGATAATTGTATAAACTGTGTAAACAGCAATAGGAAATTAGAAAGATGTAAGTTAGAAGGAAATGAAGAATTGGAATGTTTGTCAGATAATTATAGTTGGCATATTAGAAGGAAACAATTGAAGTAAATTAAAATGACTAATTTATAGGAGATTATTAATAATGTCTCTTAAGGTGTGGCAATTAAAGAAATTTTTAGATAGTTTTGATGATAATTGTGATGTTAATGTTGCAAGTAGTGTATCAGAAGTACATCATTGGTCTAGTGGAGTTAGAGAATCAGTTTCCCTAACTAAAAATAAAATTGTAACAATAATATCTAATGAAGATACTTTTAGTTTGGCAAAATTTAAATGATAACATGAATTCTATGTTTGAACTGATAATAAAAATTGAAAGAAGGAGTATGAATATGGGAGATTTTTATACTTATAAAGTGGTTTGTGATTGTGGTTCTGAGAATACTGAGTTTATTCAAGGCAGCGATGAATACAGTTCTTATGGTGATTCAGAAAGATATAAATGTTTAGATTGTGGAAATACATTCAGGGTATATGCTCCATAAAATAACTCTAGCAAACTTATAATTTTTTGGGATAATATATAAATTAATTAAATAAAGAAGGAAAAATTAAATGAGAGACATAAACAGAATTGATGAAATCATTGAAGCATTAAGAGAATGTTGGAAGAAAAGTCCTGACTTAAGATTGGGCCAATTAATCTATAATCTTAATAAATCAGGTAATGAAGATGTATTTTATCCTGAAGATAATAATTGGTTAAAATGGATTAGGGAAGGTATAGGTAATTATTAATATGAGTAAAAGTAAAGTAATAAATTTTCCATTATCTCAAAATCCTAGACAAATAAATTGGATTGGAGAAAGATGTAATAATCTCTTGAATACAATTATTCTTGATAATTATTTAACTCAAAGTGAAAGATGTGCCGTAGTTTTAATACTTGAAGATTTCTGTGGTAATTATTTAGCAGAATATTTATTTCCTGATAAAGATTATGAAAAATATAAAAATGAGGAGATGGAATAAATAATTGTCAAATAATCGACAATTTTATGATATAAGAAGGAGAGAATAGTGTATAAAATTTTAAGTATAGATTGGGATTTCTTTTTGAATTGTCCGATAGAATTAAGAATGAAATTTGAACAAGAAACAGAAGATAATGAATTATGGGGGAATATTTATAAAAAATTTAAATGTTTAAAATACAATACAAATATTAATGAATTAGATTATGATTTTATAATTAGGTTCATTAATAAGCAAAACTGTTCAGATATTTATATAAGTAATGATCATAGGATAATTTGTGATTTAATTGATGAAAAATTTAATAATTATCTTGATGATGATGATGAAGAGAAGAATATTGAATTAAATATCACTAATGTTGATTTTCATCATGATTGCTACGTTAGTATTTTAGGAAATACCCCATTAAATTGTGCAAGTTGGCTTTCATGTTTATATGAAGAAAATAATTTTAATATTAATTCATTGTGGATTGCTCATGACAATTCGTATGATTTTTGGGATGCTTCTTATATTGACGAATATAGTACGGACATCAAAGATATTGAAAATATTAGTTATGATATGATATTTATTTGTAAAAGTAAAGAATATATGCCACCACATTTAGATTTGAATTTTATTCAAATGATAAATAATATTGATAAAAACAAAATATATTTAGAAAGGAGTGTGTTACAAAATAGATGGAACAGATATAAAAATAAGTAAAACTGCACTTGAAAGCAATATTTGTAGGATTGGAGGTGAAAATTTATGTGCTATGGAACTTGTAATTTTGAAGAATACATGGGCGAGTGTGGTGTCTATGGGATACTTAATCAAATTAAAATTGAATTAGGATTTAGTCCTTGTTTTATTGGTGGAAATGCGTGTTGTCCAGAACAAGATAAATATTATCAAGAATTAGTTGAGCAAGGTAAAATTAAAGAATTGAGAGAAAAAGTATGGAATATGAGATTTCCTAAAATAGTTAAGAATGCTGGATTCTAAATTAATACTTTGAAAAACGAGTTTTATTCTAATAGAAAAGGAATTGATAAAATGGCAAATTTTTTCTTCCGTTATGGAACAATGAATGCATCAAAGTCAATGCAACTCTTAGCAGTAGCTCATAATTATCAAGAACAAGGCAAGAAAGTATTAATATTTTACCCATCTACTGATACAAGGGGTAATGAATATGAGGTTAGTTCAAGAATAGGTATAAGTAAACCTGCTATTCCTATTACTAATGATATAAATATATTATTAATCGTTAAAAATGTTATGCCTGATTGTGTCCTTTGTGATGAATCTCAATTTCTAACTAAACAAAATGTGTTAGATTTTGCTAAAGTAGTAGATGAATTTAATATTCCTGTAATTTGCTATGGATTACTAAGAGATTTTAAAAATGAATTATTCGAAGGAAGTTACAATTTAGTATGTTATGCTGATAAGTTAGAAGAAATTAAAACAGTTTGTACATACTGTAATAAAAAGGCAACAATGGTTTTAAGATTTGTAAATGACAAACCTGTATATGAAGGGGAACAAGTACAAATTGGTGGTAATGAAAGTTATAAATCTGTTTGT